>JAEEGL016292146.1_pt1 | contig 11215 bp, 9 predicted proteins | sample 9134231 | NCBI WGS metagenome assembly JAEEGL01 (sample SAMN16246548, study PRJNA631951) | gut metagenome | biome: gut microbiome; feature: rumen; material: fiber-attached | host: Bos | place: Iran: Karaj | collected 2018-10
CATCCTCATAGTGCTCGATGAGCTGGCGCATGACCTTGTTGTGGTAGGGCTCGGCGGAGACGGAGGGGATGGAGTCTATGAGCGCGAGCGCCTCGTCTTTGGATATCAGCGGGCGCATGAATATCTTTTTGGATTCGACGGGGAGGGTTATGACGCAGCTCTGATAGAGCGGACGCAGGACGTATCTCGTCCCGGTCTTGTCCTGCTCGAGCTTTTCGACGCGGCAGACGCCCGTATTTCCGTATGCTATGAGCTCTCCGACGGCGAACACGCTCTTTCCTCCCTTCAAAAATTCAAGCATGGCGAAAGGCCATGCGGAATAGGTCTTTTCGGCGCAGTAAGGCGGGGGCGGCCCGCCCCTCGCGATTTACATAATTAACTATAGCACAAAAACGCGAAAAATGTAAGAAAAAAAGTTCAAAAAATCGAGATTTTTGTTGAAATACCTTATATTGGAAGATATGCGGCGCGCCGGGAGAACAAAAAATCGCCGCAGGCGAAACGGCCTGCGGCGATTTGCATAATTCATTTGAGCTTTACGTCGATGTGCAGCTCGTCGAGCTGCTTCTGCGTGACCTCGGAGGGGGCGCCCATCATGAGGTCCTGCGCGTTCTTGTTCATCGGGAAGGTGATGACCTCGCGGATGGATTCCTCGCCCGTGAGCAGCATTATGATGCGGTCGATGCCGGGGGCGCAGCCCGCGTGCGGCGGCGCGCCGTAGCAGAAGGCGTTGTACATGGCGGGGAACTTCTTCTTGACGTCGTCCTCGCCGAGGCGCACGAGCTCGAAGGCCTTTATCATGATATCGGGATCGTGGTTGCGCACGGCGCCGGAGGCGGTCTCATAGCCGTTGCAGACGAGGTCGTACTGATTGGCCATTATATCGAGCGGGTCCATCTCGCCGCGCTCGGCCTTCTCGAGGACCTCGAGCCCGCCCGCGGGCATCGAGAACGGATTATGGCAGAACTCCAGCTCGCCGCTCTCCTCGCCGATCTCATACATCGGGAAGTCGACTATCCAGCAGAGCCTGTACTGCTCCCTGTCCATATGGGCGGGGCAGAGCGCGCCGAGCTTCGTGCGCAGGACGCCCGCGGTCTTCTGCGCGACGGCGAGCTTGCCCGCGGCCAGACCGACGAAGCAGCCGGGCTTGAGACCCAGCGCGGCGACGATCTCTTCCTTCTTTTCCTGCACGAACTTGGCTATGCCGCCGACGAGCTCGCCGCTCTCGTCCATGCGGAACCAGTAGCTCTTCTGCGCGGTCTGCACCTCGACGTCGGCGCAGAGCTTGTCTATCTGCTTGCGCGTGGCCTCGAAGCCGTCGACGACGACGGCCTTGACGACGTTCCCCTCGAAGGGGCCGAAGCCTATATCGCCCAGGAGCGCGGTCGCGTCGGTTATCTCGAGGTCGATTCGCAGGTCGGGCTTGTCGGTGCCGTATTTCTCCATCGCCTCGCGGAACGGGATGCGCTGGAAAGGCGCCGGGGTGACGCGGTCATAGAGGCCGAACTTCCGGAAAACGGGCACGAGGACCTCCTCGAGCACGCCGAGCACGTCGTCCTGCCCGGCGAAGGACATCTCCATGTCGAGCTGGTAGAATTCGCCCGGGGTGCGGTCGCCGCGCGCGTCCTCGTCGCGGAAGCACGGCGCTATCTGGAAGTACCTGTCGAAGCCCGAGGCCATGAGCAGCTGCTTGAACTGCTGCGGGGCCTGCGGGAGGGCGTAGAACTTGCCGGGGTGCTTGCGCGCCGGGACGAGATAGTCGCGCGCGCCCTCGGGGGAGGAGGCCGTCAGGATGGGCGTCGTTATCTCGAGGAAGCCCTGCTCGGTCATGAGCTTTCGGAGCTCCGCGACGACGTTGCAGCGCAGGATGATGTTGCTCTTGACGGCAGGATTACGCAGGTCGAGGAAGCGGTACTTGAGGCGGGTCGCCTCGTCCGCGTCGCGGCTGCGGTTTATTTCGAACGGGAGCTCGTTGTAGCGGCAGCGGCCGAGGACCGTGATGCTCTCGGGGACGACCTCGATATCGCCCGTCGGGAGCTTCGGGTTCTTGCTCGCGCGCTCGCGGACCGTCCCCGCGACGGAGACGACGGATTCGCGCGTTATCCCGTGCAGGAGGCGGACCGTCTCCTCGTCCTCGGCGACGACCTGCGTCGTCCCGTAGAAGTCGCGGATGACCGCGAAGGAGAGATTGGCGCCGACCTCGCGTACGTTTTCGAGCCAGCCGGAGAGGCGGACCTGCTTTCCGGCGTCGGATATGCGGAGCTCGCCGCAGTTATGGGTGCGTGACTGTTCCATGTCTGTCTACCTTCTTATTATTCTTTGATGCAGCGGGCGTCGGAGCCGGCTGCAAGCGCGTTTTTGAGATATTCGGCCGCCTCGTCCGGGGAGAGGGAGACCTGCTCGCCTGAGACCATGTTCTTGACGGCGAGCTTGCCGGAGGCGATCTCGTCGTCTCCGACGAAGACGACGAAGGGGATGCCCAGCCTGTCGGCGTAGGTCATTTTTGCCTTCATCTTTTTCTTCTCGGTGTAGAGCTGGGTGCGGACGCCCTCGCCGCGCAGGGCCGTCGCGGCGCGAAGCGCGAAGGAGAGATCCTCCGTCATCGGCAGGACGAGCACGTCGGCGGGAGCCGTCCTGACCTCGTCGTTGAGAAGCCCCTGCTCGTCGAGCACGTAGAAAAGGCGGGTCAGCCCTATCGAGATGCCGACGCCGGGGAGCTTGCGGTCGGTATAGTATCCGGCGAGGTCGTCGTACCGCCCGCCGGAGCAGATGGAGCCTATCTCCGGGTGCGAGTTCATGGTCGTCTCATAGACCGTGCCGGTGTAGTAGTCGAGGCCGCGGGCTATGGTCAGGTCGATGGCGAAGTGGTCGTCGGGCACGCCGAAGTCCGCCATATATTTAATGAGAGTCGCGAGCTCGTCCGCGCCCTCGTCGAAGGTCGCGCTGGCCCCGCGCAGGGCGTCGAGCGCGGCGAGGACGGAGGCCTTGTCGCCCGTCGAGCCTATGAAGGCCATGACGCGCGCGGCCTGTTCGGAGCTCAGCCCGCAGTCGGATCCGAGCAGCGCGGCCGTCTTCTCCGGGCCTATCTTGTCGAGCTTGTCTATAGTCCGCATGACGTCCGCCGGGCGCTCGACTCCGACTGTCTCGAAAAAGCCGTTAAGGAGCTTGCGGTTGTTGACGCGGATCGTGAAGCCCTCGAGGCCGAGAGCCGTGAAGGCGCGGTATATGACGGAGGGGATCTCCGCCTCGTTCATGACGTCGAGCGCGCCGTCGCCGATGATGTCGATGTCGGCCTGGTAGAATTCGCGGAAGCGGCCGCGCTGGGCGCGCTCGCCGCGGTAGACCTTGCCTATCTGGAAGCGGCGGAAGGGGAAGGCCAGCTCGCCCGCGCGCATGGCGACGTATTTGGCCAGCGGCACTGTCAGGTCGAAGCGCAGCGAGAGGTCGCTGTCGCCCTTGGTGAATCTGTATATCTGCTTCTCCGTCTCGCCGCCGCCCTTGGCGAGCAGTATCTCGGACGACTCGATGAGCGGGGTGTCGAGCGCCGTGAAGCCGTAGAGCGAGTAGGTGCGGCGGAGCGAGTCGACCATGCGGTCGAAGAGCGCCTGCCTCGCGGGGGAGAGCTCCATGAAGCCGGAGAGCGTTCTGGGTCTGATGCGTTCCATTTATAAGGGTCCTTTCGAAATTACTTTTTGGGGTTTACTATATCGCGCCATGCGAGGTCGCCGCGCTGGAGCCCGTGGATGAGGACCTCGGCGGTGGCGACGTTGGATGCGAATGGGATGGTGTACTGGTCGCAGAGGCGGCACAGCGTCGCCAGCTCGGATTCGTAGGCGGGCGACTGCGGATCGACGAAGAACAAAACGAGGTCGAGCTCGTTGTAGGCGATGCGCGCGGCGATCTGCTGAAGGCCGCCCTGCCCGGCGGAAAGATAGGATTTGACCTGCAGGCCCGTCGCCTCGGAGATAAGCTTGGCGGTCGTGCCCGTGGAGCAGAGGTCGTGCCCGGACAAAATGCCGCAGTACGCGATGCAGAACTGCACCATGAGGTCGTTTTTCGTATTGCTTGCTACGAGCGCTATGTTCATATCTTACCTCACTTTCCCGTCTTAAAAATTATAGCGGAGCCTGCCGACCGGCTGCTTTTCTCCCGCCATGCGGCGGGCTATGCGCTCATACGCGGCGGCAGCGCCGCGCGAGGAGTAGAGCATGAGAGGGGAGCCGAGATTGGCGGCGAGAATGACGTCCTTGTCCTCCGGCACGACGCCTATGAGCCTCGCCCCGACGGAATCCACCGCGTCGTCGACCGTCGCCCTCCAGCGGCGCAGAACGGAAGGACGGATGCGGTTGACTATCAGGCGGGGAGCCGCGACGCCCGCCTCGCGGAGCTTTTCGACGGCGCGCCCCGCGTCGCGGTAGCTGCTGGCGTCCGGCGTAGCGACGACGAGCGCCCCGTCCGCGCCTTCAACGGCGCAGTCGAAGCCGCGGCCTATCCCGGCCGGCGCGTCGATGAGGACGAAGTCGTAGCCCTCGGCGAGCTTTCGCTTGAGCTCCGCGCCGCCGGGGAGATCCGTCTCGTAAGGCGCGGGGATGAAGCTCAGCCTCGGGATGGAGGGGTGCTTTACTATGCAGTCCGAGAGCGGGACCTCGCCGCTGAGCGCGGCGTTCAGGTCGGGCGGGGAGAAGCTCTCCAGCCCGAGGGAGATGTCGAGATTTCGCATTTCCGTATCCGCGTCTATGCACAGCACGAACTTGCCCAGCGACGCGAGCGCGGTCCCTATCGCGCCGCAGGTCGTGGTCTTGCCCGTGCCGCCCTTGCCGGATACGACTGAGATTATCTGACCCAAAGCCTGCCCTCCTTTTTCGTTTGAGACTCTGTTCCTATCTGATGAGAGAGCCCTCCGCCGAGATGCGGTCGCCCGCCTCCTCGGCAGTGAAGTAGTAATCGAATATCGTGCGCGCGATGCGGGTGACCGCGCTGCCGGCGCCGCCGTCCTCGACGACGATGGCGACGGCTATCTCGGGATCGTCATAGGGAGCGAACGCGATGAAGACGGCGTTGTTCTCGACGTCCTTGCCCAGCTGGACCGTACCTGTCTTGGAGCAGACGTCCATATAATAGCTGCCGAAGACGTCCTTCGCCGTGCCCTCGCGGGAAACGCCGAGCATGCCGTCCTTTATGGCGCGCAGGTATTCGTCGTTGATATCGACCGTGCTGAGGACCTCGGGCTCGACCGTGCGGAGCGTGACGGTACCGTCGTTGCTCTTGACCGAGTCGAGGATATGAGTCGCGTAGCGCGTGCCGCCGCTGGCTATCGTCGCGCAGTAGGAGGCGAGCTGCAGCGGGGTGAAGAGGTTGTAGCTCTGGCCCATAGAGGCCTGCAGCGTATCGCCGGGGAACCAGTCCATGTTCTCGAATTCCTCTTTGTATTCGCGCGAGGCGAGCGTGCCGCGGGATTCCGGCAGCTCTATGCCCGTCGCCTGGCCGAGGCCGAAGGCCTTGCCGTAGGGCGCGAGCTTGTCTATGCCGAGCCTCGTGCCGACCGTGTAGAAGAAGTAGTTGCAGGAGACGGTCAGCGCCTCGGTGACGTTTATCTCCCCGTGTGAGCCGGGGGCTATCCAGCACTTGGGCTTGTAGTCCTCGTATTTGTCGAAGTAGGTCTCGTCGAGGATCTTTTCGCCCGTGGATATGACGTGCTCGTCCAGGCCCGCGACGGCCGTCACTATCTTGAAGGTGGAGCCGGGGGAGTAGGTGCCCTGCAGGGCCCTGTTGAAGAGCGGGAGGCGCGGATCGGCCAGCAGGGTCTGGTAGTATTCGTAGTCCTTGAACTTCGCCGGGTCGTAGCTCGGGTAGGTCGCGCTCGCCAGCACGTCTCCCGTGCCGACCTCGACCGCGACGACCGCGCCCGCGGAGACCTCCGTATAGGGCGTGCCCTTTTCCTTGAATTCCTCAAGACGGTTTGCGTTTATCTGGGCTATTGTGCTCGAAAGCGCGTCCTCGGCCGCCTGCTGCAGCTGGATATCGAGAGTCAGGACGATATTGTCCCCGGGGACGGCCTCGCGGTCCTTGACTATGGAGGTGATGTTGCCGGAGGAGTCCCTCGTTATGGTCATGACGCCGTCAGTGCCGTGCAGTATGCTCTCGAAGGTGCGCTCGACGCCGGCCTTGCCTATGGTCGCGTCCATGGGATAGCCCTCGTTTTTGTAAATCTCGTAGTCCTCGGGGCTCATCAGGCCGATGTAGCCGAGGATGTGCGGCGCGTACTCGGTGTGGTAGACGCGGGCGCTGCCCATCGTGACGTTGACGCCGGAGAGATTGTTCTCGCCTATCATGCTGATGAGGTCGATGTCCGCGTCGTCGGAGAAGACGTATTCGGGTATGGAGAAGAGCGAGCGGAGCTCCAGCTCCCATCGAAGCCCGGCGGCCAGACGCGCCTGCTCGTCGGTAAAGCTCTCCGGGATGGAGTAATGCCGGCGCATGTACTCGATGAGCTTCGGGGCGCTGATGTCGTCGTCGAGGTCAAAGTGGTCTATATAGTCCTCAAGGCGCTTTGCGACCGTCTCGCTCGCGGGCTCGGTATAGGTGAACGGCGGCGTCATCGAGACGGGGAGGTTTTCCTCGTAGGTCAGGCCGAGCCTGTCCGCGCAGTCGATGAGCGTGAGAAGGTCCTCGTTCGGCCTTCCTCCCGCGACGAGCTCGGAGCGGGAGATGACGACGCGGTAGGTTATTCGGTTGGATACGAGCGTGCGCCCGTAGCGGTCGAGTATTATCCCGCGGGAGGCCTCGATGGGCTCGCGCGTGACTATCGTATTCTGGGATTTTTCGAGATAGGCCGCGCCGTTGACTATCTGCAGATCGTAAAGCGCCATGGCGCAGATCGCCGCAAAGACGAGCGGCAGCAGGATCAGCAGGGCAATGCGTATCGGCCTGAATATCTTCTTTTGCTGCATGGGAACCTCCTATATGCGCACGCGGCGCGTGGAGCGGGTCGCCCTGTGGACCGGGTAGTAGACCGGAAGGATGAACAGGGCGGAGTAGACTGTCTGGATGAGAGCGGGCTTCCAGAGCGCAGAAAAGGGCGCGCCGTGGTAGAAGAAGGGGCCCGCCATCTGCAAAAGCGCCGAGAGCACGAGCGTTACCGCCGATACCGTGAGGAACGAGGGGAAGCCCCGCGCCAGCACGAACTCGGAGAGAAAGCCCGTGAAAAAGCCCGCTATGGCGAGAAATACCGTAAAGAGCGTCCCGCTGTCGGTCAGCGACACGTCGCACAGCAGTCCGCAGACGACGCCCCATATGCCGCCCCAGAGCCCTCCGTCGAAGAGCCCTATGCCGACGGCGACGAGCGGGAGGATGAGAGGCGCGGCTCCGCCCACCTTCAGGCCCGAGAAGAATGCGGCCTGAAGCAGATACGCCACCAGCACGATGACCGCGTGGCTTATTATCCTTTTGGCTGTGCCTTTGCCCATCTGATATCCTCTTCGCTAAATATTATGTCAACCTTCCTCGGGGAGAGCCGAGGTCTCGGGAATCTCCTCGCCGGGCTCGTTCCCGCCTTCGGGAAGCTCCGTCCCCTCCGGGAGCTCGGAGTCGTCGCTCGTGTAGGTGAAGTCCTTGATGACGAAGACGTGGGTCAGCGTCGAGAGCTGCACGGCGGGCTCGATGATGCCGTATTCGGTGAAGCCGCCCTCGTCGACCTTCATGGCCGTCACTTCGCCTATGACGATATCGGGCGGGAAGACCTCGCCGCTGCCGGAGGTGAGGACGGTGTCGCCGTTATAGACCAGCGCGCCGTCGGGCAGGTACGAGAGCTTGAGCACGCCCTCGTGCATGGTGTCGTAGTCGCCCTCGGCGACGGCGGAGATGCCCGTCCTGCCTATATAGGCGCCTATGCTCGTGCTGGAGTCGACGAGCGTGCGGACGGTGGCCGTCGTGCCCGTGACGGCGACGACCTGCCCCACGAGGCAGCCCGTCTCGGTCACGACGCAGTCATAGAGCTCTATGCCCGCGCGGGAGCCCCTGTTGATGACGAAGCTGGAGGACCAGGTCGAGGCGCTCCAGGAGGTTATGGAGGCCATCTCGAAATCGAGCTCCGGGCGCACCTCGCTGAGCTTCAGCAGCTGGCGCAGGAGGGCGTTTTCCTCGTTGGTGGATTCGCTCTTGCGCACCTCGTCCTGCATCTCGAGTATCTTCGCGCGCAGCTCCTCGTTTTCCTCGACGAGCCGGTCGTACTTGAACATATAGCCGTAGACGTGCTCGAGCTGGCGCACGACCCATGTCAGCGCCTTTTCGGCGGGGCCCGTCAGCGTGCGCACGGAGCCGTCGGCGACGTTCGCCCCGGAATCCATTATCAGCGCCGACACGAGGATGACCGCCAGCACGGCGACCAGCACTATCGCGACGCGAACGCCTTTTTTTCTGAAAAAGTTTTTCATGGCATCTCCCGAAGGACCTCTATCCCCGCCTCGGCCAGCAGCCTGCCGGTCAGGCAGAGGGGAAGTCCCATGACGTTGAAGAAATCTCCGTCTATCCTGTCTATGAAGAGGGCTCCGAGGCCCTGCGCCCCGTAGGCGCCGGCCTTGTCCATCGGCTCGCCCGTGGCGATGTAGGCCCTTATCTCTTCGTCCGTGAGCTCACGGAAGTATACGGCGGTGCGCTGGCAGGCGCGGAGCATATTTCCCCCGAAGCTGACGGCGACGCCGGTATAGACGTCGTGCCGCGCGCCGGAGAGCGCCCGCAGCATGGCGGCGGCCTCGGCTTCGTTCCCCGGCTTGCCGAGGATGCGCCCGTCTGTGCAGACGACGGTGTCCGCAGCGAGGACGGGGAGCTCCGACTTGACGGAACGCGCTTTCGCCTCCGCGACGCCCGCTATCGCATCCTCTATGGGAAGCGAAAGATCGGGCTCCTCCTCGCTCGGCGCGGGGACGACCTCGAAATCAAGGCCGAGCATCTCGAGCAGCTGCCTGCGCCTCGGCGAGGCCGAGGCAAGAATGAGGCGCGCCATCAGTAGTATCTGCCCTTCGTGCGCGCGACGGGCTCGTACGGGCCGAGGCCGTAGTATCTGGCCGTGACGGCGACGCATTCGCGCGCGTTTTCCGTCGTGAAGTTGAGCCTGCCGGCCCAGAGACCGAGATTGGCCCAGTCCTTCGCGCGGTCGGCGAGGAACATCTTGCTCCCGGAGAGCATCAGCGTCCGGCAGCCGGGCTGACGCAGGACGGGGTAGGAATTGCCGTGCGCATTGCGCATGTGCGAGGCGTTGTCGCAGGCGCAGACGCCCGTGCCCGCCTTTATCAGGCAGGAGCCGGAATACATCAGCGGGAGCCTGCCGTAGACGATGAGCTCGGTGTCGATGCACTTGCTCATGTCCTTTATATCGCCGAGCTCGAGCTCGAAGCTCAGCCCCGCGGAGAGGATGCCGAGGTCCTTGGCTATCTTGAGGGTCTGGGAGTTATAGACGTTCGCCGAGAAGTCCGCGCGCACCTCGAAGCCCTTGAGCCGGAGGGGCAGCGCCTGCTGCAGCGAGCCTATGAGCACGCGCGTGACGTGTATCCCGCGCAGCTTCTCGAGCCCCTGCATGAGCATGTCCTCGTCCGTCGAGCGGATTATGGGCGGCAGCGCGGCGCAGATCTCCGTGACGCCGTTTTCCCAGAAGGGGGTTATGGCCGTGGGGGAGGCCAGCAGCTCCCCGACCGGGACGTAGAGCACCGTCGGCTTGAGCCCGGCCAGCTCCGGGGAGAGCTGGGTCGCGCGCTGGACGGAGACGGTTATCTCCGGGGCCTCTTTTCTTTCAAGGTACTGCGGGAGCGGCCTGTACTCCCCGCCCTTGACGGGCGGGCGCTCGGCGCGCTTCATATCGAGCGCCGCGAGGGCGCGGTTTTTCATCTCGCTGAGGTCGGCGGCGCTCATATAGAGCCCGTCGGCGATGCTGCTCTTGACGTCCTCGCAGAAATACGGCGTGCCGACGGTATTGAAGAGCACGCTGCGCAGCGACACCTCCGTCAGCTCGCGCATCCCGCTTTTCGTGGGGATGGGGCCGGAGACGACGATGCTGTTGCCGTCGCGGTCGGAGACGGCGAGCTGGGAGGGAGAGTTCGGCCGCATGACCCCGTAGAACGTGACGGGGATGCGCGGATGCTCCATGCCCATGTAGTCGGCGCGGACGGCGGCGCTGAGCTTTCCCTTGGAGGGCCTTGCCCAGCCGTAGAGGGAGGAGTCGTTCTTCCCCTCGTAGTATCCGTCGGATTCGCCCGCGGTCGGGAACGCCTCGCGCAGAACGTCGAGGTCCTTTTCCGGGGGCGCCTTGTCCGCCTTTATCGCGCGGGAGACGAGATCGGAGAGCAGGGCCGTGTATTCGGGCCGGCTCTCGCGCCCGTCGGTCAGGACGGAGGCGACGCCGAGCTCGGCAAGACGCGGCAGATGGCTCAGCAGCGAGCAGGTCTTCATGCTCAGCTGGTGCTCGCCGGAGCGCACGCCGAAGCCGTAGGCGTTCTGGCAGACGCGCTCGCAGGTGTGTATGTTGGCCGAGCGGCGGCCCGTCAGCGAGGCCAGCCAGCAGAGACCGGAGGAGGCGGCGCACATCTCGCCGTATACATAGACCGTGCAGGGGACGGGGGAGGCGGCGCATATCTCGCCTATCTCGGCCTCGGTGAGCTCGGGGGCGAGGGTTATCCCCTGCGCTCCGAGGGAGGCCAGCAGCTTTGCGCCGGCTATATCGTGGACGGCGTTTTTAAGCCCCGTGAGGCATTTGAGCATGGGTACCGACTGCCCGAGCGCGCGCAGCAGCCCGGGGTCGGAGACGAGGACCTCGTCCGCGCCGAGCTCGTAGGCGCGCGAAATGAGCGCGACGGAGCCGGCCATGCCGTCGTCACGGACGTAGTACTCGTGGGAGCATATAAATCTGACTCCGCGCAGCCGGCAGAATTCCGCCGCGGCAGAGAACTGGTCCTCGGTGAGAAATCCCGGCCTTATGAAGCCGGAGGCGTCGAGGCGCGCTATGACGCCGTCCGCCCCGTTCTGCACCGCAGCCCGGACCGCTTCGGGAGATCCGACCGGCATGATCAGTTCCATTGAGTCGTTCACCTCGCTGAGAGCATAATAAGCAATATATTATATCACGGTATTATTGAAAGGTAAATAATAAAAAGTTTTTTTGATTTTGGGGCTTTATAAGGCGCGGATTTGCTGATATACTGTAGAAACCGAATCGGAAAGAAAGGAG
>JAEEGL010589752.1_pt1 | contig 11214 bp, 9 predicted proteins | sample 9134231 | NCBI WGS metagenome assembly JAEEGL01 (sample SAMN16246548, study PRJNA631951) | gut metagenome | biome: gut microbiome; feature: rumen; material: fiber-attached | host: Bos | place: Iran: Karaj | collected 2018-10
AAGCCTTGTGACGTCGTCGTTCGCAAAAAGCGGTTTCAGGCCGATCAGCAAAAACGAGCAGAACGGTTACGCCGACGGCTTCGGCAGCGGTTCAAAAGCTCCGATGACGGTAAAACAGCTCCGGGACGCTCTCAAAAACGGTCTTACTTACGACGAATTTGCCGGTTACAAGAGCGAACTGTTCAGCGTATCGATAAACAAAGAATACCCGAAATTCAATACTGTAACGGCGCTTGTCGCGCTTGAAAACGGAGGGTTCGTTTATCTGACCTATAAAGGCGAGAGCAAAGAAGTGATCGCGGCGCGGCTGTTCGACAACACGCTCCGCTTCTGCGGCGATCTTCTGAGCGACGGTTATAACGGACTTACTCCGAAAGGCAAGCTTACTTTCGATGAATACACGATAAAACAATCCGCAAGTCATGATCTGCCTGCCGGCATTCAGTCAAACGTGATCATCGTTAAACTGAAAGAACCGTACGAAGGCTCGCTTTGGGGTCTTTTACCTGAGATAGGCATCGAACAGTATTATGATATAAATCTTCAGGCCTACGAAAATCTTCGCCGCGACGCTCTTGCCGGCACCGGCGTTACCTGGGAAGACGTTGAAGAGTGTAAAGAAAAGATCGGTACCGAGTTCCTTGTCTTCCTTAAAGACGTCGACGAACAGTATATCCTTTATGAGATCGATCTGTTGAAGTCCAATTCGCTTGTTGAAAGCGTCAGCGTCTATGACGGTTATCAGGAGTATAAACAGTATTAAAGAAAAAATGATAATGAACCGCGCCGAAAGGCGCGGTTCATTTCATGATATGTCGGTTAATAAATCTACGCAGCGCGAAAATCATAACGTTTGCCGCAGGCAAACTCACAGTCAGTCTTCTCACGGGGGAGAAGGCAATGAAAAGCCTCCCTCCGAGAGGGAGGCGAGACGATAGGAGCCTGCGCAGCTTCATTTTACACTTAAAGCGTATCTGCACGCGCTCTCCCTCAGTCAGCAAAGCCGACTGAGGGAGAAGGCGTTAATATAAAAAATGTATTAAACCCGCACAGCGAGACGGTAGGAGTTTTCCCGTAATGGGAAATGCACCACCGGTCTTTATTTTTCGCCTTCGAAACGCATATACATAAAAAATTTTATGATAATCGTAAAAATTCGCTTGACAAACGCAGAAACACGTGCTATAATAATAGTGAAAAGAGGTGTTGACATTATGAAAAAAAGTCTTATGGGTTCGATTATAATAATTTGCTCTGTACTTTTAATCTTCGCTTCAGCGCTGATATGTATTCTCGGCATACCTAGGATAGTCGATTCCGTGTTCCCGGATAGTGAACATTTCAGACTGCCCGGAATGGTATTCATGTGGATAACGGCTGCACCGGTCATGCTGGTACTGATTATACTGATTACGGTAGGGAAAACGATAAACGAAAAAGATTATATAAGTTATATCTATATTCAGAGGTTTAGAATTATCAGTATGCTTGTGCTTTGCGACACGGCTTTATATTTGATTCCGATAATATTTTTCCTCATCCCGGATCATTTCGATCTCGGTGTGATCGCGGTTTGCATTACTATACAGATATGCGGTTTTAGTTTGTCGGCGGTATCGTATACAGCTTCCGCCGTTATGGAAAAAGCTTCAGAGTATAAAGACGAAGTCGACACTATGATATAACAGCCGAGTGGATTATGAAAATAGTTATAAATCTTGACGTGATGCTTGCGAAACGCAAAATGAGCGTTTCGGAATTTGCTGAAAAATGCGGTATTTCACTGACTAATATTTCTCTTTTGAAAAACGGGAAGGTCAAGGCGATACGTTTTTCCACGCTGGAAAAAATCTGCAGCGTTCTTGACTGTCAGCCCGGAGATATTCTCGAATTCTGCAAGGAGGATGAATAATATGATCCTGGTAGTTTTATCATACGTCATAACGCCGCTCATAATACTGCTTGCCTCATGTATCGTTCCCGTGAGCGTTGCTCTGATCTTTCATAAAAAAACAGCGCGCAAGACCCTTATGTCTGCTGTTTTGCTTATTCTTGTCGGCTGTGTTTTGCTTAATTCCGCGTTATGCGTTCTTATTTCGCAAAATCCCGTTATTATATGTCCTGATGAATATAGAATTTATATAGACGGCTCGAGACGCGCAGCCATTAGCTCTGAAGTAAGGGGACTTTACAAAAATGCAGGTCTTTTGTTCCCTGCGGTGATTGAAGTCGATCGCGCTTCTTATACAACGTTGGAACTGCATATTACCTATATGTTTTACGGCACCGTTGATTACAGCATTGACGACGACGGAGTAAAAAGTATCGATAAGCCGTTATTTTAAAGATGATTTGTAATGAAAGGATCCGCATTACTGTCATAAATATAATTAAAAGAGAGGTTCTCAAATGATAAAAAACAAAAAAATCATTGTCAGCACAATAACAATGATCACGGTTATAATTCTTATTATAACAGTTTTGTCTGTTAATTTTGCCGCGCCTGCAAGTGCTGTCGAGTATATGAAAAACAGTGCACAGCAGCGATTGAGTATTGCAGAATTACGATATTCGGATTTATCAAATAATCCAAGTGAAAAGAGTGAAGTTTTGATCAGCTTATCAAATACCACTCTTGACACTGTAGATGCTCTTTTGCCTAACGGGTGCGAAATTATCAGAGTATATCACTTTTTTTCCGACGGCAATAAAACAGTAACCGGCGCATACAATTCCTGCCGAAATAAAAACATTTCCGATATTCAAAAAAGCTACTTTACGGAGATATATAATATGCTTCTTTCAAACATAGAAGCGTTGGAAGAAGAAAAGCAGGCAATGTATAATCAATACATGCTTGATTTTTCGATCTCACCGAACGAATTCGATCCGGAAGATATGAATAAAGACTGGGTATATCAAGGCGAAAGTATATCGGAAATAGCTGCAAGAATAGCGTTCAACACTGAACATCTGGAACGCATGGAAAGCGTCGGTTTGGACTTAAGAGGTATCCGAATTAAAGCAACTAATGCCGATCTTCTGGATATGCTTGAAAACGAAAATGTAAAAATGATCGAAATACTTGATTATGACAATAATGATATTATCGTACCACCGATTTTTAATTAACAGAAAAGGAAGTATTTATGAAAAGAGTAAAACAGGTTTTAATAATTGTTGTGTTATTAATTGCCAGTTCATTTGCAAGTATTTCTGCGCATGCATCAGCCGATTTCCATACTTTTTACACCTTATCACGGAAATGCATACACAAGAAAATATAATGGCACTAAATACGCAACAGTCAGAGTAAAATGGAATTTGCAGGGTATTACTGAATTTGATTCTCAGACTGACACTTTTGAAGAAGACTTAATATTCTATAATTATGATCATACTGCTTATGCAACAGAAATAAGTTCTTATGAATCAGAACTTCCTGATAGTTATCTTGACACTCAAGCGGGAGATCCTGATGATGAAAAGAATTGCTCCGTTGGCACGACAGCAGCCGATGAAATAATAGCTAATACTATGTATTACACATACATGACATTGATTGATGGTACCGAATCTGATTCATCTATGTTTAAGGTTAATGTACAGGAAGGTTACTATATAGTATTTCCTTCTCCGTGGTTTGTATATGCACAGACAACAAATACTGTTATCCCTTTTAAAAATGGCTTCACCGCTCCCGAATCCAGAACGTGGCTCTATGAGTTTGAAAACAATGATACTCAAAGCAATGCTATAGATACGGGCGTCGGTTATTGGGGATCGGGTACATTAGCCTCCACAAGCGATGTTGACTATTGGAAAATTACAGGTGCCGGCACAAAGAACTTCAGGCTTATTTGCCCTTCAGGTAAAGATTATGATATGGAAATATTTAATAGTTCTGGTGTTTCTGTCGGTGGTTGCTTTTCGATCAACGAGGATGATTCATATTCAATTACGTTAACAAGTGGAACTTATTATATGAAAATCTATTCGTATAGCGGCTCCAGCACTACCGAGAATTATCGATTAATGATTACAAATCAATAATCAAGCACATTATGGCGTTCTTCACCGATAACCGAAGAAAACCGGTGCGATACAATTTTTAAATGAAATGAAAAAAACAACTGCCGCAGATCGCTGCGGCAGTCATTTTTATAAAATTCAGATCAGTTCGTTGTATTTGCCGCGGGCGGTATAGTGAGTATGGAGGATCTCGTGGGACTTGTGTCCGCAGGGCTGTCCGAGGTACTCTTCGTATATCGCTTTGATCGCGGGGTTCTCGTGGGATTTACGCAGTTTTTTGCCTTCGTCTATCGCGTAGATGCCGGCTTTTCTCGCCGCCCATTTTTCGGCTTTGACGCCTCTGGGCTGGCCGCCGCCGACGATGCATCCGCCGGGGCATCCCATGACTTCGATGAAGTGGAACGCTTCGCCCGCTTTGACCATTTCCATGACCTGAGCCGCGCCGTCGAAGCCGCTCGTTACGGCTACGTTGGCGGTGAAGCCTTCGAGGAACTTGTATTCGGGCAGTACGTTTTCAAACGTAAGCGAAGCGGTCTTGATCTGCGTGCTGTCTCCGAGAGGAGCGACGTGCAGGTTTTCGCACGGCAGTTCGCGTCCGGTGACGAGTTCGTAAACGGTTCTGAGAGCCGCTTCCATAACGCCGCCAGTTACGCCGAATATATCCGCCGCGCCGGTGGAGATGCCCATCGGAGGATCGAATTCGGAATCGGGAAGATTTACGAAATCGATACCCGCCTGTTTGATCATGTTGGCAAGCTCTCTCGTGGTGAGTACGGCGTCAACGTCCGGCACGCCGTTTTCGTTCATTTCGGGTCTTGCGATCTCGAATTTCTTCGCGGTGCAGGGCATTACGGATACGAGATATATATCTTTCGGATCCTTGCCGAGTTTTTCCGCGTAGTAGGTCTTTACGAGCGCGCCCTGCATCATGTGCGGGGATTTGCAGGAAGACAGGTTCGGGAGAAGCTCGGGATATCTGTGTTCGATGAACTTGATCCAGCCGGGGCTGCACGAAGTCATCATCGGAAGAACGGCTTGCCCGCCGGTAAGAGCGGCTTTCGCTCTCTGTAAGAATTCCGTGCCTTCTTCCATGATCGTCAGGTCGGCGCCGAAGTTTACGTCGAATACTTCGTCAAAGTTCAGAGCTTTGAGAGCCGTGACCATCTTGCCGGTCGCAACCGAGCCGGAGGGCATACCGAACGGTTCGCCTATCGCGACTCTGACCGCCGGAGCGACCTGTACGATGGTGTATTTGTTCGGATCTTCGATAGCTTTGATAACGGGATCGATCGCGTCGGTCTCGCGCAGAGCGCCGACGGGGCATACGGAGATGCACTGACCGCAGTTGGTGCAGTCGGTATCGGCTATATTCATGCCGAAAGACGGCTGGATAACGGTCTTGAAGCCTCTCTTCTGAGCATTCAGCACGCCGATCTTCTGTATCTTGTTGCACATCGCAACACAGCGGCGGCAGTTCACGCACTTGGACATATCGCGCGTCATAACGGTCGATATCTCCACAGGCAGATCTTTCATTTCGCCTTCAAAGCGAGGTTCGGTGACGTTCATTCTTCTCGAAAGAGTCTGCAGCTCGCAGTCGAGCGATCTCGGGCAGGAGAGGCAGTCCTTCGGGTGGCAGGAGAGAAGCAGTTCAAGGTTGACTTTTCTCGCCTTGCGTACGCGTTCGGTGTTCGTCTTTATCGCCATACCGTCGCTGATCTTGATCATGCAGGCGGCCTGGAGGTTTCTCATCGGTCTGCCGTTGGTTTCAACTTCGACCATGCACAGACGGCATCCGCCGTACTGGTTCACGCCTTCAAGGTAGCAAAGGGTGGGTATATAGACGTTGTTTTCTCTTGCAACTTCAAGAATTGTCTTGCCGGCTTCAGCCTCGTAGGGCTTGCCGTTGATGGTAATATTGACTTTACTCATTTTTTTGCCCTCCTTATTCCTTGACTACCGCGCCGAACTTGCAGTTGGCCATGCAGGCGCCGCACTTGATGCACTTGCTCTGGTCGATGACGTGCGGTTCTTTAACTTTGCCGCTTATGCACTGTACCGGGCAGTTGCGCGCGCAGAGCGTGCAGCCTTTGCATTTTTCGGGAATTATCCTGTATTTTGCGAGAGCGGAGCATACGTGCGCCGGGCAGGTCTTATCGACGATGTGGGCTTCGTATTCGTCTCTGAAGTTGGCTATTGTGGAAAGTACGGGGTTCGGAGCAGTCTGTCCGAGGCCGCACATCGCGGTGTCTTTGATAACGAGCGAAAGCTCTTCGAGCGTATCGAGGTCTTCGAGCGTGCCGTTGCCGGCTACGATCCTTTCAAGGATCTCGAGCATGCGCTTCGTGCCTATACGGCAGGGCGTGCATTTGCCGCAGGACTCGTCCTGAATGAACTGCATGAAGAATCTCGCGGTGTCGACCATACAGGTCTTCTCGCCCATTACTATTAGTCCGCCTGAACCCATGATCGCGCCGAGAGCGGTAAGCGATTCATAGTCGACCGAGGTGTCGAGGTTCTTTTCGGTGATGCATCCGCCGGAAGGGCCGCCTATCTGAGCGGCTTTGAATTTCATGCCGTCGGTGATGCCGCCGCCGATCTCGAATATCAGCTTGCGGAGCGACATGCCCATCGGAACTTCAACGATACCGGTGTTGATGACGTCGCCGGCGAGCGCGAACACTTTCGTGCCTTTGCTTCTGCCGACGCCGTAGGATGCGAACCAGTCCGCGCCCTTGTTGATGATCTCGGCTATATTATAGTACGTTTCGACGTTGTTTATAATGGTCGGATATCCGAAAAGACCGGATTCGAACGGGAACGGCGGTTTCTGACGCGGTTCGCCGCGCTGACCTTCGATAGAGGACATAAGAGCCGTCTCTTCGCCGCAGACGAACGCGCCCGCGCCGATACGGAGCTCGATATCGAAATCGAAACCCGAACCGAGAATGTTTTTGCCGAGCAGACCCCATTCACGGGCGATCTCCGCGGCTTTGTTGAATCTTTCAACGGCTACCGGATATTCGGCACGGCAGTAAACGTAACCGTTGTGCGCGCCTATCGCGTAACCGCCTATGGTCATACCTTCGATCAGGCAGAACGGGTCGCCTTCGATGGCGGATCTGTCCATGAACGCGCCAGGGTCGCCCTCGTCGGCGTTGCAGACGATGCATTTGTTTTCGCCCGGAGCCTTCATGCCGGCGCTCCACTTGACGCCGGTCGGGAAGCCCGCGCCGCCGCGTCCGCGCAGACCGGATTTCGTGACTTCGTCAACGATCTCTTCCTGCGTCATGCCGAAAGCCTTCGCCTCGGCGGTGAAGCCGCCTTTGGCTATGTAAGCTTCGATCGAATCGAACGGGATCTTGCCGCATTTGTTAAGGACGATCTGTACCTGTTCGGAGAAGAACGGTATGTCGTCGATGCACGGGATATGCTTTTGCAGGTTCGCGTCGAAGAACGTGTATTCTTCAATGACTTCGCCTTTGACCACCTGTCTGTCGATGATGTCTTTCGCGCGTTCGGGAGTTACGTGTACGTAGTAAATACGTTCCGGTTCGATCAGGACCACGGGACCCATCGCGCAGGTACCCATACAGCCGGTGAAAACGACGTTGACTTTGTCGGTAAGTCCGAGCTCTTTGATATAGGATTCTACGAAATTCTTCGTATCCTGGCATTTGCTCGAGATACAGCCGCCGCCGCCGCATACGTATACGGTATGCTCATATTTGCCGAATTCGGCGTTGTAGCGTTCGGCTACGAGTTTAAGATCTTCTACGTTTTTGATAATCATACTCATTCACCTCTGTACTGGTCAAGTATACCGGCGAGATCGCCCGGTTTGACCTGTTTGTGCACATCGTCGTCAACGACGACAACGGGGGCGAGACCGCAGGCGCCTACGCAGCGCGTTACGTGGATCGAAAACAGATTGTCAGCCGTAGCTTCGCCTACGCCGATACCGAGCAGTTCCTGCAGCTTTTCGATAAGCGCGCTGCCGCCGCGAACGTAGCAAGCCGTGCCGAGGCAGACTTTAACGTCGTGTTTGGTCTTGGGCGTGGTTGAGAAGAACGAATAGAAGCTCGATACGCTCGATACGTACGAGACGGAGAAGCCCATATTGTCAGCGACATATTTCTGGACTTCGTAGGGGAGATAACCGAATATCTCCTGTGCCGCATGCAGCACCTGAATGAGACAGCCTTCCTTACCGCTGTAAAGGTCGATCACGTTTGCGAGCTTTTCAAAGTTCGCCTGTTTTTCGACTTCTTCGGCGGTGAGGGTTTTTACAACATCACTCATTGCTTTACCACCTTATAAATATTTTGGAGCCGAAACGAAAAAACACTCGTTTTCGGTATTCCATTCAGCGATATAATAGCAAAAAAATGCCGTCTTGTCAAGACCTTTCGGCAATTTGACAAAAAGTTTAAATAATCAATTTAATTTTGCAAAATTTAAAGGTATTTATAATATAAACAGTAACTGATATGTGCCGTATGATGTTGCTATGCAATGATGGAAGCTTCACAAATGATGTTCGGCTCTTGCGAGCCGAGTGACATAGGTGTCGCCTCCGGCGACATTCGGTGTGCCTTTGGCACCCTTGGGAGACCCCACCCTCCAATCTCCCAAACCCTCTTCCTCCCCCCCTGATCCTCGATCTACAATCGAGGGGGCCGCGCGGCGGGCGGGAAAAGCCCCATTTGAAAAATGGGGGGATGGTGGGGGCTTGGGGGCGGTTAGGGGGGCGGGGAGTCCCCAATAACTCGACTCGTCAGAGTCGAATTTCACCGCGCAGCGATATCACACGCGAAGCGTATATCACACGCCGAAGGCGTATTTAACTGCGGCGCAGCCGCTTTGGGGGGCGGGGAGTCCCCAAAAAGCGAACGGTCTGTAAAAATATGATTCAGAGAACCGTAGGGCAGAGGCTTGCTCCTGCCGTTAGAAGCGGTTTGTGTGAACGTTATTCGAAGGTCGTAGGGGCGATTCACGAATCGCCCGTATGTAACGGTGCAATAAGACGTTCGTTTGTATGACAGTATTGAACCGTCCTCATCCGTCGGCTGCGCCGACACCTTCTCCCAAAGGAGAAGGCATATTTACGGGTCGTCGAGGCGCCGATCCCTACGGTGCGTAAACCAATCGTTCGATTAAACTCGTTCGTTCTTGGGGGTTTCCCACCCCTCCGCTCGCATACGCTCGCAACCCCCAAACCCCCTTTCCCCTCCCTCAATCTACCATCGAGGGGGCCGCGCGGTAGGCGAAAAAGCCCCATTGAAACAATGGGGGGATGGTGGGGGTTTGGGGGCGGTTAAGGGGGGCGGGGAGTCCCCAAAAACTCGACTCGACAGAGTCGAATTTCACCGCGCCATGTTCCCCGACCCGAACAAAGTGAGTGTTGGGGGTTCGCGGAAGCGATTTCACACGCGAAGCGTATATCACACGCCGAAGGCGTATTTAACTGCGGCGCAGCCGCTTTTCCCCTCCCATCGATTTTCAATCGAGGGGCTACGCGCCGCCGGCAGGATCACACCGCCGATCTGCAGATCGAGCTTCGGTCAGAAACCTTTTTATAAAATATCATTGACAAATCACGTTTTTCGCGTATAATGAAATTCGGATAATAAAACGGGAGAACGGTATGAAATACTTTATCGGACTTGACATAGGCACGTCGGCGGTCAAGGGCGCGCTTATGAGCGAAGACGGAAGAATTATTAAAGTAACGGATAAGAAATTCGAATATATCACCGAAGCGACGTTCAAGCTGCTCGATCCGGAGCTTTTCTGCGATACGTGCTTTGACATTATAAGCGAGCTTGCTTCTTCTGCGGACGGCAAGATCGCCGCACTCTGTTCGTGCTGCGCTTCGGGCAATCCGCTGTTTCTCGACGGAGAAATGAAGCCGATGACGCGAATAATCGGCTGGCAGTCGAAGATACCTCAGGCGGACCTCGACGCCGTATATACGAAAGAAGAGCAGGACGCGTTTTACAGAACCGTCGGCTGGGATTTCTTCGACGGTATGCCCGCGGCGGATCTTGCATACATAAAGCTTCACAGACCCGAAATACTGAAAAACGCGAAAATGCTCGTCATGAGCGCGGAATACCTCAACTACAAGATCACCGGCAAATGGGGAATCTCTCACTCGATGGGCACGCCTTTCTATCTGATAGACCAGGAAAAGGGCGTATATCATAAACCCATGCTCGACAAATTCGGGCTCACTACGGATATGCTGCCGCCGATATACGGCAAAGGCACGGCGCTCGGGACCGTCCTTCCGGATAAAGCGGAAGAACTCGGGCTCTGCGCGGATACCGAGGTGATCCTCGGCAGTTTCGATCATCCGTCCGGCGCGCTCGGAGCGGGCGTTCTTGACGAAGGTCAGCTGCTTTTGTCGTGCGGCACTTCGTGGGTAGAGCTTTTCCCGGTCGCAGACAGACGGTTCGCTTTATCGACCGGCGGACTTGTCGACAGGTTCACGCTTCATCACGCGCCGTGGTGCGTTATGAAATCGCTTGAATCGGTGACCGTCAAGATCGACAGACTTCGCGAGCATTTCTTCGGCGTCGTACCTCACAAGGTCTTCGACGGCTGCGCAGGCGAGGCGCCGTACGGCTGTAACGGTCTGCGGTTCGATTTTACCGAAGCGGATTTCAAACGCGCCGCAGGTCACGGCAAAAGCGATATCGCAAGAGCGATAATCGAAAGCGCCGCGTTAATGCTCAAAAAAAATCTGCAGAATCTTGAAAAATGCGGTTTACGCGCCGATTCGATCACCGCGATAGGCGGCATAACGAATTCGCCAATCTGTACCCGCATAATCTCCGAGACACTCGGTAAAGATATAAAGGTCGTAAACGGTCAGTCGGCGGGCGCCGTGGGTTCGTGTCTGCTCGGCGCTATCGGCACGGGGGTTTATAAAGACGAAAAAGAAGCCTTTGCGGCTATGAAGGAACGTTTATAATGAAAAAAGAAACGATTGCCGCGGCAAAAGCGGCGTATGTGACCGAATCGGAATGTATAAAAGAAATGGCGGAATTCTTCGACGAAGAAGCGTACGGAGCCGCCGTTGAGCTTCTTAAAAACGCGGAAAGGATAGGCGCGACGGGATGCGGTCATTCCGGCATTTTGTGCCGGCACTTCGCGCATCTTATGTGCTGCATAGAG
>JAEEGL011284628.1_pt1 | contig 11214 bp, 9 predicted proteins | sample 9134231 | NCBI WGS metagenome assembly JAEEGL01 (sample SAMN16246548, study PRJNA631951) | gut metagenome | biome: gut microbiome; feature: rumen; material: fiber-attached | host: Bos | place: Iran: Karaj | collected 2018-10
CAGAAGTTGAGGCACTTCTTGCCTTTCACCATTATCTCGGCGCCCTGGGGGCTCTCGATGATACGTTCATGTTTGTAAAGACCGGCGGCCTCGATGTCGGCCAACTCTTTCTGAAGATGCTGTTGGAACTTTGTGTACATAACTACAATGTTTTATGTTATTATTTTGTTTGTTGTTGCTGTCTTTTTTGCAGTGGCAAAAATACTAAAAAAATCAATACGCAGGATTGTTGCCCACATTTTGTGTGCATTCGTTGCCGTTGGCTGTGACGCTGCCCGTAGCTGTCGTGTTGGTGATAGCAAGACTGCCGCCGGAGCCTACATAGTATGCACCTATCAACTTGCCTACCGTGGGTGTACCTGAACCTATGAATGCCATACTCCCCGTCCACGAACTATTCTCAAATGTCACAATTACATTGGAAGTATAGCCTAAAAGGCCGCCAGCACGTAGCGTTTTGTTGGTGGTGAGTTGCAGCGGAGAATTAGTAACCGTGCAGTTTGTCACCGGAAGATAGGTGGTGTTGGCATTTTTCTCACAATAACCCACCAATCCGCCATAGAACAAACCAGACGTGGAATTGATAGTAAGCGTTTGTGTATAATTCACTGTACATTGATCGAGGGTATCACTGCCCAAGGTATGTCCTGCTACACCACCAAAATAGACGTTAGAGATAGTGTTGGCGACCGATACAGAAAAACCGTCCACTATGCATTTCTGCAACTTGGATGTTGTCATTTCGCCAGCAAAGGCGCCGAGGTATAAATAGCTGGGGCTGCCTGTATGTCTGACCATGACGTTAGAGAGTGTGAGATTAGAAACTCTAACTTTCTCCATCGAACTGAAAAGACCCATCTTGTCACCTGTACCCTCTATGGTGATGTTGCTTATAGTCTTGTCGTTTCCGTCAAATCTTGCATTGGAATAACCCACAATAGGAGAGGCTATTATTCCCTTCATATCGATGGAATTCATCAACTTATAACAGGCAGCATTATAATACTTATAATTATACCAATTGTTGTTAATCGCTTCCGTCATGGCTATCCAATCTGTCACATTTTTTATCTGGAATGGCTCGTCTGTTTTGCCTGTGCCAACAAAAAGTGTTGTATTTGTGACCTCGTTTAACGTTATCGGTGCATAAGCCAGCACTTTGCGGTCTAACGCACCGCCTGCGGGCTGAGATATCGAATAGTTGTAGCGCTTGCCTTGGTAGCGGGCCGCGACGGTGATGGTGAAGTGGTTGGTCGACCCCACCGGTGGCACAGGTATCAACACCTTGCGGCTCTCACCGTAGGGTATCTCCAGCCGCTGACGGTCGAAGAACATGGTCACCCTGTTGTCGCTGCCACCCCCGCCCAGCACCTGGGCGCCGAACGACTCGATGGCGTTCAGGTTGAGTGGGTAGTCTCCGCTCAAGCGGTAGGCGTCGCTGGTGATGCTGATGCTGTCTATGACGAGGGCCTGACCCGACGTTTTGTTGTTGGTCAACTTCACGCACACTGCCGCCGTAAGGTGCTTGAACATCAAGGGGCTGTCCTCTCCGCCACGGGCCGCCAGCGGCATATCGACCAGCTGGACTCCGTTGCTGTCAATACGGTAGTGATAGGCCGCCGGGAGTGTGACGATGACCTCGTCGCCGCCCGAGAAGGCGGCCACGATGCCGGCGGGATAGCAGGCGCGGTTGACCGTCTGCGATGAGGTGGCGTCGATATAGGCGTGTTCACCCTCGCGGCGCACCTCCGTGGGCACATCGTTGAAGTTGATCATGTCGCCATTGCTCCACACCGCCATCGAATCCTGGCTTACGGCCAGCTTGGCGGCGGGGTCGCCCATAGGCTCCAGCAGGAGTTCCAGTCGGCCCACACCCTCTTTGTGGCAAGCGCTCAGGAGCAGCGTCGCCAACAGTATCAATCCCAAGTGTTTTCCTTTACTCATGATATGATTGTGTCGTTAGCATTTGATGCAGGCCGCCATCTGCTGCTGCAGCTTCTGCGCCTCGCGTGCGGCAGCTTCGGCAAAGTCTTCGCCCTGCGAGGCATAGATGATGCCACGCGACGAGTTGACGAGCAGGCCACAGTCGTTGTTCAGGCCATACTTGCACACCTCCTCCAGGCTGCCGCCCTGGGCACCCACACCGGGCACCAGCAGGAAGCTGCCGGGCACGATGCGGCGCACATCAGTGAGCATCTGCGCCTTGGTGGCACCCACCACATACATCATATTCTCCTCGTTGCCCCACTGCTTCGAAGTCTCGAGCACACGCTGGTAGAGCGGTGTGCCTTCGCGGTCTTCCGTCAGCTGGAAGTCGAAAGCCCCCTTGTTGGAGGTCAGCGCCAGCAGGATGACCCATTTGCCGTCGTAGACGGTGAAGGGGGTAACGCTGTCGGCACCCATGTAGGGTGCAATGGTCATAGCGTCAAAGTTGAAGTCGCCCTTCGGGTCGAGGAAGGCCTTGGCGTAGCGCTCGCTGGTGTTGCCTATGTCGCCGCGTTTGGCGTCGGCGATGGTGAAGACCGGCTTGTCCAGCCCGTGGAGATAGTCCATCGTGAGCTTCAGCTGACGCAGCCACTCAATACCCAAAGCCTCGTAGAAAGCCAGGTTGGGCTTATAGGCCACGCAGTGGTCGATGGTGGCGTCGATGATGGCGCGGTTGAACTGGAAGATACCGTCCTTGGCATCGCGCAGGTGTTGCGGCATCTTGACGGGGTCGGTATCGAGGCCGACACAGAGGAACGAACGGCGTTCGCGGATAAGGGAGATGAGTTCTTGTCTTGTCATAAGGCTTATTCTTTTTGGGGGACCCCTTAGGAATCCTAGGAAAGTGTCAGTTTATGGAATTGCTCGGTGAGCTTCTTGGCGTTGAGGCCCGACATGCTCTCGTCGGTGACGATGCGGCCGTAGTTGATGATGACGGCGCGGCTGCACATAGCCTCCACCTCCTGCATGATGTGGGTGGAGAGCAGCACCGTCTTGTCCTTGCCCACGTTGCGTATGACGCCACGGATGAACTCCAGCTGGTTGGGGTCGAGTCCGGTGGTGGGCTCATCGAGGATGAGCACCTGGGGGTCATGGATAAGGGCCTGGGCCAGGCCCACACGCTGACGGTAGCCCTTGGAGAGCTGTCCGATGCGCTTGCCTGCCTCGGGGGTCAAACCCGTCAGCTCAATCATCTCGTCGACACGCTGGTCCACCTTCTTCACACCGCTCAGCCCAGCGGCAAAGCGCAGGTATTCGCGTACATACATATCGAGGTAGAGCGGGTTGTGCTCGGGCAGGTAGCCTATGCAGCGGCGCACGGCCAAGGTGTCGTCGAAGATGCTGTGGCCGCACACCGTGGCTTCGCCCTCTGTAGGCGGGATAAAGCAGGTGAGTATCTTCATCAGGGTCGACTTGCCGGCGCCGTTGGGGCCCAGCAGACCCACTATCTCGCCCGGCTGCACCGTGAGGCTCACATGGTCCAGCGCACGCTGTTCGCCATAGACTTTCGTTATGTCTTTTATCTCTATCATGCTATTTCTTCTGTTTCTCTATTTGTGCCGCACGTTCCAGGGTGATGCGCTCGCCGCGGTAGAGGGCGATGATGAAGGCATCCTTGAAGCGGGTGGTGGATATTATCTTCTGCAGCCGCTGGCGGGCCTCCTGCAGCGAGGTGTAGTTGCCGGCGGTATACACATACAGCTTGCCCGACGGGGCGATGTGGAAGTCGGTGATGCCGTGCAGGTCGGGGTCGCCGGCCTTCATCTGGCGCGTCGCCGTACAGAACTGCACCCGGTAGGTGACACCCGACTTGGAGGCCGTGGCGCTCTTGGCCGGCTGCTCTTTCTGCGCTGCCGGGGCGGCCTGCGGAGCGGGAGCGGCTGCGGGGGCCTTGTACTGCGTCGTCCAGGCGTCCTTGAACGGCGTGCATTTCTTCAAGTGGCTGCAATACTGCACGGCCTCTTTCAGCGTTTGGAAACGACCTGTCATATAGGTGTATTTTCCGTCCTTTTCCACTGTCTGGAAGTCGGTGACGCCGCCCAGTTCGCGGGCACCGGCCTTGAGCTTCTGCGGATGGATAAGGAACTGCACGGTATAGTAGCTTGCGGCATCGGCCGCAGCCGTGTGGACTGGCGCCTGCAGGGTGTCCTTCACCACGGGCTGCGGCTGCGGAGCGGGCTCAGGCTTTGATTCGGCTTGGGGTTCGACCGCCGAGGCGGACTGCTCGGCAGGCTGCACGGACTGGGGGGCCTGCTGCACCACAGGCAGCTCGGCCGACGGAACCGGTTTCTCGGCAGGGGTCACCACAGGCTTCAGGCTCTCGGCCACAGCGGGCTGCTCCTCGACGGGCTGCGAGACCTCGACTACCGGCGTCTCGGGCACTTTCATCTCTTCCTTGGCCGTCTGACGGTGCTCTTCCTTGGCTACAGCCTTGGGTTCGGGCTGGGGTTGAGGTTCGGCCTTGGGCTCGGCTTTCGGCTCCTGACTACCGCCCTGCTTCCATCCCTTGATGTTGATGACGGGATTCGTAATCTTGTCAGTACCCTCCTCCGTGGCCTTGTAGGTCATAAAGGCGTTGAAGAGACTCACCGCTATCTTGGCCTGGCCCTCGTCGCTCAGCATGAAGGCCTCCTCGACGGGGTTGCTGATGAAGCCTATCTCGGTGAGCACCGACGGGCAGGTGGTCTTGTAGAGCACATAGAGCTCGGCCTGTTTCACACCGCGGTTGATGGTCTTGAGGTGCTGCTTGTACTGGTTCTGTATGGCCTGTGCCAGGTTGAGGCTCTTGTCAATAAAGGCGTTCTGGAACATCGTCAGCATGACGTAGGTCTCGGGGGCGTTGGGGTCGAATCCGCTGTAGTCGCTGTTGTTCTTGTAGTCAGCCTCGAGCAGGATGTCGGCATTCTCCTTCTTGGCCACCTCCAGGTTGGCACGGCTCTCCGACAGACCCATCACAAAAGTCTCCACACCCGTGGGCGACTTGGAGGGATGCGAGTTGGCATGCACCGACACAAAAAGGTCGGCCTTGTTGCGGTTGGCGATGTGGGCGCGCTCGGCCAGCGAGATGTCGACGTCGGTGGTACGAGTGTATATCACCTTCACATCGGGATAGTTGTCTTCGATAAGCTTGCCAAACTTCTTGGCGACCGACAGCGTAATGTCCTTCTCCCACGACTTCGAGCCTTGTGCGCCGGGTTTGGCGCCGCCGTGACCCGGGTCAATCACCACCGTACGCACGCGGTAAGTGTCCTTCTTTTGCGAAAAAACCGGACCCGCCGTCAACAACAACACAATAATAATTGCAATTACTCGTTTCATAACCGACTTTGTATTTTTGCTATTCAAACAAAATGCAAAAATACGAATTATTTTTGAAACGCGAACCCAAAATAATTTGACCCGCGGGGAACGACATATACCGAGACTGCTTTTACTGCTGATAGTGACACTGTTGGCGACCACTGCCGCCGTCGCCCAGAGCGATGTCGACACCCTCATGGCCGTCTCACCCAATGCCGTCAAGGAGGTCATCAAATACAAAGCCAAGGACTCTGTGGCCATGGACCTCCAGTCGCGCCGCGCCTACCTCTACACCGACGGCTCCATCGACTACGGCCAGATGCTCCTCCAGGCCCACCGTGTCGAGGTCGACTTCGACCGCCAGGTACTCCACGCCTACGGCACCCCCGACACCGCAGGCAACATCGACGGGCGCCCCTTCTTCAAACAGGACGACGCCGAATACCACGCCGACAGCATCACCTTCAACTACAGCACCCAGAAAGGCATCATCCACAACGTCATCACCCAGGAAGGCGACGGCTTCCTCCACGGCAAGAAGGTGAAGAAAATCAACGACTCCATCATGTACCTCAGCGGCGGCAGCTACACCACCTGCAACTATGCCCATCCCCACTTCGCCATCAACTTCACCAAGTCCAAACTCATCTCCAACAACAAGATAGTCACAGGTCCCGCCTGGCTCACCGTCGAAGACGTGCCCACCCCGGTGGCCCTCCCCTTCGCCTTCTTCCCCATCACCAAACAGCGCCAGAGCGGCATCCTCATCCCCTCCTACGGCTGGATGAACTACCGCGGCTACTACCTCAAAGACGGCGGCTACTACTTCGCCATCAACGACATCCTCGACCTCGCGCCCCCCGCCGAGCTCTACACCAACCTCTCCTGGGCCGCCGAGGCAAAAAGCAACTACTACGTACGCTACAAATACAAAGGCGCCGTCGACCTGCGCTACGGACAGACCTTCGAAGGTATCCGCGGCGACACAGCCAACTTCAACTCCTTCAACGACTTCAAATTCACATGGCGCCATGACCAGGATCCCAAGTCCAACCCCTATTCACGCTTCTCGGCCAACGTCACCCTCCAAAGCCGCAACTACAACAAAAACACCACCAACCGCGCCGACTACTTCAACTCCACCACCACATCCTCCATCAGCTACACCACCAAGCTCGGCCCTTACCTCAACCTCGCCGCCTCGGCACGCGAGTCCTTCAACGCCCAGACAGGCATCATGAACATCAAACTCCCCTCCATCTCCCTCTCTTCCATCACCATCTACCCCCTGCGTCGACGCAACCCCTCCGGTGCCTACCGCTGGTACGAGAACATCTCCCTCTCCTACGTCCTCAACGCCGAGAACAACCTCACCACCCCCGACTCCGAACTCTTCACCCCCCAGACCCTCGACCGTATGCAGTACGGCATCCAGCAGCAGATACCCCTCAGCAGCAGCGTCAAGGTGCTCCGCTTCTTCAACTGGACCAACTCGCTCACCTACAACGAGCGCTGGCACTGGAGCTACATCGACCAGACCTACGATGCCACCACCGGCACCGTCGACATCGACACCCTCCACGGCTTCCGCACCAACCGCGACTTCAGCGTCTCCTCCTCCCTCTCCACCCGCATCTACGGCATGTTCCAGTTCAAATTTGGCCCCCTCAAGGCCCTGCGCCACGTCATCAACCCCTCCCTCTCCTTCACCTACCGCCCCGATTTCGGCGCCGAACGCTTTGGCTGGTGGAAGCAATACACCGACACCACCGGCTACGTGCACCGCTACTCCATCTTCCAGAACAGCCTCTACGGTGGCCCGCCCGACGGAAAGAGCGGCAGCCTCCGCCTCTCCCTGGGCAACAACCTCGAAATCAAAGTACAGAACCCCTTCGACACCACCGCCGAAGTCAAGAAGATAGCCCTCATCGAAAGCCTCAACATCGGCATGGGCTACGACATGGCCAAAGACTCGCTCAACTTCTCCAACCTCGCCGTCACCGGCCGCACCACCCTCTTCCGCTCACTCGTCATCAACTACAGCGGCTCCTTCTCGCCCTATGTCATCGACACCCTCGGACGCATGTACAACCGCTTCCTCTGGGACACCGAACGCCGCCTCTTCCGCACCGAAAACTCCACTTGGAGCGCCCAACTCTCCTACAGCCTCAACAACAGCACCTTCGGCTCACATAGCGACGCCAAGAGCCAGGGACGCCCCACCTCCACCCTCATACAGACCCCTAACGCCGACCTCGTGCCCGTCCTCCTGGGAGGCTACGCCGACTTCAATGTGCCGTGGAATATCAGCTTCAGCTACACCTTCTCGCACGTCGACCGCTATGTGGCCAGCCAGCTCGGCCTACAAAGCGAAACCGTCCAGAGCATCACCCTCTCGGCCAACGTGAGCCTCACCCAAAACTGGAAAGTCGCCATGAGCACCGGCTACGACATCTCGAACAAAGGCATGTCCTACACCACCGTCGACATCTACCGCGACCTCCACTGCTGGGAGATGCGCTTCAGCTGGGTGCCCTTCGGCTACTACAAGAGCTGGTTCTTCCAGATCAACATCAAGGCCGACGCCCTCCGCGACGTCAAATACGAAAAGAAGAAGAACTACCAGGAGAACTCAGGCTACTTCTCCTACTAGCCCTTCAACACCGTTCCAACGCCCTGCCGCGTCTTTCACAAACCGAAAAGACGCGGTCTTTTTTTGTGTTTTTTGCCACCATCAACGCCCTCCGCAAGGCACTGGAAGTCAGCCAAGCCTACCGACCATCTCTTACTAAAATCCTACTCTTCTCCTAGTCAACCTCTAACTCTCTTTTACTCGAGTAGACAATAATAAATCGAATGTTACGTTATGATAGGTGCAAGAGTTAGCTTATTACAATCTTAAACTACGGATTATGGCAAAGTTTGACAATGGCTTTCTGGGCGGCTTCAGCGGACGGCTGGGGCCGGCGATAGGCTATATGTGGAACGGGCGGTGGTGTCTGCGGAGCCGTCCGGCGCAGGTGCGCAACCCGCGCACGGAGGCCCAGGTGGCGCATCGCACGGCCTTCAAGGCCGAGGTGCAGCTGGCGGCCCGCATGCGGTGGGCCGTGACACACGGCCTAACAGCGGCGGCACGGGCGGCAGGCATGACGTCCTACAACCTCTTTGTACACCTCAACCAGCCCTGTTTCGCCATGTCGGAAGGCCGCCTGGATGTGGACTGGGCGGGACTGCAGCTCTCGGCCGGGCCGGTGGCGCCGGTGGCGCTGGGACAGGCCTCGGTGCTGCCCGGCAACGTGCTGACGGTGGACTTTGCGAAGAACCCGCTGCACCTGGCTGCCGGCGCCTACGACAGCGTACAGCTGTACATCTACGCCCCGGCGCTGGGCGACGGATTCCTAGCGGCGCCGGTATACCGCCGCACGCAGAAGATAGCGGTGTGCCTGCCCGACGCTATGGCAGGCTGCGAGGTGCAACTCTACGCCCTGGTGTGCGACGATGCAGGGCGCTGGAGCCCCACGGCCTACGGCGGAAGCCTGGTGGTGGAGCCTTCATTTGAAATAAACGAAAAAAACGATAACGATGGAGAAGAAACTGTACTATTCGATAGGCGAAGTGAGCGAGATGGTGGGCGAACCACAGTCGGTGCTGCGCTTCTGGGAGACGGAGTTCGGCAGCCTGAAGCCGGTGAAGAACAAGCGCGGCGTAAGGTCGTACACCGAGCGAGACATCGAGCTGGTGAAGCGGATACGCTACCTGACGCGTGAATGCGGCTACACGCTCGACGGAGTGCGTGAGCAGCTGCGCACGCGTTCGCTCGAGGACCCGAAGCAGGAGGTGGTGAACAACCTGACCGAGCTGCGGCGCACCCTCGTGGCCTTGAAAGAGTCGCTGTAGCGGCGGCCGAGGGCCTAGAGCTCCATGAGCTTCAAGAAAGCGGCCGGCACAGGGGTTTCGAAATTGTGGCGGCGGCCGGTGACGGGGTGGGTGAAGCAGAGGCGGTAGGCATGGAGGCAGAGGCGCGATACGGGCGAAAGGTCGTCCTTGTAGCCGTACATAGGATCGTGGACGACAGGGTGCTGCAGCTCACGCAGATGGACGCGTATCTGGTTGCGTCGGCCGGTGTCGAGCTTGAGGTCGACAAGGCTGTAGCGGCGCGAGGTCTGGCGCACCTCGTAGTGGGTCACGGCCAGTTTGCCCCCGTTGTCGGTGGGCGACGAGAGGACGCAGTATTCGCCGTCGGTGAGCCAGCTCTTAATCTCGCCCTTGGGCGGGTCGATGTGGCCCCAGGCCACGGCAACATAGCGGCGGTCGAAGACCATTCCCTTCCAGTCTTCCTCGAATTTCTGCGAGACCTCCTTGCTTTTCGAGACGACCATCAGGCCGCTGGTGTCGCGGTCGAGGCGGTGGACGATGTGGGCGTGGCAGCGCTGGTGCGAGGCGGCGAGGTACTGGTTGAGGACGGAGATGACGGTCTTGTCGTTGGGGTGCTTGGAATAGCTGAGCAAACCCTCGTGCTTGTTGATGACAAGCAGGTGCTGGTCCTCGAAGACGATGTCGAGGTCGCGCGGGCGCAGGCGGTCCTGGAAGGAGGCCTTCTCAATGCTCACCTTCATGCCCTTCTGCAGGGGGAAGTTGAACTGGCTGGTGCGGCGGCCATCGACATAGACGTTGTGTGCCAGCAGCTCCTTGACGCGGGTGCGACTGGTGTCGGGCATCTGTCCCATAAGGAATTCGAGCAGCCCCTGTGGCTCGGTGACGGTATATTCTTGCTTCTTCATATCGGTCGTACAATGACTAAAAGAAAATGCAAAAATACGAAAAAAAACATAACCGGCGGTCCAGGGTGTTTGGAGAGAAAAAAATGCAACGATGTGTGACAATTTGCACCTTTGCTGCGTTTAATATGGATAAACGGTACGGAAATTGCAATGGATGAGCATCCTTTTATAGAACTGATTGAACGGCATGGGGCGGCCATCGGCCGCGTATGTCGGTCGTTTTGTTCTATTCCCGAGGACTGTGAGGACCTGCGACAGGAGATACTGCTCAACCTGTGGCGCGGCTGGAAACGCTACCGTCCCGACCACAAAGCCATCACGTGGATATACCGTGTGGCGCTGAACACGGCCATCAGCTGGCGACGACATAGAAAAAGTCAGGTGGAGACAATGCCCCTGGAGGGGTTTGACCTGCCCGAAGAGACGGCATTGAAAGAACGTTCGGAGCATCTGAGGGATTTGATTTCTTTGCTTTTGGCCGGCGAACAGCGGCTTATCAACCTTTATCTCGACGGCTTCACCACCGAAGAGATTGGCCGACTGATGGGCATCAGCCAGACCAACGTCACCACACGCATCGGCCGCATCAAAGAAAAGCTACGCAAAATGAACAATATATGAATATCGAAGAACTTATAGAACAAATCCATAACGCCAACGCAGTACGTCGAGGGCGGGAACAACACAGGTCGCGCCGTGTGGCTTGGCGCATCGCCGTGCCAACCGTTGCCGCCGCTGCCGCCATTCTGCTCATTGTCTTTCTGCCGCACAACAACAAGGTGCAGGCCGCCACTCCGACAGGTATCTACTGCAACAGCCAGTGCAACCCCGACGACGTGCTGGCCCTCCTCGACAACAACATCAACCACATCAGAAGCATACGATCGTTATGAAACACATCGCATTTTTTGTTTGCCTGTTGACAGTTGGCATTGCTGCCCATGCACAGACTGCCCTCTACAAGCATTATGCCAACCGGCAGGGCATAAAAGCCTATTGTGTCGAGCGCTTCCCCCTTTCGTGTGGCGACATTGTGACAGTCACATTCTTCGAGGCCGAAGACAAGGAGACCTACGACTCGTTGCGCAGCGAGCTGATACACCTCCCCTACCCTCCACGCAGAGGGAGCATCGATGGCACTGTGGAA
>JAEEGL012082582.1_pt1 | contig 11214 bp, 8 predicted proteins | sample 9134231 | NCBI WGS metagenome assembly JAEEGL01 (sample SAMN16246548, study PRJNA631951) | gut metagenome | biome: gut microbiome; feature: rumen; material: fiber-attached | host: Bos | place: Iran: Karaj | collected 2018-10
CCCCAATGTTATCCCGGCTTGCACGTGTATCGCACTGTCCCTTCCCGGCAGGACTGTTTAACGGTACACCACAGAGCGGCGGATTAGGGCTCACGTCCGCCGGTGTGTTGACCGGGTTAACGTAGCGGCTGAATTGCTTCTGCCACTGAGGGTAGTCAACCCGGACCTGAAGAACCGTATCTTACGATTCCCAAGCCCCCGCCTCTACAGGCGGCGGGTAGTTGACAGCCTCCTCGCTTCCGCGGTATGCCCAGGCCGTGTCGAAATAGGTGAACCCTGCCTGCATGAACAGGTCCGCCATGGCCTTTGTCCCCTCGATATCGATCTTTCCGTCTTTTTCCGGGAGCCGCATGAGGCCGAAGCCGAGTTTCCGGGTATGCTCGCCAAGGTATCTGTCTTTCATCAGTCCTACTCCTTTTCCTTATTCCCGATATATTTTACAACACAAACTGACGGTCGTGCAAGAGAGACTACAGCGATTTGAGATATTCCTCAACATTCAGGTATTCGATGCCGTTTTCCGGGGTGCTGCTTTTACCAAGGTAAATAACGCATCTCCTCGTGATCTTGCCGTACTGCCGCTCAGTTGCCTTCGTCTGTTCTTCATCCTCCAGCACATGATACCCATCCAGAACAATCTCCCGGCTGTGATTTATCTCATACAGTTCGCAGGTGTTCTCGCCGGAAGTGTATATTACCATGTCAAACGCTGCACCCTGCAGCGCAAATCTGAAAGCATGCCGGTCTTTGGGCAGGCTTCTCGCGGTCTCGAGCAAAACAGCATCCTTCATCATTTGCTCCGCTGCTTCTTCCATGATTCTGCCAGATATGTATTCCCTCTCCCAGGCGCTCATAATCCTGAATTCCCCTGTCTCCAGGAGCCCGTCCGCCAGTTTTTTCACCTGAGCGTACCGCAGGGCGGGCTGAGTGAAGATATACTGTTTCCCCCGCGCACCTGTCATATTCCGCTCCGGACGCTCGGCGATAATGTCAAGATCTTTCAGCCAGTCAGTGATATCGCCTACACGGGCCTCTGTGATCCCGGTTTCCGCATCACTGCGTTCCATGTCCCGTAGCATCCCGGATAGTCTCTCCGCGATGTGATCCCTGCCGTTCCAGTCTCCGCAGGATCCGAGGAGGGTAATCATGAAGAGAAGATCAAGCCTCCTGATGACGCGCTTTACAGCCCTTTTGAGAGTTCCCGCTTCACAAATGTCCCTGAATCGTCTGGCCTCTTCGCTCCTTCCGCTTCGCCTAAGGGAACGCTCTATGTTTTCGCAGACCGCTGAATCTGCATATCTGTCCGCGGCTTCCCTGTCGCTGAAAGCCGTCGTTTCCGGATCGTCCCCCGGAACGAGCGTGCCGCCGGAACGGATGTATCCTTCGAAGCTGTCAAGTCCGGTCAGGCGCGAATGCTCTGAAAACGGAATATATGTAGTCCGGACAGTATACGCCCTGTCATACAGTTCCTGCCTAAGAGCAAGCCTGAAACTGAATGAATCCTCTCCCGACAGTACTATCTTCATCCCCATCATCGCGTATATATCGGACAGGATGGAAGATGATTCTATGAAGTCATCCATAAGAGTAGCCCCGTCTATAAATATGAAAAGGTATCCCCGTTTCCACAGTCGGTCAATATCCGCCTCAAGGTCTTTCGAAGTATCCCCCGACCGTATCCTGATATATGCCGCGCGCTCAAGATCCTCTTCTGACAGTCCGTTCGCAGCCTGCAACATCATGGTGGTCTTTCCTGTTCCCCTGGGCCCGTAAAGTACACACACCCTGCCGGGAAGTGCGCTTTCCATGAACCGTTCCAGAAGGCGGAAACAGTTTCTCTTCCCGTAACCGGCGGCCCGCAGCGACTGTGCTCTGAGACGCCCTCCCAGCACCACTTCGGTGCGGTATACAGGAAATGCTTCATTTCTTTCCGATGAAGGCAGCGATGACCTCAGTGACTTGAGCTCTTCCGTCAGTTCCTTCCGCAGGGCTGCATCTGCAATGACATCATCACGGTATTCCGCCTTGATATATCTGCTTTTCGGTTTTCCATTCTCATTCCACTGCAGATACGGCTGTCTTTTCCCGTGTATCATCTTGTATACGACATAACCACGGGGCAGATCCGCGAGTTGCTCCTCTATTTCGTCTATGCGCCTTAATGCTTTCTCGTTATCCATGTCCACACCTCATGTGCACATGATAACCTATGTTAACTTTTTTGTCAAGGATATCATAGAAGGTTATGTTCCATCCTTAGCAAAATAAATATAACTATTGACAATTTAAATGTTTTGGTTTATAATATGCATGAGAGGTGATAGAAATGGATACCAACACACAGATAAAAGTTATTTCCGCAAAAGCCGGAGTTTCAGTTTCAGAGATCGCTAGAAAGCTGAACAGCTCCCCACAGGCATTCTCACAAAGGATCAAGAGAGGCAATCTGTCCTTGGAAGATCTTGGCAGGATAGCTCAGGTACTGGGATGCCGGGTGGAATGCAATTTTGTCTTTCCGGACGGGTTCAAAATCGACATGATGTCGTTTTAAGAAACGGAAACGGAAGCTCGACCGGGCCAATGCTAAGCCTCTTATGGAGCAAGTATCTCGTACTACTTCCATATATCACATTCAAAATGCCGCTGCAGGTGAGCCTACAGCAAATCAGTCAGCATGCATCGGATATGATGCAATCATCAGGAAAGGAGCGTTGTCTTCCATTGTCCGAACACCCGGGAGACGGCAGCAAGATTCATGGCAATAAATAATGAACCGATAAAAGACCCTTTTGAAGAATACAAAAAGGAAAAAGACCCGACCAGACAGGAACGCGCCTATGCCTGGTCCACTGCCATAGGGCTTCAGGCCGTCGACGCGCTGGAAACCTCTGAGTATTTGATCAATGTCGCAAACAGAAATATCTCAGGCGAGATCACTGTTTCGGAAGCACAGGCTCTTGTTGAATCCTACTACAGAACTGACAGAAAGGCAGAAAAAACGCGTACAGAGGAAGCCGATGTCGTTTCATCGAGAATAGCTTCCCTTCTTTCCCAGAACGGATTTGTCTTCTCTCCGGGATATTATCTCCATATACATGAGAAGCTTTTCTCCGGGATATACAAGCACGCGGGCAAGATCCGGGACTATAACATAACAAAAAAGGAATGGGTCCTGGACGGCGACACGGTGATCTACGGCGGTGCCTCCGAGCTCAGGGCAACTCTCGAATATGACTTCTCCCAGGAGAGAGAATTCGACTATTCGGGACTGTCTATGGACGGGATCATAAAGCACCTCGCCCGTTTCATTTCGCGTCTCTGGCAGATACACGTTTTCGGGGAAGGAAACACGAGAACGACAGCGGTGTTCTTCATAATGTACCTGAGGTCAAAGGGGCTCAACGTGACCAACGATATATTCGCGAAGAACGCGTGGTATTTCCGCAATTCCATGGTCAGAGCCAACTACACTAACCTCAAAAAGGGAATCCATGAAACAACGGAATACCTGGAGCTATTCCTCAGAAATCTCCTGCTCGGCGAAAACAACCCTCTGAAGAACAGGACGATGCATATAAGCGGTCTTCTCAAAGGGCAGGCAGCCGTGAATTCAGCGCAGGAAATAAGCGAAGAGCAGGCCGCCCGGATACTTGCAGACTCGGGGCTTACAAGGAAGACAGCTGAAAACGGAGCAAAGCTTTTTTCCGAATTCAGGTTCGACCGTCTGTTCAGCCGTTCTGACGCAGTTTCCGTTCTTCATATCACAACCGCCCCTGCCACCGCTTTACTGAACAAGTTGCACGCTATCGGAGCAACGGAACCTGTCAACGGATTCGGGAAAGGAAAGTACAGATTAAGTCCGGCTTTCTTTAAGACGAAACCGTAAAACAATACATTGGGAAGAAAAAAACAATACTTTCGCCCCAAAAACAATACATTCGGGCCGCGAAAACGATACTTTCAGGCAAAAACAATACATTAGTCCCAAACAGTAAGGCCTCCCATTTTTGCGGGAGGCCCTTTGTTATGCGATTGTCTCTGTCATACAGAAGCGGGATCAGACGCCTTTCTTTGCGCGCTCGATGTGCTCGGCTTCTGTCTCGTTGTACTTGGTCACATGTCCCGGGATGGGCATGAGTTTCTCGTGGATGACGTCGATTATGCCGTCAGCCTGCGGGAAGTAGTACTTCTCGAGCTCGAATGCGGGAGTGATCCAGTTGCGTGAGCCGAATACTGCCGGAGGAGCATCCAGATAGTCGAATGCCATCTCCGTGATGTTGGAAGCCATGTCTCTCATGATGGATCCGCGGTCCACGGCGTCACCGACGATTATGATCTTACCGGTCTTCTTGACGGACTCGATGACCTTCTCGTAGTTGAACGGTACCATGGAGCGTGCATCGATGACTTCAGCGGATATGCCGTACTGCTCTTCCAGTTTCTTTGCGGCTTCGAGAGCTCTGTAAAGGACTGCGCCGATTGTAAGGATCGTTACGTCCTTGCCTTCCCTCTTGACATCGGGATCGCCGAACTGTACTTCGTAGTAACCTTCGGGAACGCCTTCCTTATGGAATTCCTCGCCCTTGTCGTAGATTCTCTGGGATTCAAAGAAGACGACGGGGTCAGTTCCGTTGAGAGCTGCGTTCATGAGGCCCTTCGCGTCGTAAGGAGTTGCGGGGAAACAGACCTTCAGGCCCGGGATGTGTGAGCAGAGAGCTGTCCAGTCCTGTGAATGCTGAGCGCCGTACTTGGAGCCCACGGAAACTCTGAGTACCACGGGCATCTTCAGGATGCCTGCGGACATGGACTGCCATTTGGACAGCTGGTTGAAGATCTCGTCTCCTGCGCAGCCAATGAAGTCAGCATACATGAGCTCGACTATGGCGCGTCCGCCAGCGACTGCGTAACCGACAGAGGATCCGACGATCGCAGATTCGGAAATGGGCGCGTTGAAGAATCTGTGGTAAGGAAGCGCTTCGGTGAGTCCGCGGTAGACAGCGAACGCTCCGCCCCAGTCACGGTTGTCTTCGCCGTAGGCGATGGTCGTGGGGTCTTCATAGAACTTGTCGATGATGGCTTCGAACAGACCGTCGCGAATGTTGAAGAGCTTCATCTTCGGGATAGCCTCGCCCTTTTCGTCGAAGGCGTATCTCGACTTGCCGGCAATCTGCTTTACTCTCGGGTTCTCTTCCTTCGGCATGAGGACTTCAGGCTCCCTGGTCTCGTCCATGGACTTGACATGGAGATTTGAGAACATGATGGATGAGATCATATCCGGGTTCTTGGACAGATCCATTCTCGGGGAGACTTCGTCGTCTATGGCCAGTTTGATGATCTTCGTGATGCGGTCTACGATCTGCCTGTCGATCTCGTCGAATTCAGCTTCGGTAGCCACTTTGCCCTTTATCATCTTCTGGCGGTAAGCCTTGATCGGGCAGGCTTCCTTCCAGGCCTCGATCTCTTCCTGGGTCCTGTATGTGGAGGAGTCGGAAGGAGAGTGTCCGGAGACTCTGTAAGTGGTGACTTCGAGAAGCGCCGGGCCCTTGCCGGAAAGGAGGATCTCCTTCTTTCTCGTGGTAGCGTCGATGACTGCGAGAGGATCGTATCCGTTGACTTTCTCTGCGTGCATCTGGTCGGTGTTGAAGCCTGCAGCCAGACGTGCGGGATATGTGAATCCCATCGTCTCGCCCATGGTCTGTCCGCCCATGCCGTAGAAGTTGTTGAACACGTTGAAGAGGATCGGCATTCCGTCGGAGGAATACTTGCCGTCCATGCCCCAGAGCTTCGTGATCTGGTCCATGGAAGCGAAGTTGAGGGACTCGAGGACCGGTCCGCGGCCCAGAGCGCCGTCACCGGAGTTGGCGACAACGATGCCCTTCTTGTGGTTGGATCTCTTGTAGAGAGCCGCGCCCAGAGCTATGGGAGCTGCTCCGCCGACGATTGCGTTGTTCGGAAGGATTCCGAAAGGAATGAAGAAAGCGTGCATGGATCCGCCGAGGCCCTTGTTGAAGCCTGTGGTGCGGGCGAAGATCTCAGCAAGTGCTCCGTAGAGCAAAAAGTCTTTCGCCAGATCCTTGATGCTGCCGCTCTTGTTGTTCTTCTCGACGACGGAAAGGGTCTTTCCGCCGAGGAAGTCCTTCATTATCTCATAGAGTTCCTTCTCATCCAGCTTGTTGATGGAGGAGAGACCCTTCGCCAGGATCTCGCCGTGGCTTCTGTGGGATCCGAAGGTGTAGTCGTTGATGTCGAGGCAGTAAGCCTGGCCGACTGCGGATGCTTCCTGGCCGATGGACAGGTGAGCGGGACCCGGGTTGTTGTATTTGACTCCGTTGTATTCGGACTTTGTCTTGATCTCATTGAGCATGGTCTCGAACTCACGGATGGTCCTCATGTCGTGGTAGATGCGGAGGAAATCTTCCTTGGAATATATCTTCTTTTCCTCGGCGAGGGTCTTGTTGTATCTGCAAAGGGGAATGCTCTCAAATTCGATGTAGCCCGGTGTGAAGACTTTGCCGGGATCGATATACTGACTCTTTGGCATGGTATGTTTTCTCCTTGTATAAATATTTATGAAGATTTTCAGTCAATGGAGAACATTGCTTCTCTGATGACTTCGCAAACGGTGGGATGCGGGAATACGAGTTTTTCAACGTCGGACACTCTCTGGTGGCGGGCCACCATGGCTGCCGCCCCGAAGATGATCTCGGAGGCGTAGGAGCCGATCATGTGCACGCCCAGGATGTCGTGATGCTCTTTCCCGTAAACGACTTTGACGATGCCGTCCCCGCCTTCGTTCTCGGCAACGTAGCGTCCCGAGTATCTCAGACTGATCGTTGCCTCCTCGGCTTCGATCCCGGCTTTCTTCGCGGTCTCGACTGTCTCGCCCACGGACCCGACTTCGGGATTGGTGTAGATGACAGACGGGATGGCTCTGTAGTCGACCGAATCCTTCTTGCCCAGCATGTCCGCCACGGCGACTTCGCCTTCGCGGTATGCCGTATGGGCCAGCATGATCTTTCCGTTGACGTCGCCTGCCGCCCAGACGCCGGGAACGTTTGTCCTCAGCCTCTCGTCCGTGACGACCGCTCCGCGCTCAAGACGCACGCCTATCTCCTCGAGACCAATGCCCTTCGTTCTGGCGCGGCGTCCTGTGGATACCAGGACCGTGTTGCACTTTATGGATTCCGTCTTTCCGTCTTTCTCGTATTCAACGACGCCTTCGCCCGCTTTTCCCTTTACGGAAGCGACCTTCGCGCCGAGTATGAACTTGACTCCGCGTTTTGAGTAGTTCTTCTCGAGGATCGAGGAGATCTCGCGCTCCGTGGGGCCGGCAATCTTGTCAAGCATCTCGACGACATAGACCTCGGCTCCCGTGGAGCAGAAGTATGAAGCCATCTCGAGGCCTATGACACCGCCGCCCACCACGACCACCTTTTCGGGGATCGCGCGGATGTCGAGTATCTCACGGTTCGTCATGGCGAATCCGGCTTCGTAGCTTTCCTTCAGGCCGGGGATCGGCGGTACCACCGCTTCGGAGCCCGTGCACACCAGGAGTTTCGGAGCCGTGTAGTCAGCTCCGTCGGCCGTTACCGTGAAGCCTTCGGCGCCCTTGCCCTTGATGACCGCGGTCTTCGGGACCACCGTGACGCCTGCGCCTCTCATCTGGGCGCCCACGCCTGACACCAGGGTCTTCACTACCTTGTTCTTTCTGTCGACCACCTTCGAGTGGTCAAGCTTCGCTCCCTCCACGGTCACGCCGTAGCTTTCACCGTGATGGGCGTAGTCAAGGATCTTTGCTGAATATAGGAGAGTCTTCGTGGGGATGCAGCCTTCGTTGAGGCACACGCCTCCGAGGGCCCTTTCCTCGAAAAGCACTGTCTTCAGTCCGGCATGGGCAGCCTTCTCGGCCGCGTTGTAACCCGCCGGGCCTCCGCCCAGGACTATAAGGTCAAACCTGTTTTCCATCGTTCTCCCCCTCATTTAGCGAGCAGGAGCTCGAAGTTCTCAAGCGCAGTGCAGAGCTCCTTCAGGAACTTGGCTGCCGGAGCGCCGTCCACCGCCCTGTGGTCGAAGGTGAGGGACAGTCCCATTGCGGGATATACCTTGCCTTCGGCATCCAGCCTGTTGGTGGTGCAGCACACGCCGAGGATGGCCGTCTGGGGAGGATTGATGACCGGAGTGAAGCTTTCGACTCCCATGGATCCGAGGTTGGACACCGTGAAGCTTCCGCCGCTCATGTCATCGGGAGAGCACTTGCCTTCCCTTGCCAGGGACGCCAGTTCCTTGGATCTCTTCGCGATTTCTGACAGGGTCATGTTCTCGGCTCCGAAGATGACCGGGACCAGGAGCCCTCTCTCAGTGTCGACAGCAACGCATACGTTCGCGTGCCTGAACTTGCGGAACTTGCCGTCCACCAGGTTCGCGTTGATCTCGGGATACTTCGGGAGGATCCTCGATACCGCGTAGAGCACCATATCGTTGATGGTGATCTTTCCGAGTCCCAGAGCCTCCGCGCCTGCCTTGAGCTTTGCCCTGTAGTCCATGAGGGACTTGGCATTGAAGGAGGAGTTGAGTGTGAGCTGTGCCATCTCGGACAGGGACTGGTGCATGGATTTCGCGATGACCTTCCGCACGTTCGACAGGGGCTCTTCGTCGTAGGCCCTGAGGTCCGCCGTGTCGGGAGCCTTCGCAGCCGCAGGAGCTGCAGCCTCTTCCGCTTTATCGTCTGTCTCAACGAGCTTGCCTGCAAGGAACAGTTCCACTTTTTCGGTAGTGGAGACGAATCCCTGATCAAGCGCCTTGTTGATGTCTCTTTCGATTATTCTTCCGTGAGGGCCGGTGGATACGACTTTTGTCATATCGACTCCGCTCTCGAGAGCCAGCTTTCTCGCTCTCGGCGAGATGAAGATCCTCTCGCCGGAAGCCTCCGACACCGTGGCTGCAGCTTCGGCCTTCGGGGCCTCAGCCTCGGCTTTCGGAGCCTCAGCTCCCTGTGCCTTCGCCTCTTCCTTCTTGGGGAGCAGGGCCGAGATGTCCTCTCCGGGCTGGCCTATGATGCATACCGGCTCGAGGCACGGCACCACGTCTCCCTCGTTCCACAGCACCTCAAGGAGAGTGCCTGTGAACTGGGACGGTTCGTCGAAGGCGCTCTTGTCGGTCTCATAGGAGAACAGTATGTCCTTCTCTTCGACATGATCGCCCTTTTTCTTCTGCCAGGCCGTGATGATGCATGACTCAACACTCTGGCCCTGGCGGGGCATGATGACTACATTTGCCATATATATGTCCTTTCTGAAATATATAGTACTGATTCAGTTGCGCGACCGCAGTGCGAATCGCACCGATGGTCCTAGAGTTCGCTCCCGCAGTATATGATCTCGATACCGCGGTCCTTCGCTTCCTTTTCCATGTCCTCGGGAAGCTTTCCGTCCGTCACCAGCACGTCGCAGTTCGCGAAGGTCGAGAAGGTGTACGGCAGGGATTTGTCCATCTTGGAGCCGTCCATGAGTATGACCACCATCCTGGCCTTCTCCACCACTATCCTCTTCAGCTCGCACTCGGCGTAGTTGCCTACCGTGAAGCCGCTCCTCAGGGACAGGCCCGAGGGGGAAAGGAACGCGATGTCGATGTTGATCTCCGCCAGGAACCTGGTGGCGTGGAGCCCCGTGATGGTCTGGTTGTCCCCGTCCAGCCTGCCTCCCACCATATTGACTATGGGCAGCCCTATCTTACACAGCTCAAGGGCGATGGCCGGGTCCGTGGTGGTGAAGGAGAATCTTTCGTTGGGAACGTATTTCGGGAGTTTCTGTGTGGTGGAGCCGGAATCGATGAATATGGATCTTCCGGGCTCGAGGAATTTCGCCGCTTTCTCGGCAATGGCCTCTTTCGACTGCACGTTCCTCTGGAGCCTGTAGGTTATGGAGCCGTCAGTCTGGTTCGTTATGAACTTCATGCTGCGGGCGCCGCCCCTTACCTTGATCGCTTCCCTCTCGCCCTCGAGGTATTCGATATCGCGCCTCAGGGTCATTTCGGAAACGTCGGGAAACATGTCAGACAGTTCCTTGAGAGATACAAAAGCCTTGGTCTGCAGGAGTGAACGGATCTGTTCGCGTCTTTCGTTGTACAAGCTATCTCCCCTTCCGCATAAAATGCTTTTTTCCGCGAAAAAACATCACGGTTCGCGTCTGTATTTTAACATTTTCAGTGTTATTCTGTCAATCGCAAAGTGTTAATTTGAACACGGAAAATGATAAATTTTCTCAAATTCTCATTTTTATCGCCGGAAAAGCCCCCGGCCGGAGCCGGTTGGCACTTCCCATTCAGCTTGACACACCTCATGGGCGATGATATAATCTGAACGACAAATTTAATTAATTTTCTGCGCCGTTTTCCGGGGCATTTGGAGGGTAGCATGGTCAAGACAAAAGCCACATCCGGAGCTGACGAGAGGACCCCGTCGGTTCCCCAGTATTTCTCATGGATCAACAGCACCAACGAAGGATCCACCGAAAAGCAGACTCTTATAAACCTCGAGTATTTCAGATGGCTCCGTGACACCTACGGCATGCAGATCGAGATCTACGCCTGGGACGCCGGAAACTTCGACACCCCCGGATTCGGATATGAGGACCCCTACACGTCCGAAAAGCTGAGAAAGCAGTATCCCAACGGATACGGTCCCTGCGTGGAGCGGGCGAAGGAACTGGGCATCAGGATGGGCCTCTGGGGCGGAGCCGACGGATTCGGCGAGACCGAGGCTGACTGGGAGAAGCGCCGCAACATCCTCGTGAACCTGTGCCGCGACTTCAACATAAGGGAGATAAAGATCGACACGGCCTGCGACTGGCTGAGGCCCGAGATGAGGCCCTATTTCAAGGAGACCATAGACATGTGCCGGAAGTATACTCCGGACCTACTGATCCTTAACCACAGGCACATGCTGGGAGACGCAGACATCTGCGTGTCCACCTTCCTGCACGAAGGGGTCGAGACCTACATAGACGTGCTTACCCACAACTACTTCTCCGGCCCCCATCACAGGATGGCGCCGCTGGTCCGGGACCTGGTCCCGGGCATGCAGAGGCTGGCTGAGGACCACGGCGTATGCATAAGTTCCTGCCCGGACTTCTTCGAGGACGACATGATCGTGCAGGCCTTCTCCAGATGCCTCATAGTGTCCCCCGAGGTATACGGCAACCCCTGGTTCCTCAGGGA
>JAEEGL012465022.1_pt1 | contig 11214 bp, 10 predicted proteins | sample 9134231 | NCBI WGS metagenome assembly JAEEGL01 (sample SAMN16246548, study PRJNA631951) | gut metagenome | biome: gut microbiome; feature: rumen; material: fiber-attached | host: Bos | place: Iran: Karaj | collected 2018-10
ACCTGCATGCATGAGTTCGTGCTCGATCTGAGCGCCTTCAAGAAGGAGACCGGCGTCTCCGCGCTGGACGTCGCCAAGTCCCTCATCGACCGCGGCATGCACCCGCCCACGATGTACTTCCCGCTCATCGTGCACGAGGCGCTGATGCTTGAGCCGACCGAGACCGAGAGCCGCGAGACGCTCGACGAGGCCGCGGCGATCTTCCGCGAGCTCTATGATCTCGCCTTCCGCGACCCCGAGCAGATGCACACCGCCCCGCACAACGCGCAGATCGGCCGCCCGGACGAGGTCAAGGCTGCCCGCAGCCCGATCCTGCGCTGGACGAAGGAATGATCACGCGCTGTCTGGTCTATACCGCGCCGGGCTTTGACCCTTACGAAAACCTCGCTGTCGAGGAGACGCTGCTGAAAAGCGCCGCGGAGGGCGACTGCGTCCTCTACCTCTGGCAGAACGAGCGCACGGTGGTCATCGGCAAGAACCAGAACCCCTGGAAAGAATGCAGGACCGCCCTCCTCGAGGAGGAGGGCGGTTCTCTTGCAAGGCGTCTCTCGGGCGGCGGCGCGGTCTTTCACGACCGCGGCAACCTCAACGTGAGCTTTCTCGTGGGAGAGAAGGACTTCGACGTGCCGCGGCAGCTGGCCGTCGTCGAGCGCGCGCTGCGCGGCTTCGGCGTCCCGGCCGCGTTCTCCGGCCGCAACGACCTGCTCGCCGACGGGCGGAAGTTCTCCGGCAGCGCCTATTACCGAACGGCCGGCCGCGCCTGCCAGCACTGCACACTGATGCTGGATGTGGACGCGGCGCTGCTCGCGCGCTATCTCAGCCCCTCGCAGGCAAAGCTCGAGAGCAAGGGCGTGGATTCCGTGCGCTCCCGCGTCGTGAATCTGCGTGAATTTGCCCCGCAGCTCACGGTCGAGGCGCTGAAGGAGGCGCTGATCGCCGCCTTTTCGGAGGCCTGCGGCCTCCCCGCCGAAGCGCTGCGTCTCACCCAAGCGCAGCGAGAGCAGATCGCAGCGCTTGCGGCGCGCAACCGCAGCGCGGACTGGCTTTACGGCGCAAGGACCGCCTTTACCTTCAGCGCGGAGGATCGCTTCCCCTGGGGCGGGGCGGAGCTTTCGCTGCAGGTCGAGCACGGCGTTATCCGCGCGGCGAAGCTCTATACCGACGCGATGGACGAGCGCCTCGCGCCGCGCGTCGAAGCGGCGCTCCGCGGCCTTCCCTACCGCCTGCCGGCGCTGGAGGAGGCGCTGCGGACAGCGTTCCCGGCGTCCGTGGCGGGAGATCTGCTCTCGCTGCTGCGCAAAGGATTTTGATTGGAGGAAGCACATGTACGATTATGAGATCCTCGTCATCGGCGCGGGGCCTGGCGGCTATGAGGCCGCGATCCGCGCCGGCAGGCTCGGCAAAAAAGTTGCCGTCATTGATGAGCGCGAAGCGGGCGGCACCTGCCTCAACCGCGGTTGCATCCCCACCAAGACCCTGCTCCACGCGGCCGAACTCTACCGCGAGGCCCTGAGCGGCGCGCCCATCGGCGTCTGCGCCGCGGAGGCGACGGTCGACCTCGGGGCGATGTTCGCGCGCAAGGAAGAGGTCAGCGCGAAACTGCGCGGCGGGGTGGAAGCCCTCTTCAAGGCCGCGAAGGTCGATTTTCTGCACGGCCGCGGCTGCGTCGTCGCGCCGCACACCGTGAAGATCGTCTCCGCGGAGGGCGAGCAGACCCGCAGCGCCGACGCGATCCTGATCGCGACCGGCGCCGTCCCCGCGACCCCGCCGATCCCCGGCCTGGAGCTGCCGGGCGTGTGGAGCTCGGAGGACGTGCTGCGCGGCCTGGAACGTCTGCCCGCCTCCGTCGCCATCATCGGCGGCGGGGTCATCGGCGCGGAGTTTGCGACCTTCTTCGCGGATCTCGGCGTGAGCGTCACGCTGCTCGAGGGCATGGACCGGCTCCTGCCCACGATGGACAGGGAATTCGGCCAGAACCTCGCCATGATCTTCAAAAAACGCGGCGTCGCGGTGCAGACCGGCGCGCTGGTCTCCTCCGTTGAGAAGACCGACGCGGGCTTTGCCGTGCACTATGTGCAGAAGGGCAGGGAGGCTCTCTGCGAGAGCGAGGCCGTGCTCAGCGCCATCGGCCGCCGCCCGTACTGGGACGGCGTGTTCGCCCCCGGCCTCGAGCCCGCCGCGGATCACGGACGGCTTCTGGTCGACGAGAAGTTTGAGACCACCCTCCCCGGCGTGTACGCCGTCGGCGACGTGTCCTCGCCCATCCAGCTGGCGAGCGTCGCGAAGGCGCAGGGCGTCGCCTGTGTGGAGCGTCTCTGCGGCCTCGAACCCGCGCAGGATCTCTCGCTCGTGCCGCTCTCGGCCTTCTGCCGCCCGGAGGTCGCCTCCGTGGGGCTCACCGAGGCGGAGGCGAAGGAGCAGGGCATCCCCGTGAAGGTCGGCAAGGGGCTCACGAGCGCCAACGGGCGCAGCATCATCCTCGAGGCCGACCGCGGCTTCATGAAGCTGCTCGCCCACGCCGAGACCGGCAGGCTCCTCGGCGCGCAGCTCATGTGCACCCACGCCAACGAGATGATCACCCTCCTCACCGCCGCGATCGCCAACGGCCTCACGGCCGCGCAGCTGCGCCGCGCCGTGCATCCGCACCCCAGCTTTGAGGAGACCCTGAGCGACGCGCTGGACGAGCTGCTGAAAAAGCTCGGCTGAAGCCGCTTCAAGCATAAGGAAAGCGCCATGCGATCGCATGGCGCTTTCCTTATGCTTTTTCTTCCGGCTCGATGCTTTATTCTTCGACCAGCTCGCCGTGGATGCGGACGCGGCCGCCGTCGGGACATTCCGCGTCGAAGGCGCGGCAGCGTGTCTCGCCGCAGTCCAGCTCCGCGCCGTTCTGCAGGGCAAATACGTAGGGATAGATCCCGTTCCAGAGCTCATGGCAGAGCGGCGGGCACAGATCCTCCACGATAAAGCTCTGTCCGGCTTGGAAATAGCCGCTCCGGCACGCGCTCTGCGTGATCGTCAGCATCACTTTTGCCATCTTCTCACCTCCTGCGCGCAGGCCTGCGCGTCCTCCGGCAGTTTTCCCGGAGGCGCAGGGTTTTGAGCAGGGCCTTTCCACTCGCTGCGCAGCAGGCCGTAGCACGCGAGGTCGCACAGGCCCGCATTGTTCCACCCGGCCTGCCGGGATACGCCCTCGAGCTGCATGCCGCAGCGGCGCATCACAAGGCCGGAACGGGGGTTGTTGACGTCGTGTCTGGCGCTGACGCGGTTGACGCCGACCTGATCGAACAGAAAGCCGATCACCATCGCCGCGGCCTCGGAGGTGATCCCCTCGTGCCACCAGCGCCGGCCGATGCACCAGCCCAGCTCCGCGTTCCCGATCCGCCTGTCGATCGTGTTGACGACCGAGATGGAACCGATCGGCTGGGCGATGCTCTTGAGCTCGATCACCCACTGATAAAAAGCGGGGTCCTCGTACTGCGCGATCCACAGGCGGAGAAGCTGCGCAGTGACCTCGCTGCTCGCATGGGTCGGCCAGGTCAGAAAGCGCGTGACCTCCGGGTCGCTTGCCCAGTTGCGATACATCGCCTCCGCGTCGTCCAGCGTGAAGGGGCGCAGCAGCAGCCGCGCGGACTCCAGGCGCATCGTCCCTTTATGTTCCATATAGCTCTCCTCCCGCTTCCCGTGTCGGCTCCGCCGTCCTGAAAGCGTCTTTGCAGCTTATTCGAAGGTCTCGGCCGTCTGCGCGAGCAGCTCGCGGATCGGCAGATGCTGGGGGCAGACCCGCTCGCAGCCGCCGCAGCGGATGCAGTCGCTCGCCTTGCCGTGCCCCTTGGTGGTGAGCACGTCGTCGTAATAATAATTCTGGTTCCAGGAGGGGAACTGCTTCTTCGCGTTCATCAACGCGAACATATCCGGGATCAGGATGTCCATCGGGCAGTGGTTCTCCTGCACGCAGTAGCGGCAGGCCGTGCAGCCGATGAGCTGCCGGGCGCGGAAGACCTCCCGCACCTTTGCGATCGCCGCTTTTTCCTCCTCGCTGAGATGGCGGTAATCCTGCATAAAGCTGACGTTGTCCCGCATCTGCTCGATCGTGCTCATGCCGGAGAGCACCATGCGGATGTTCTCGAAGTCCGCCGCGAAGCGCAGCGCGTAGCTGGCGCACGAGGGGCGGGGCTCCGCCGGATGCAGCGCGTCGAGAACCGCCTGCGCGTCCGCCGGCAGCGCCGCGAGCGTGCCGCCCTTGACCGGCTCCATGACGATGACGGGCTTGCCGTGCTTCGCGGCGACCTCATAGACCTTGCGCGATTCGACGCCCGCGTCCTCGTAGTCGACGTAGTTGAACTGGATCTGCACGATCTCGATCTGCGGATACTCCGTGAGGATCTGCTCGAGCAGCTCGGCCTTGTCGTGGAACGAGATGCCCACATGGCGCACCAGACCCTCCTCCTTGAGCGCGAAGGCCGTCTCATAGGCGTTGCAGCGCTTGAACTTGGCGTAGGTGCCGGCGTTCTGCGAGTGCATGAGGTAGAAATCGAAGTAGTCCACGCCGCAGGCCTCGAGCTGGCGCAGCAGCAGGGGGCGGATCTCCTCCTGCGACTTGAAATAGGTGCCGGTCAGCTTGTCGGTGAGGATGTATTCGCTGCGGGCGTGACGGCTGGTGAGAAAGGCGCGGATCGCCGGCTCGCTCTTGCCGTCGATATAGCCGTGGGCGGTGTCGAAGTAGTTGAAGCCCTTCTCCAGGAACAGGTCGGCCATCCCGGCGCACTGCTCCAGATCCACCTCGCCGTCGGGCAGCATCGGCAGACGCATGCAGCCGAAGCCGAAATTCTTTTTTACTTCCGGGAAGCACGAGAGCATGTTGATTTCCTCCTTGTGTTGAAGCGGTATTACCGATACTGCGTTGCTGTCCTCCGCCTGCGCGGCTCAGAGCGCGAAACGGGCTTATGATTTGTTATATAATTATATATCGAAGCGGCGAGGAGAGGCAAGCTTTTTCCTTCGCACGGGCAATCTGCGCGGCGCGCTCTTGCATCTTTCGCCGCGGGATGCTACAATCACAGCAGTACGCCCCGCGGGGCACAGGGAGGCCGCAAGGATGAAACGCATCGGGATCCTGGGCGCGCCCAGGATGAAAAGCATCCGGGATTACGAAGACGCGCTGGCGGGCTGCGGCGCACAGCCGCATCTCCTGCGCGCCGCGGAGGAGCTCGCCTGCGTGCAGGCGCTCGTGATCGCGGGCGGCGCGGATCTCAACCCCGCGCTTTACGGGGAGGAGAACACCGCGTCTGTCGCGCTCGACGACGCGTTGGACCGGCTGGAGCTGGAGACGCTGCGTCTGGCGGCGGCGCAGGCCATGCCGGTGCTCGGGATCTGCCGGGGTCATCAGCTCATCAACGTCTTCTTCGGCGGCACGCTCATTCAGGATCTGCCGCAGCGCGACCGGCACACGTCCGGCGACTTCAGTGTGGACCGCGTCCACACGACGCGCGTGCTGCCCGGCAGCTTTCTTGCCTCCGCCTACGGCGCGGAAACGCTCTCCGTGAACAGCTCCCATCACCAGGCCGCCGACCGCATCGGCGAGGGACTGCGCGCGGTGCAGTTCGCGGAGGACGGCTGCGTCGAGGCCCTGGCGCATGAGACGCTCCCCGTCTGGTCGGTGCAGTGGCACCCCGAGCGCATGTGCATGAGCCATGCCCGCCCCGATACCGCCGACGGCGCGGTGATCTTCCGCTGGTTTCTCGACGCCGTGTCCGGCGGCGCGGCAGACGGAACGTCCGCAGGGCTTTCTCTTTAATCCAAGGATAAAAATGCGGTGAAGGCAGCGATATTCCTGCTTTTTTGCGGGGAGGGCAGCGAGTCGCTGTCCTGTGCATGCAACCCGAGCCGCCGAACTTGCTTCGCAATTCGGAACTGAAGAATAAAGGTGTCTTCACCGCATTTTTTATAATGAGCGAAGGGCAAAGCCGCTTTGCCGCTTTGCTGAGCCGCGTAACGACTTCGAATCCCGACGGGGAGGTGAGCGCGATGAGATGGCAAAGGAAGGGACAACTGAACATCACGGCGGCCGATCTCGCGCTTCTGAGCAGCCCCTCCTTCCGGGACAAGCTCCGGGACAACATCGACGCCTGCTTCAACGCGGGAAGCAGCTACCCGCCGATCCCGTCGGCGGTCTTTTTTGTCCTTCTGAACGTCGCGCAGGAAAAGAACCCGAAGCTGCTGTGGAAGCAGTACCGCCTGCTGCTGGAGGTCTCCAACCACCCCGAGCGCTATTACCGGCAGTACAGCATCACCGTGCACGGGAAAAGCAGGACGGTCGCCGAGCCGCTGCACCCGCTCTTCCGGTATCAGAAGTGGATCCTGAAGAACATCCTGGATCGCGCGCCGCTCAGCGACTGCGCGTTTGCCTACCGCAAGGGGCGGACGCTGACGGACAACGCCCGTGTACACCGGGGCAAGGCGGTCCTGGTGAAGCTGGATATCTCCCACTTCTTCGATTCCATCACCTTCGGGATGGTCTACCGGGTCTTTTCCGAGCAGATGCAGTACCCGCGGGAGGGCGCGACGCTGCTGGCCAATCTCTGCTGTCTGAACGGCAGGCTGCCGCAGGGCGCCTGCACGAGCCCCTGTCTGTCGAACCTGGTCTTTGCCGGGGCCGACCGGGAATTTCTCGCCTACTGCGAGCAGAACGGCCTCTCGTACTCCCGCTACAGCGACGATCTGAGCTTCTCCGGGGACGCGGTCGACGTCGGGGCGCTGCTCGCCTTCGCGCGGCAGACGCTGAGGAAGCATGGCTTCCGGCTGAACGACAAAAAGACCCATGTGGACGGCCGCGGCCGCCAGCACAAGGTCACCGGCGTCGTCTGCAACGAGAAGCTCAGCGCCCCCGCCGCATACCGCAGGCAGCTGCGGCAGGAGATGTACTATCTCAAAAAGCACGGCGTCCGGGAGCATCTGGCGCATCGGGGCGACGCGCGCTTTACTGCCGACGACGGCATGGCGGACGCCGAAGCCTATCTCTTCTCCCTGCTCGGCAGGATCTCCTTCGTTCTGCAGGTCGATCCCGGGCGGGAGGAGTTCCGGGAATACTGCGAGATCGTGAAGCAGTATCTCAAGCAGGAGGAGCGCCGCCGGGAGCTGTGGGACTCGGACGAGTTCGCTTTCCTTCGATAACACCGCTGCGGCTGCGCCAATCCATAAGAAAACTGGGAACTTCTACGGAAGTTCCCAGTTTTTATGCCTTCTGCCTTCGTTCTGCGCGGCGCTCCGTGCTCAGCGGTGCTTGTAGATCCGCTTTTCGAGGGCGAAGATCCGCTCACTGACCTCGCCGGGCTCCATGTCCGCGTAGGTCTCCGCGTAGATCTCCATGCGGCTGTCGATGCGGTCGATATACGACAGCAGCTCCGCCTCCGCGCACATCGGCCGCACCGCCGCGCCGAACTCCGGATCGCCGTGGTGCGAGAGAATCATGTGCTGCAGGAGCATGGACTTTTCCGCCGGAACGTGCAGCTCGTCCGCGACGCGCGCGATCTCCTCCGCGCCCATGACCAGGTGGCCGAGCAGCTGCCCGGCGGTGGAATAATCCGCCACGACGCCCAGCTCCGTGAACGCGAACTCCCGCTCCTTGGCAAAATCGTGCAGCAGCGTTCCGGTCAGCAGGAGGCTCCGGTCGATCACCTCCTGGTAGATGTCCGCCAGCATCTCCGCGACCCGCAGCATATTCGAGGTGTGCATCAGCAGGCCGTTGAGGAAGCCGTGATGGACGCTCTTGGCCGCCGGGATGCGCAGAAAGGCGTTGCGGTGCCGCTCGAGCATCGTGCGGGCGACGGCGCGGTAGTCCTCGTCGTCTATCGAGGCGATGAGCTCCTCGATCTCGCCCATACGCGCCTCCGCGTCGATCGGCGCGGCCGGGACCAGCGCGCTCTCCGAATAGGAGTCGTTCCCGTTGGCCTCGCGGATCAGCGAGACCGTGATCTGCGGCACGCCCTTGAATTCGCCGACGCTGCCGCGGATCTTGATGACCTTGCCGACGTCCGCCGCCCCGATCGGGCCGCTGTAATCCCAGACCTTGAAGCTCATTTCTCCGGAGCGGTCGGACACCGCGCCGCTCAAAAAGGGTTTTCCGTTGGAAGAGGTCCGCGAGACGGCGTCCCTCAGAAGGTAGAAGCCCTCAAACTCGTCTCCGACATTCATATCTGCGATCAGCAAATCACGCTTCATGTGTACTCCTCTTTTCTGATTGATTGTTTCATTCTGCCCGCAGGGACAGCTTGTTTTCCGTTTTTTTCTGCCGGGCCTCGCCGCGCTGGCAGTACTGCGCGCTCAGCCGCTCCGCCTCCGCCTTCATTTTCCGCACTACGCTCTCCGGGCCGGTGATCTGCACTCCGCTGCCGAGGGACACGATCCAGCCGAGGAACTGCCCGCTGATCGCCGCCTCGAAGGAGGTCGTGAAGTGCTCCTCCCCGTCCGGGATAATGATCAGATCCTTCCCGAAGCGGTCGATGAACACGCCTACCATGCGGTTTTCCCCGCGGACACTGACCCGCACTTCCTCGCCGCCGAACATGCCGAAGAGCCGGTTCCCGTACCGGGCGAGGTCGAAGGAGGCAAATTCTTTTCGGCCGAGCCGCGGCTCGTCGGTCACGCGCAGATCGACCATCTTGTCGACGCGGTAGTGCTTGATGGCGGCGTCCTCGGCGTCGTAGGCGACCATGTAATAGTTCTCGTCGTCCCACATCAGGCACCAGGGACTCACGGTGTACCACGCGCCGCCCCGCCTCAGCTCCATCTCCTTTTTCACGTTCCAGCGGTAATAGCGGAAGCGGATCTGCCTGCCCGCGCCGATCGCCTCGTGCAGCAGATCGACGTTGTAGTAGATGCTCTCGTTCACGGTCTTGACCCGCCCGGCGATCACGACCTGCCGGTGCAGGTGGCTCGCGTCGTTCCGGCTGACGAGCGCCTCGAGCTTTTTGATGAGCTCGCGGGATTTGCGCTCGGTGATGAACTTCGCGCTCTGCACGGAATCCACGAGCAGCTTCAGCTCCGGGAGCTCAAAGGCCCGGCTGCCGAGGTGATAATACACGCCCCGTCCGACCTGCTCGCGGATGATGTCCAGCCCGAACTGCTCCAGCAGCTCAAGGTCCTGATAGAGCGTCCTGCGCTCTGCGTTCACGCCGTACGCGCCGAGCCGGTCGATGATCTCCTGCAGCGTCAGCGCGTGGCTCTCGTCCGTCTCCTCCGAGAAGATCTTGACCAGATAGAGCATCTTCAGCTTCTGATTTTCTCCTGCCGCCATTGCGCCCTCCTCCGCTCGCCAGACCGCTTTCGCCGCAGCCTCGGGCGGCGCGGCGGAAGCTCCCGCCGCGGCCTTCTGTCCTGCCTTCATTATAGCAGCAAAAATGCCGCCCGGCAACAACCGAGTCGGTTTTTCCCGACAGCGTTTCTGTTAGGATAGAATCAGAAAGAGGGCCGACAGACCTGACCGTCAAGGAGGGAAAAGAAAATGAGTATCGTTGTTGCCGCTACGCTTCTGTTCGCCGTGATGTCCTTCGCCGGGAGGAGCGACGCCGCGGGTGTGGAGTCCGCCCGCAGCTGCCCGCAGGAGAGCGAGGCCTCCGCGCAGGCGGGTCCCTGCTCCTGCGCCGTCTCCGGTTCGTGATAATGATTATCGGATGGCGAAATCAATCGACAATTCGATTGATTTCGCTGCCAAACGACAAGTTTGGCAGCGAATGATTCACAGAATCATTCGCCCGATGCTCATTGCAATGAATATATGGCAGAACAGCAAGGCTGTTCTGTGAGCCGCAAAGCGGCTCGGCGAAACGATTTCTTTCGTTTCGCCATCATATAGTCATTATCGCGGCGCTGAGGGCGTCAAAAATCCGCGTCTGCAGAGCCAATAGATTCGCAGGGAAGCAGGCCGCTCTGTGATCGGGCGGGAAAAACGGAGCCAAGGGGGCAGCTTTTGCAGAAATGCGAAAGCTGCCCCCTTCACAAGCTCCCCATGCGTGTCCGACCTGCCGGACAGCGCCTGGTCTGCAGCCGGAAGCATCGCCCCATGAGAGGCGTTTCTGTTGACAGCGTGCCGGGCGGGGCGGTACAATAAGGCATCAAACCACGCGAAAGGAGAACAACATGAAAGCACCTTTTTCCCCCTACCTCAGCGGGATCAAAGGCGGCCTGCAGAAGCTGCTCGCACTTCTGCGGCAGGATTACGACTATGTGAGCATCCTCGCGACCGATTCCAAGGGCCTCTCGGTGCGCATTTCCCAGCGCGCCCGCAGCGTCGGCAGCGAGACCATGACCACCGAGCGCGGGGTCGTGGTGCGCGTCTACCGCAAGGGACAGTACAGCGAGTACGCCCTCAACGAATTTGACCCCGCCGCCCCCGAGGCCGCTGCGGAACAGATCCGCGCGGAGCTGAAGCGCCAGGAGGAGACCCTGGAGGCCGTCGGCGCCGCCGTGTACGAGACGGCGATGCTCCCCGACGAGCCGCTCACGCTCTTTGTGGAAAAGGAGACCGGGGAGCTGCCCGAGACCAGCGACGTAAAGGCCCTGGTCGAGCGCCTGTCGGCGCTCAGCGCCCGCGGCATGACGCTCGGCGCGGATATGCTCGACTGCATCCTGCGCGCCCAGTCCACCCACGTCTGCAAGCTGTTTTTGTCCGAGCACCGCGACCTCAGCCAGAGCTACGTCTACTCCGAGGGCAACGTCGCCGCGGTGGCGAGCCGCGAGGGGCGCACCCAGATGGGCTACGAGGGCGTGTCCGGCCTCTGCGGGCCGGAGCTCTTCGCGCAGCTTGAGGACAAGCGGGCCGACGCCGTGGCCTGCGCCGAGGCGCTGCTCGACGCCGGGCGCATCGAGCCGGGCGAGTATGAGATCATCACCTCCCCCGAGGTCACCGGGCTCATCGCCCACGAGGCCTTCGGCCACGGCGTGGAGATGGATATGTTCGTGAAAAATCGCGCGCTCGGCAGGGAGTACATCGGCAAGCGCGTCGGCAGCGAGCTCGTCACCATGCACGAGGGCGCGCTCTGCACCGAGAACGTGACGAGCTATGCCTTCGACGACGAAGGCACGCTGGCCGGCGACGTGGTCGAGATCGACCGCGGGATCCTGAAGTCCGGCATCTGCGACGCGCTGTCCGCGCTGCGTCTCGGCGTGGAGCCGACCGGCAACGGCAAACGCGAACACTTCGAGCACAAGGTCTATACC
>JAEEGL013408982.1_pt1 | contig 11214 bp, 7 predicted proteins | sample 9134231 | NCBI WGS metagenome assembly JAEEGL01 (sample SAMN16246548, study PRJNA631951) | gut metagenome | biome: gut microbiome; feature: rumen; material: fiber-attached | host: Bos | place: Iran: Karaj | collected 2018-10
CCTGAACATTTCCACGGATGCTTCCTCCTGGAGCTTCCCGCTCTTCAACGACGGCAAGCCCGTCCGGGTCAACTATGCCGACAAGACCCTCCAGGGTTCCGACCTCAACAACAAGCTCTCCGAATGCGACGCCAAGACCGATGCCTTGATGCAGGAATACTATGCTTTCATCGAGGAACTGGACAAACTTTCCGAGGAAGAGCAGAAGGCGAAGATGCCCGAATATGAGGAATGGTACGACAAACTCGGCGAATGCTATCTGTCCGTCGTCGAGGAGAACAAGGACAACCTCGTTCCCGTCGCTTTCATCCGGAACGTCCGCTCCCTGTCCGGTCCGGACAAGTTCAACGAGCTGCTCGAGTCGGACGCCGCGTTCGCCAAGCATCCGTATGTGCTGGACCTCAAGCGCAAAATCGAGGAGTCCGAGGCCCGGCAGAAAGCGGCCGAGGAGAAGAAGCAGGCTATCATCGGCCAGAAGTTCCTCGATCTCGAGGAGGCCGACAAGGACGGCAACATGCACAAGCTGAGCGAGTACGTGGGCAAGGGCAAGTGGGTCCTCGTCGATTTCTGGGCCTCCTGGTGCGGCCCCTGCAAGGCGGAGATGCCTAACGTCACCGCCGCCTACAAGAAGTATCACAAGAAGGGATTCGAAATTGTGGGCCTGTCCTTCGACCGCGAGAAGGAGCCTTGGGTGAAGGCCATCACCGAGTGGGAGATGCCCTGGATCCATCTCTCCGACCTCAAGTACTGGCAGAGCCTCGCTTCCGACGTGTACAGCGTCAATTCCATTCCGGACAACCTGCTGATCGACCCGGAAGGAACCGTCGTCGCCCGCTGTCTCCGCGGTGACGCCCTCGAGGCCAAGCTGGCGGAGATCTTCAAATAGTCTTTGAAAAAAGATTCTTCGCTACGCTCAGAAGGACTGTCTCCTGTCATCCTGAGGAGGGGGTAACCCGACGAAGGATCTTTTTTTCACGATCATTGTACAAACGTTTGTATTATTCCGGAAACTTCTCTATCTTTGCACCCGCATGGTGACGATATCGGACATAGCGGCCGCCCTCGGGGTGACGCCTTCCACGGTTTCGCGGGCGCTTTCCGGCAGCCCGCGCGTGAAGGAGGAAACCCGCATCGCCGTCGAAAAGATGGCGGCGGAAATGGGCTATGAGCGTAATATTGTCGCTTCCAATCTGAGGAAGGGGAGGTCCGACATCGTCGGCATCATCGTCCCGCGCATCCACCGCAACTTTTTCTCCAACGTCATCGGCGGGGCCGAATCCATCCTGGAGGCGGCCGGCTACTGCGTCCTGATCTGCCAGACGCACGAGCGTTTCGAGGCGGAGGTGAAGGCGCTCCGGACGCTCCGGAACAACCAGGTGGCGGGGGTGCTGATGTCCCATGCCATCGGCTCTTATAACGGGGCGCACATCCGGGAGGTCCTGGGTGACCGGATTCCGCTTGTGCAGTTCGACCGCGTGTTCAGCGACCTGCCCGGCGCGAAGGTCGTCAGCAACAATTTCGAAGGGGCCTATGCCGCCACGAAGCATCTGGTGGAGCAGGGATACCGCCGCATCGGCACGCTGGCGGGGTACATGAACTCCGAAGCGTACGCGGCCCGGCTGGAAGGATACCGCCAGGCGCTCCGGGACAGCGGCCTTCCCGTGGACGAATCGCTGGTCCATTACGACACGATTGTTCGGGAAACCGGTTACGAAGCCGGTCTCAAAGCCATCGACGCCGGTTGTGACGCCCTCTACAGCGCCGGCGACTTCTCCGCCCTCGGCGCCATCGAGGCCGCGCGGGAACGGGGCCTCCGCATTCCGGAGGACTTCGGCATTGTGGGCACGGCCAACGAAGCCTTCACGGCCCTGATGACTCCCTCCATGAGCTCTCTCGCCCTGAATCCCTTCGAGATGGGTCGCCAGGCCGCCCAGGCCTTCCTGGCCGGGGAGGAGGGGACGGTCGTCGTGCCCATGGAACTGAAAGTGCGGGAATCCTCCTGCCGCAACGTGCAACTTAACCAATCATGATATGCCCAAAGTAGTTACCTTCGGCGAAGTGATGCTTCGCCTTTCCACCCCGGGTTACCTGCGTTTCTCGCAGGCCCGTCAGTTCGACGCCACCTTCGGCGGCGGTGAGGCCAATGTGGCCGTCTCCCTCGCCAATTATGGCATCGACACCCAGTTCGTCACCCGTCTTCCGAAGAATGACATCGCCGACATGTGCGTCGCGGAGCTCCGCGGCCTCGGCGTCGGCACCGACGGGATCGTCTATGGCGGCGACCGCATCGGCATCTATTATCTGGAGACCGGCGCCGTCGCGCGCGGTTCCAAGGTCGTCTATGACCGGGCCTATTCCGCCATTTCCGAAATCAAACCCGGCATGGTGGACTGGCGCAAGGTCCTCGAAGGGGCCGACTGGTTCCACTGGACCGGCATCACCCCGGCGCTGAGCCAGGGCGCGGCCGACGCCTGCCTGGAGGCCATCAAGGTCGCCAACGAGATGGGCGTGAAGGTCTCCTGCGACCTCAACTACCGCAAGAAGCTGTGGAAGTACGGCAAGTCCGCTTCCGAGGTGATGCCCGCCCTCGTGGAAGGCTGTGACCTCATCCTCGGCAACGAGGAGGACGCGGAGAAGGAATTCGGCATCAAGCCCGAAGGCTTCGACGCCGAGAAGACGGGTGGCGAAATCGACCAGACCCGCTTCGAAAGCGTCTGCCGCCAACTGATGGACCGCTTCCCGCGCTGCAAGAAGGGCGCGGTGACGCTCCGTGGCTCCATCAACGCGAACCATAACACCTGGGGCGGCGTTCTCTATGACGGCAAGACTCTCTGGCAGAGCAAGCGTTACGACATCACCCACATCGTCGACCGCGTGGGTGGCGGCGACTCCTTCATGGGCGGTCTCTTGTACGGCCTCCTGGCCTACGACACCGACCAGCAGGCGATCGAGTTCGCGGCGGCGGCTTCCTGCCTCAAGCACACCATCATCGGCGACTACAACCGCGTCACCGTCGCCGAAGTCGAAGGTCTCATCGCCGGCGGCGGTTCCGGCCGGGTCAGCAGATAATTGGAATATGGCTAAGTTCAAGAAATTCGATACCGTCGGTATCATCAAGGGCACTGGAATCGTGCCGGTGTTTTACAATGCAGATGTGGAACTGACCAAGAAAGTGGTCAAGGCGTGCTATGACGGCGGCATCCGTGCTTTCGAGTTCACGAACCGGGGAGACGGTGCGCACCGCGTGTTCAAGGAGGTAATCTCCTATGTGCGGGCGGAGTGCCCCGAGATGGCGTTCGGCGCAGGTACGATCCTCGATGCACCGACGGCCGCGCTGTACCTGCAGCTTGGCGCGGACTTCCTCGTGTCGCCGTGCCTCGTGGACGAGGTTGCGCCGCTGTGCAACCGTCGCGGCGTGCCGTACAGCCCCGGCTGCGGCACCGTAACGGAGATTGTCCACGCGATGGAGCTGGGCTGCGACCTGGTGAAGGTGTTCCCGGCCGGCACCGTGGGCGGTCCCGCGTTCGTGAAGAATGTCCTCGGCCCGCTTCCTTGGGCGATGATCATGTGCACCGGCGCGGTGGAACCCACCGAAGAGAACCTCACGGCCTGGGCCAAGTCCGGCGTCACCGCCGTGGGCATGGGCTCCAAGCTCTTCCCGAAGGAAGTCCTGAAGGCCGGCGACTGGGCCTCGGTCTCCGCCCTCTGCGCAAAGTGCCTCACCTGGTTTAAAGCGTAAATATGAAGCGAATCCTCTCTCTCCTGGCTGCCGTGCTCGTTTGCGGCGGCCTTTTTGCCCAGTTCCGGTACCAGAATCCGGTGCTGCATGCCGATTATTCCGATCCGGACGTGTGCCGGGTGGGGGAGGACTACTGGATGACGGCGTCGTCGTTCAACTGCTTTCCGGGGTTGCCGGTCCTGCATTCGCGGGACTTGGTACACTGGGAGCTGGTGGGTGCGGCGTTGACGGCGTATCCGGGCGAAGGGTGGGATGGTCCGGAGCATGATTTCCGGACAGTGGTGCACCACGGCAAGGCCGTGTGGGCGCCGGCCATCCGTTACCATGAAGGCTGGTATTACATCTATGTGGGGGATCCCGACCGGGGCATCTTCATGGTCCGGACGCAAGATCCCGCAGGCCCCTGGGAGCCGCCCGTCTGGGTGGTCCGGGAGAAGGGGTTCATCGACCCGTGCCCCTTCTGGGACGAGGATGGAAAGGCTTATCTGTCACACGGTTGCGCCGGTTCCCGGGCGGGGAACAAAAGCATCCTGTTCGTCGCGCCGATGGCGCCGGACGGGACACGCCTCCTGGGGCCTTCCCGCCTCGTGTATGACGGGCACCTGAGCCAGCCCACCATCGAGGGGACCAAGTTCTACAAGCGGGACGGGAAGTATTACATCTTCTCGCCTGCCGGCGGTGTCGCCACCGGTTGGCAGACGGTTCTCCGGGCGGACAACCCTATGGGCCCGTACGAGGAACGCATCGTGATGGCCTGGGCCCCGGGCACCATCAACGGCCCCCATCAGGGTGGTTGGGTGCAGACGCCGGAAGGGGAGGACTGGTTCCTTCATTTCCAGGACAAGGGCGCCTATGGCCGCGTCGTCCATCTGCAGCCCATGCGCTGGGGAGATGACGGCTGGCCGGTCATCGGAGAGGATCCGGACGGGGATGGCTGCGGACAGCCTGTTGCAAGTGCCGTGTGCCCCCGTGTCGGGCCTTCGGAGGACATCCCGGTTTACAAGCCGTATGGCATCGGTCCTGAGTGGCAGTATCCTGCCGTTCCTTCACCCTATTGGCATTTTGCGCTTCCGGACGGTGTGCGGCTGTATTCCGTGGAGCAGACCTGGCCTTACAGGAACCTCTGGGACTGCCCGAATTTCCTGGCTCAGAAATTTCCGGCCGAGCGGTTTACCGTCCGGGCGAAGCTCTCTTTCCGGCCTAACCCACAGCTCAAGGAGCGCGGCGAACAGGCGGGTTTCGCCGTGATGGGGAACGATTATGCCGGGCTCCGGCTGACCGATACCGCCGAAGGTGCAAGGCTGGAATTTGTTGAGTGTCAAGGCGCTTCCAAAGGAAAAGCCGAGGTCGCGAAGGCGTTGGCCTTCCTTCCGTACCATTTCATCCCGCTTCCGCACGGGCGGGAGTCGAAGAATGTTCCGCTGGTGTCCTATCCCGATGTGCCCGAAGTGGTCGTCTGGGTGGAGCTGGATGCCCGGGCGAAGGCGGTGGAGGGGGATGTTCCCGACGCCGTATGCCGATTCCGCTATAGCTTGGACGGGAAACGTTTCACGCAAGTGGAAGGGACGTTTACGGCACAGCCGGAGATGTGGGTCGGCGCGAAGTTCGGCTTCTGGTGCAACCGGTTTGCGTCCAAGAACGATGCCGGCTGCCTGGATGTCACGGATCTGACTGTCAAACCCGCGTTCGACCCGTTGGAGGGATTCAACTACGACGAATCGAAGGTCCCGGACTATACGCTTCCGGACCTGCTGGCAGGTGCCCGGACGGCGAAGGACTGGGAAAAGTGGCGTCGGCCGCAACTGGCCGGACTTTTTGAAAAAGAGATGTTCGGCAGCGTTCCCGGCAAGCCGGGGGGCCTGCATTTCCAGGTCCGGGATGATGCCCCGGACGCTTTTGACGGCCTCGCTACCCGGCGGCAGGTCCGCATCTTTTTCAATGCCGAAGAATCTGAATACGAGGACCTTCTGATCTATGTTCCCAACAAGCGGAACGGTCCTGTGCCGGCTTTCCTCGGCGTAAACTTCTTTGGAAACCATACCATTGACACGGACCCGGGAATCTTTTTGCCGGATTCGCTCCGTTACCGGAAGGATTACAAGCTGGACGCCCGCGGTTCCCAGCAGCAGCGCTGGCCGGTCCGGACCATCCTGGAGCGCGGTTATGCCGTCGCTACCTTCTGCTGCGAGGATGTCGTTCCCGATGCGCCCGGTTATCCCGGGGTCCGCGCACGCTATGACGGATACAGCTGGGGCGCCCTGGCCGCCTGGGGGTGGGGACTCTCCCGTGCCTTGGACTATTTGGAGACTGATTCCGATGTCGATGCCGCCCGTGTGGCCGTTTTCGGCCATTCGCGGATGGGCAAGGCCGCTGTATGGGCGGGTGCCCGGGATACCCGCTTTGCGATGGTGGTTTCCAACGCATCCGGCTGCGGGGGAGCGGCCCTGTCCCGCCGTCGCTTCGGTGAGACGGTCCGCCGCATCAACACGGCTTACCCGTACTGGTTCTGCGATGCCTTCCACAAATACGGCGACAACGAAGACCTCCTCCCTTTCGACCAGCACGAACTGCTTGCCCTCATCGCCCCGCGGCCCCTCTATGTGGAAAGCGGCAGCGAAGACCGCTGGTCCGACCCGCTGGGTGAATTCCTGGGCCTGGCTTATGCCTCTCCGGTGTATGAACTCTATGGATATGAGGTGTTTACGTCTTTAGATCGGCCCGGTGTGGAACAACCCGTCATCAAAGGCCGCACCGGTTACCACATCCGTTCCGGCCGACATGAAATCCTTCTCTACGACTGGTTGCAGTACCTGGATTTCGCAGACCGCTTCTTGAAATAACGGCTGATCCTAGTAATCCTCCACATTGTAGCGCGTAAGGATGTCCATATGCATGAAGTGGTCCTTGCGCGGGGGTATCTTGCCCAGGATGGCGTGTTCGGCGAGGGCTTCGATGGCCAGGCGGACCTGCTCTTCCGGGCGCTGGCAGATGAGGACGGAGACGGTGCCGTCCCGAAGGGCTTCCATGTTGGCTTTCAGGTTGTCGAAACCGACTACGCGGCGGCCGGGGTCCGGATGGCGACGAAGGAAGGGAACGACAAGGTGGATACGTGAATTGAACATCACGATGTGATGGACGTCAGGATGCCCGGTGAAGTAAGACTCGAGAACCTGGTCGATGCCGGCCGGATCGTTGGGGTCGATGAATACGTTGTCGATCTTGCACTCGGGAGAATGCTCCAGCATGTAGTCCAGGAAACCGGCGCGGCGGTTCACGGTCGGGTCCGACTGCTGGAAGCGGTCGCGGCGGACGCGGATGATCAGGACGCTGGAGATATCCTGTCCGCGCGTCAGCTGGTCCGCGCACAGGTAACCGCTCTTGTGCAGAGGCATGCCGAAATACGCCAGATATCCGTTTGATTCAGGCCTGGAGTCGATGAAGCAATAGGGGATTCCACGCGCCTGAAACTGCTCCGTGACGGCTTGGGTCGCCTCCTGGAACATGGGTGCGAGGACGACGCCGGAAGGATCGGCCTCCAGGACGGCCGCACTGGCGGTCCGGAAGGAATCGATGTCATACTGGTCGTATTCGAACAGCTTTGTTTCCAGGCTGGCGGAGGTCACGGAATCCGTCGTGAGGGCGATGCCGGAAACGGCCAGGTCCCAGAAAGTGCCGGGCTCGTGTGCGGGGAGGAGGATGGCGATCAGATGCTTTTTCCCTTTGGCCAGCAGCGAGGCGAATACGTTGGGTTCGTATCCCAGTTCCTGGATGGCTTCCATCACCCGTGCATGGCTTTTGCGCGAAACTTCACCCCGGTTGTGCAGCACGCGGTCCACCGTCCCTTTGGAGAGGCCGGTACGACGGGCGATGTCGTTGATGGTGATCTTTTCGTTCTGTGCCATGCGATGTGGTTTCCGGCTGCAAATCTGCGAAAAAAAAAGAACCGTTGCAAGAAAAATCGGAAAAATCGTGCACGGGCACGGTGGCTCTCGCGTTTATCCACATAAGTTGTTGAAAAAAAATACCGTTACCGTGCACGGAAATTCAAAAATACTTTTTATATTTGCAGATGTACAATAGTAACCACAGATGAAAGCACGCCTCACCCTCCTTTCCCTGATTGTCCTGGCGGTCGCCTGCAAGGGCGGAAATACCGACACGTTTGACGCTCTGTATAAGGACCTTCCCTTCGAAATGCCCCGTGTGGAAATGCCTTCCATCCCGGCCCGGACCGTCGTCTTGACCGACTTCGGCGGAGTGGGTGACGGCGTCGCCCTGAACACCGCCGCCTTTGCCGATGCCATCGCGTCGCTCGAGAAACAGGGGGGCGGCAAGCTGGTCGTCCCGGCCGGCATCTGGCGGACCGGCCCCATCGAGCTCAAGAGCCATATCGAGCTGAACGTGGACAAGGACGCCATCGTGGTGTTCGACCCGGACCAGGATCTCTATCCCATCATCGATACGAACTTCGAGGGGCTGGACGTGCGCCGCTGTCTTTCTCCGCTCAATGCCACCGGTGCGCATGACATTGCGGTCACGGGCGGCGGCATCTTCGACGGAAGCGGCGAGTTCTGGCGAGAAGTCAAGCGCCGCAAGGTTTCCGATGACCAGTGGAAGGAAATCCTTCAGCGCGGAGGCCTCGTCTCCGAGGACGGCAAGAACTGGTTCCCGGACGAGGGCTATGCCAAGGCCCGCGCCACGGCAGGCAGCCTGAACTATCCGGACCCTTCGCTGGACGAGTTGGAAATCAAGACTTTCCTCCGTCCGGTGCTGCTTTCTTTCCGGGAGTGCGAGCGCGTCCTCATCCAGGACTGCACTTTCCAGAACTCTCCGTGCTGGAACCTGCATCCGCTCTATTGCAAGGATGTCATCATCAAGGACATCACGGTCCGCAACCCCCATTTCTCCGCCAACGGCGACGGCATTGACATCGACGCCTGTGAGAACGTGATCCTCACCGGTTCCTCCTTCGACGTGGGCGACGATGCCATCTGCATCAAGTCCGGCAAGGACGCCGACGGCCGCCGTCATGCTCGCAAGTGCCGCAACCTCATCATCTCCGACTGCACCGTCTATCACGGTCACGGCGGCTTCGTCGTGGGCAGCGAGATGTCCGGCGGCGTGGAGAACATCCGTGTGACGGGTTGCCGATTCATCGGCACGGACGTGGGCCTTCGCTTCAAGAGCGCCCGCGGCCGGGGCGGCCTGGTGAAGGATATCTGGTGCGACCATATCTATATGAAGGACATCGTCACGTATGGCGTCGTCTTCAACCTCTATTACATGGGGGTCGCTGCGACGGAGATGTCCAAGGACGGAACCCCGGACATCCAGCCTGTCGACGAGACCACACCGGAATTCCGCGACTTCCATTTCTCGGACATCCTTTGTTCGGGTGCGGAGCAGGCGGTCTTCATCAACGGAATCCCGGAGCTTCCGGTCCGCAACATCGCCTTCCATGACTGCAACTTCACCGCCGGCAAGGGCGTCGAGTGCCATAACCATGAGAACGTGACCTTCGAGAATGTCATCGTGAACGGAGAAAAGATATGAAAAAACTCATTTACTTAGCCTGTATCTGGCTCGTTGCCAGTTCTTTCACGACCATCCACCTGATGGGTGACTCCACGATGGCGGAGAAGGATCTCTCCGATGGAAAGCCTGAGCGGGGATGGGGGATGATGTTCCCGAATTTCGTGGACAGCACCCTCCAGGTCATCAACTACGCGCAGAACGGCCGCAGCACGAAGAGCTTCATCGACAAAGGTCTCTGGGACAAGGTGTATGGCGCCTTGAAACCCGGAGATTATGTCTTCATCGAGTTCGGCCACAATGATGCGAAGGCCGACGATCCCGAGCGCTACGCTCCTGCGTATGGCGCTTATCAGGACAATCTCCGTACGTTCATCCGCGGTGCCCGTGAGAAGGGCGCGACCCCGATCCTCCTGACTCCGGTGGCGCGCCGCTGGTTCAAGGATGGCAAGCTGGACCGCAACTGCCATACGGACTATCCCGCTGCGATGAAGCAGGTGGCCGATGAGATGGGTGTCACCCTCCTGGACATCACCACGCCCACCCTCGACTGGATCGAAGGCTTGGGCGACGAGGCTTCCCGTCCGTACTTCATGCATCTGCCCAAAGGCAAGTATGCCTGCGCCCCGGAAGGAAAGGAGGACAACACCCACACGGTGGCCGCCGGCGCCCGCAAGGTTACGGAAATCGTCTGCGAGGCCCTCAAGAAGCAGGTTCCCGCCATCGGCGACCACCTGGTGCGCTATGACATCGTGGTGGACCAGACCGGCCATGGCGACTATATGACCGTGCAGGAAGCCATCGACGCGGTTCCCAACTACAGCCATTCGAAAATCACCACCATCCTCATCAAGGCCGGTACCTACAAGGAATGCATCGACATCCCCCACACCAAGTTCCGGATGAAGATCTCCGGACAGGGGGCTGACAAGACCATCCTCACTTACGACAATTACGCGGAAAAGATTTGGCCTGGCAACGATTTCAAGGTCGGCACGTCCGGCAGCGCGAGCATCTACATCCACTCCAGCTATGTGACCTTTGAGGACCTCACCTTCGAGAACACCGCGGGGGAGGGCAAGGAGATCGGCCAGGCGGTGGCCGTATTCACCGACGGTGACTTCCTGTTCTTCCATCGCTGCCGCTTCATCGGCAACCAGGATACGCTCTATACCTACGGCCGGTTCGGCAAAGAGGGCGGCATCAAGCGTAACTATTTCCTGGACTGCTACATCGAGGGTACGACCGATTTCATCTTCGGTCCCAGCATCGCCTATTTCGAGAACTGCCTCATCCACAGCAAGAAAAACAGCTACGTGACCGCTGCTTCCACCCTCCCGGGGCAGAAGTACGGTTATGTGTTCAAGAACTGCGAGTTGACGGCCGCCCCCGGTATCGACAAGTGCTATCTCGGCCGTCCCTGGGGTGCCTATGCCAAGACCGTGTTCATCGACTGTGAACTGGGCGGCCATATCCTTCCCGCCGGCTGGCACGACTGGGAAAAGGAAGGAAAACCCGATACCAAGAAGAACTCCTATTACGCTGAATATGGTTCCACCGGTCCCGGTGCCAGGGGTCCCCGCGTGAAATGGGCCCATCCCCTGAAGGCCAAAGACTTGAAAGACTACACCTTCGAAAAGGTGATGTACCAGCCGCAGGACGGCATCGTCTGGAACCCTTTTGACAACCGATAGATGAAGAGAAACCTCCTACTGCTCCTTCTGGGCTGCCTCGCAGCTTGCGCCCCGAAACCGGAAGAACCGCTTTCCGTGCGGATGGTGCGTTCCGAGATCAAACGGGCTCCCGAAGCCACTTTCCTGGATGGCCAGGAGGGTGGCTACAAGTGGAATTATACCACCGGCCTGGAGCTCCGCAGTTTCCTTGCGGTTTTCCGCGCGTATGACATTCCTGAATTTGACGCGTATGTGCGCGCGTGGTATGAC
>JAEEGL014544861.1_pt1 | contig 11214 bp, 9 predicted proteins | sample 9134231 | NCBI WGS metagenome assembly JAEEGL01 (sample SAMN16246548, study PRJNA631951) | gut metagenome | biome: gut microbiome; feature: rumen; material: fiber-attached | host: Bos | place: Iran: Karaj | collected 2018-10
GAGGAACGTTTTCATTCCTTTTCGGCTGCTTGCACAGCATCTTCGGGGGTGCTCAAGGTTCTTGATGAAGGAAGCGATCTTAAACCATATAATGTGGCTAAAGCGGGCGTTTTAGCACATACAGCACTTCAAATGGCGAGATCCGGATTCCGTGGACCGGAGGATCCACTCGGCGGCAGGGGATTTCTGAAGATGATGACGGGGCAAGAGGATATCGAGCTTTCGCATCCGTTGGAGAATGACGAATATGCAATTATGAAGAGTTACACAAAACCATATGCGTCATGCAGATATACACATCCCGGCGTGGATGCGGCAATAAGAATTCGAGACAGAATCAGATTGGATCAGATTGAAGATATCAGCATTAGTACATATGACTTGGCGATAAAAGGTCATGATCATACAGAAATAAGCGGAAGTCAGAGCGCAAAAATGAGTATACCATATGCTACTGCCGTAGCATTGATATATGGAAAAGCGGGATTAAAAGAGTTTTCTGAAGAGAGAATTAAAGATGAAAGAGTTCGTGATCTGATCAGCAAAATCCGTGTTCATCCTAATAAGGAATTTAGCGACAGTTTTCCGAAGTTTCAGATTGCTGAATTGACATTGAAGGCAGGCGAACAGTATGTCACGGAACGAGTAGATTATCCAAAAGGAGAACCGGAAAATCCTTTGTCAGAGCATGAGTTTCAGGATCGGTTTTATGATCTTATGGAATACGCATGTATTACAGAAGATACAATTTCGGACGTGTATACATCGACTTGTGATTACGACAGGCCCGTAAATGATTTTGCTGTAATGCTGTAGAATTGCGTCGTGAAAAGAACTGTTGCAGTGGAGAGGGGTATGATATGAACAGTATAGACAAAACAAGAGAATTCCTGAAATCAATAGGCCTACCCGGGGGAGATGCATATGATTTGCCATCATCTCCCAAAAGATTTTCGGATGGAGGTCAGTATAGATTTGAAGTACCTGGTATCCAAGGCCCAAAAGTGATGAAGGCACTGCTTGAAGCGGTTGAGGATTACGGAATATATCTTCACCGTGTGACCCAAACAAAGGGGATTATGCAATTACTCGACAGTGAAATATCCCAAATGGTTGATCTTGCACACGAATATAAGACAGATCTCATTCTGGCTATAGGGCCGCGAGCAACTACAGATACTTCTGCATCAGTGCATACTGAGGAAGGCGTCAGAATGGGGTATAGGCTTAGAGGACAAGAACAGATCGTAAGGGCCATAGAAGATGTGAAACGAGCTGCAAAACTGGGATGCCGTGGATTTCTTGTATATGATGAGGGATGTCTCTGGATTCTTGATGAATTGAGAAAGGTGGGAGAGATTCCTTCAGAGTGCCATTTTAAGGTGTCTGCTCATGCCGGTCACGGAAATCCATGCTCGGCACGGTTGCTTGAATCCATTGGGGCAGATTCGATCAATCCTGTTAGAGATATACAAATTCAGATGCTTTCTGCGATGCGAATGGCTGTCGATTGCCCGATAGATATACATACTGAAAACCCTAAATCGACAGGCGGATTTATAAGGCATTATGAGGTCCCGGAAATGATAAGGGTTGCAGCTCCGATCTATCTCAAAACGGGTGGCTCTGTAGCAGCTACCCATAGTTGGGACAGCACCGAAGATGATGCAAGAAAGCGGGCAAAGCAATGCTGCTTAGTGAGAAGAGTTATTGATGAATACTATCCGGAGGCGGTATGGTCTCCGAAAGGAAGCATAGATTTATAAAAGAGGTGATGGATCATGAGACATCATGGTTATAATCCGAATTATTCGTTCGTTGTGGATCCTGAACAATTTGATAAATATACTGACAGACAACTGCTTCGATATTGTCTTGGGGCAACTATGTATATGCCGGGATATAAGGATTTTACAGCAAAAATTTTGTCAAATGCTATTCCCGGATTGACTACAATGGTGTTGTGCTTTGAAGATGCCTGTCCAGAGGATAGATTGCCTGAAGCAATGGAAAATGTCCATCACCTTCTAAGTACAATCACGAAATCTGTGGATGAAGGGGTAATAGATGCTGACAAGGTTCCGCTTATATTTGTCAGAGTTAGAAATTTGGCCCAATTTAAGGAATTTGCCTCTAAACTGAGCAAAACAGAAGTTCGTTCTCTTTGTGGCGTGAACTTTCCGAAATTCAATGCAGAAAATGGATATGAGTATTATTCGTATCTTTCGGATCTTAACGAGAAGTTTGATGAGGTCATATATGGAATGCCTATCATTGAGGATCCTCAGGTGGCATATAAGGAGAGTCGCATCGATGAGTTGATGGGTATCAAGAAGATATTGGACAAGTATCATGATCTTGTTCTTCAGGTGCGTGTTGGCGGGACCGATTTCAGCTCCGTATTCGGTGTCAGAAGAGGAGTCGATTATTCATTATATGACATTCTTACCGTCAGGGAATGCCTGAGTGATATCATGAATATCTGCGGAAGAAACAATGACTACATCATTTCCGGACCGGTATGGGAATATTTCCGCGCTCCAAAGGAACTAATGTTTGATGAACTTCAGCATTACGGTATCGAGGATTATCTGATGAGGCGTCAACCGCTTGTTAATAATGAAATTGATGGTTTGTTACGTGAAGTTCTTCTTGATAAGGCAAACGGGTTCATAGGACGGACTGTTATTCATCCTACGCATGTAAAGTTTGTCAATGCGCTTATGGCTGTTACAAAGGAGGAATATGATGATGCCTGCCAAATTTTGCAAGCCAGTGACGGCGTTGTTAAAGGGGCAGGTGGAAATAAAATGAATGAGATCAAGCCACATACTAATTGGGCGGAAAAAATTTATTATAGAGCAAGGGCATTTGGTGTGATCGAAAATGAAAGTGGACATGTAAAGCTCTTTGCAGTAAATGAGGGATGATCAAAAGATGATACAATTAACAACCCCCGTATCTGATAATACTATAGAGTCCCTTTGTGTGGGTGATACGATTGAAATCAGCGGGTATATTCTGTGTGGGAGAGACGCTGTTCTTCCCCGACTTGTTGAGATGATCGAGAATGGGAAAACGGACAATATTGGGGTGAGATTACAAGGGAGTGTGATTTTTCACACTGCAGTCAGTCCAGCAGGGGTGGGCCCCACAAGCTCGAATAAACTGGAAATAGAAAGCTCGATAGCGCCGTTATCTAAGGCGGGGGTGAAGATCCACCTGGGTAAGGGAAAGATATCTCATGATACGGTTATGGCGCTTGATAGATATCATTCTGTTTATGCTGTAATACCACCGGTCACAGCACTTCTTGGATCAAAAACCAGTGAGACAAAGGTAGTCGCTTTCCCAGAATTAGGAATGGAGGCGCTACATCTTATAAAGGTTGACAGATACCCTGCGATAGTGGGTGCCATTCATGGGAGTAGTTTATATGATTAATGAATATGACAGGATTGTTAACCTTGTGCGTGATACGATAGTTAGAGCAGGTTCGACATTTCGTTCGGATAAAAAAGACGCATATATCAAAGCGGCTAAAAATGAAAAGAATGAGAGAGCAAGATGGGTTTTAGAAACCATACTCGAAAATGCTGAAACTGCTGAGAAAAACAACAGTCCGCTTTGTGATGATACGGGAATCCCGCATCTTTTGTTGGAAATAGGTCAGAATTGTAGCGTTACGGGAGATATGCTCGATGCAATCAACGAAGGAATTGCTATGGGCCTGCGGAAACTACCGGGACGCCCGATGGCAGTCATGGGATCATTAAAAGAAAAGATAGATCAAAGTGGGGGACTTGATAATGACAGCGGAGCTGTAAAGCCGGCTCCGATGCAATTGATAAGATGCCCGGATGATGTTGTTCGGTTACATATACTTATGCTTGGAGGGGGACCTGCCATCCGGGCAAAAACATATCGAATCTTTCATAAGCATGATACCGATAGTGTACTTGACGAGATTGTAAAATGGTCGATAGAAGGGGTATCTCAGTTGGGATGTTCTCCATGTACACTTGCTATTGGGATAGGCAGGTCTCATTATGAGGCGGCTTCACTTATGATACAGGCCCAGATAAATGGAAGATATGACATACAATCCGATATGGAAAGGAAAATAACCGACAGAGTAAACGAAACTAATATTGGCGCCCTTGGATTAGGCGGAGATAATAGTGTTTTGGCTACGTTCATAAAAATTGGTGAGCAGAGAGCAAGTGGTGTTAGGATTGTCTGTGTTCGTCCGTGTTGTTGTTTTGAACCAAGAATAGCCTCAGTTGAATTGTATAAAAATGTATGTGAAAGATAGGTTAGTAGGTCGTTTTTGTATTAGTCCAAGTCAATGGTGGGACTTCTTTCGAAAACCCGATTTTATGTTACCAGGAACTCAAAAAAGGCGAAAAGTCTATAACCCCTACTATTTCGTAAATCTCCAGAGATAAGAAGGTGCAAATAGCCGATAATGGCTATGTAATTTGTAGAAAAATAGTCGCTGATAGGGGATAAAGATGAGGTGCTTGCAGAAAAGAATATAAAGATAGTGGATAAGGATGTACAGTTTGCGGATCATGTTGTTCAAATATAGACTTCGATAGAAAAGTCGCGTAGCTGGATAATGAATTCAGACTGACAATGAAGCAATTGAATTAACATCAGAAGAAATGGAGAAGTTAGGATATTTGGAGGAATGTTAGGATTTTGGACATACCTTGATTACGCAGATATTCATTCTAAGCGGGAATTTATGTTGGTAGAGGTGTTGACATAGCAGGTAGATATTTATGGGAAGACTGAGAAGAGATTTTGAGGTTCTGGATCAGAATAAGCCTATAAGACCAAGTGATTTTGTCAATGATGTATATAACGACAAGAATCGAGGGATTCTAAATGGTCGAAGTCATAATATGCTTACGGATCTGAGAATATTTATAAACGATAAGGAGATAAAATCGACTAAAGAGACCGTAAGCAGTAAGATTGAAGCACTTCATACAGAAATTAAGTTACAAGATACTGAAATAGCGGAAAAAATACTAAATGAGATATCAAGAAATCTTGTGCGGATCGACATGATCCACAATATTTGTAATGTTCTAAAGGATTCTGAATGGGACAATCAAATTGGATTGATATTTAAAATAGTTGGTAACAGGTCTTCTGATGAAGAGGATTCTGCAGAGTCAGATCAGGATGTGTATGAAAGCTTTTATTCGATGGTTAAGAATTGGGTGACATCTGATCACTTTAATCCCACTATAAGAAGCGAAATGATATGGGACATGCTTTTGTCAGATTATATCTGTGATCTGATGCGGAAAAGACATTCTGATGAAAACGGTAAAATTCTATTACTCGCGAAGGAATTCCCATATAGTAATAGCAAAACTGGATTTATTGACTCTAACACAGATTTAAAGGGACCAAAAGTTGATTATTTGGTAGGAATTGATGATGTGTTATACTTCGTTGAATTAAAAACCAGTTTGAGTAGCTTTGATGTGGAACAGTATCGTGCCTATAAAAAGTATGCTACGAATAATCCGGAAACAGGGTTTACAGCGGATGCATTGTGGAGACGATATAGACTAATAGTTGAAAAGAAACCCGGTAAGGGAGATGGACATTATTATGATAACTCAGGAACGGAAAAGTATAGATACCAGATTGATCGTATGAAGCGAGTCTGCGAAAAAACTGATGTTGATGATGATGGTTTTTTCGAATGGATAAAAGAACAATATAACGAGATCAGATTAACATATATCACTTTTGATAAACTGAAGTCCAAGAGTATTCCTGAGGAAGAGATTGATCAGATTGTTTTGAGTGAATTTGATGATGATAATCTCAGATTGTTTGATTTCACAGATAAAGATGATGATATAAAAAAACTAAGATGGGGCTTAGTGATTGATATAATTAGAAGTGTAAAGGCGGGGAAAATGCCTCAGATGTAAATTTGATAACGAAGCATTTACATATACTGTGAACTTCCGTGTTTGTTGCAAAATATAAATATACAAAGGGCTTGCAAAAAACAGTTACTGGATCAGGGCAGGTGTTAGGATATGTCCCATCGACCGTTCTTTAGATAAAAAACATCTCAGCCCCGTAAACTCTACAGTCATTATGACGATTTACGAATGGCAATCAACCGTTCCCTGTAATTGATTAACCCTGTGATTTATGGTAGATTAGAACCATAAGTTGCAGGGGTTATTTGATCATACAGAGAGAGGAAACAAGGGCTTTGAAGGAATTTAATACAACTGCAGTGTGTATACCCGAAAAGCATTATATGGTCGATCTGTCCGAACGACTTAAAGAGATCAAGAAGCTTGTTGATGCAGGAAAGTATTTTACCATCAACAGGGCGAGGCAGTATGGGAAGACGACGACGCTTAATGCTCTAAAGACGTATTTATACAAGGAGTATTCTGTTATCAGTCTGGATTTTCAAGGTATCGGCAGCAGCGGATTTGATACTGAACAATCATTTGTGAAGGCTTTTTGCCGTTTGCTAAAGAAGAATCCGGCACTTTACGGTTCAATTCCAGATGCAATAAGATGTCAGATTCATGATTATATCGGGAGAAAAGAGGAGAAGGCAGATCTGGGTGAGTTATTTATAACACTGGGGGAATGGTGTGCAATATCGGAAAAGCCACTGGTTATGATCATTGATGAAGTGGATAGTGCAACTAACAATCAAGTATTCTTTGATTTTCTTGCGCAGCTTCGTGACGGATATATAAGCCGTGACACGGATAACATACCGGCCTTTAAATCAGTTATTCTTGCGGGCGTGACGGACGTGAAGCATCTTAAGAGCAGGATACGGCCGGAGGATCAGCATAAGGTTAATTCACCATGGAATATCGCAGCTGATTTTGATATTGATATGAGTCTGTCGCAACCGGGGATCAAGGGAATGCTTGATGAATATGAGGTGGACCATGATACCGGAATGGATACAGCAGCAATAGCTGGGCAGATACGTAATTATACGAGCGGGTACCCATATCTTGTGAGCCGCATATGCCAGATCATTGATACGAAGCTTGTCCCTAACAGGTTTAAAAACCTTAAGGCAGCGTGGACGGAATATGGCGTTGATGAGGCGGTCAAGGAGATATTGCAGGAAGACAACACATTGTTTGACTCTATTATGGGCAAGCTCGTGAACATGCCGGAGCTTAAGAGGCATTTAAGAGATATCCTGCTGAGAGGAGAAACGATACCTTATCTTGCGGATGATGAAGAGCAGAAGTTGCTAAGGATGTATGGGTTTATCATAAATAGCCATAATACGATTGCTGTTGCCAACATGATCTTTGAAATGCGCCTGTATAATTATTTTGTAGGAGAGAGCAGTAAGAACAATGATCTGAGACAATCGGCATCGGCAGATAAGTCGATATTCGTGGATATGGACGGATGGCTGGATATCCCTAAGATCATGGATCATTTTATAAAGGAACACAACCGGATCCATGGGGACAATGATGAGAAATTCCTGGAACAGGAAGGGCGGGAACGCTTTATCACATATGTGGCAGCCATCATTAACGGAACGGGAACTTACAGCGTAGAAGAGCAGACCAGAGACCATAAGCGCATGGATCTGGTGATCCATTATCTGGGACGAAGGTATATCATAGAGTTAAAGATATGGCGAGGTGAACGGTATAATGCTGACGGTGAAAAGCAGATCAGCGAATATCTGGATCACTTCGGGCTGACAACAGGTTATATGCTTAGCTTTAGTTTCAATAAGAATAAAGAAACAGGCGTCAAGAGAGTACAGATGGGTGATAAGGTTCTTTTCGAAGGAACGGTGTAGCAGGTTTTAAGTGATAATGAAGCATTGACATATACATGATTCAGGAGATTTGTCAACATGAACGGATGGAAGGAAGTATGGAATAAAAATATGGCGTCGGAGCGAATCAGTATTCCGGAGGATGATGATGCTTTAGCAGTGTTTGCGGAGCTTAAGGCTTTTACAGATCCAAACTATCAGGGGAGAACATTTCCTGTTGATAATGCAAAAAAATTTATCGATCAGTTTAAGGTATTCCTACGGGAGATGGCTTTTTCTGTAGATCCGGAATATGAACCGGCATCGTTCTTTGATGTGGGATGTTCTACGGGACCGTACCTGTATTATCTGTCTAAGGTCGACCCATCCTATAGACTGGGAGGCGTGGACTACAGTTCATCCTGTATCGATGTGGCGAAGCGTTATGTGCAGGGGGCTACTGAACTCTATAGTGGCGAAGCAGCCGAGATGAGTACTGATATCACATACGATTGTGTGTTCTCAAGAAGTATCTTTCAGTATTTTGCGGATCTGAAGTATGGCGAGACCGTCGTTAAGAAGATGATAGAGAAGTCAGGCCATTCTGTCGGAATATTCGATGTGCATGATCTTGCTAAGAAAGATGATTTCCTGGCGTACAGAAGATCTGTAGTTGAGAATTATGATGAGAAATACAAGGATACTCAGCATTTGTTCTATCCTAAGAGTATGTTTATTGAAATCGCTGAAGAATGTGACTGCGATGTAAAGTTCGCGCACTGTGCATTGCCCGGATATTGGAATGCGCCATTCACTTATGATGTGTATTTCTATAAAAGAAAGTGATTGATATCACAAGTACATGGCCGGATCCGGATTTGAATCTGATGACGTTCCGGGAGAGTCTTGGATGATGGCTCGATGATTGAATAGGAAGGGAGTAGCATGGACAATATAGGATATGATGCATTGGTTCTTACTACGCCGGACAGTTTCAGGCGGCTGTGCGGACAGTATAAGTATCTGCTTAAGTATCTCCCTTCGAGAAGGATAATAGTCCTTGGCAGCATGGAAGTCGGTGAACTTCTGGAGGCTGCCAGACATGATATACCGGGAGGAGAAGACTTCGAACGTTTTCAGTTTCTTGATGAAGATGAAGTTCTGCCTTTTGATCGTGTTCATGAAGTTGTCCGTGACGAAATGAGAGACATCCTTCAGGGCAGGGATCTGCCGAGAGGAGTAACAGGCTGGTATTATCAGCAGTTTTTGAAACTATCATATGCTTACAGATGTGAAGATGAGTATTATCTTGTATGGGACGGTGATACTTTTCCCTGCTGCGAGTTTTCCATGTTCAGCGAAACATCAGGGATTAGTGTGGGAGCTGTCCCGTATTTTGATATTAAGAGAGAGGAACACGCGGAATACTTTGAGACTATGGGCAGTCTTATTCCCGGTATGGAGAAGATCATAGGCCCCTCTTTCATATCGGAGCATATGATATTCAAGAAAGATATCGTATTGGAACTGATTGATAAGATAGAATCCAATCATGATGTGGAGGGAGATACATTCTGGGAGAAGGTGATCCGTGCTGTTGGAGGTTCAAGGATTCAGAGTTCGGCCTTCAGTGAATATGAAACCTATGGAACATATGTGGCGCGTACCAAACCTGTCGCATATAAACTGCGTGAGTGGCATTCCTTCAGGCTTGGCGCTGAGTTCTTCGATCCTCAGACCATATCAGACAGAGACTATGAATGGCTGGGACGTGATTTTACCGCTATTTCATTCGAGAAGAACCAGACGGTCAGAGAGGATCATAAGAATCTGTTTGATAATCCCGCATATCAGGAGAAACTGTCGGCTAAGCAGATGCTTCAGGTGGCTCAGGAAGCATTTGAGGACGGATATGTGGAGACCTGGGGGGATGATGCAGATTCAAATGCAAATGCTACAAGCGGTGAATTTAACAGTGGCGATGGTAATGCCGGACTGTAAATGATGATAACATGAGGCGCGAAGAAAGAGAATGAAATGGTTCTCGAATGGACACTGAAATGAGGACGATATGATCAATTTCACGGTTGGACCTGTACAATCAAATGAAGAAGTATGTGAGATCGGAGCTCGTAGCGCGCCGTACTTCAGGACGTCTGAGTTCTCTGAGATCATGCTGGAGAATGAGCGGCTGATGAATAAGTTCGCCGGAGCACCGGAAGGATCAAGGACTGTCTTCCTGACAGGATCCGGTACTGCTGCGATGGAGGCAGCAGTCATTAATCTGCTGTCTAAGGATGATAATGTACTGGTCGTTAAAGGTGGATCCTTCGGAGAGAGATTCTGCAAACTGTGCGAGATACATGGCGTTCCGTTTACCCCCATCAATGTAAACCCCGGACATGGACTAACCGAAGAAGATCTTAGACCGTATGATAACCGGAACTATACAGCATTTCTGGTTAACATCCATGAAACATCAACCGGCGTTCTCTATGATATAGATCTGATCAGTAATTTCTGCCGAAGGAATGGTCTCTTCTTAATAGTAGATGCCATCAGTTCCTTCCTGGCTGATCCAATAGATATGAGCAGATCAAGTATCGATGTAATGATCACCGGATCTCAGAAAGCGCTTGCGGTTCCTCCCGGAGTATCGATGCTTGTTATGGCTCCGCGAGCTCTTGATAGAGTGGAACGGATTGACAGCGGGTGTATGTATCTGGATATCAAGGATGCCCTAAAGAATGGTGAGCGTGGACAGACTCCATTTACTCCGGCGGTTACGACGCTTCTTCAGATAAATGCCAGACTTCGGCAGATAGACAGGAATGGCGGACCTGGATCAGAGATCGGACATGTAAGAGTACTTGCAGAGGATTTCAGGAACAGGATACAGGATATGCCATTTGAGAGGTTTGCGAAGTCTCCGTCAAATGCAGTGACATCGCTTCTGACCACGAAGATATCCGCGAAGACGATATTTACGACTTTAAAGGATGAGTACGGTATATGGATATGTCCTAACGGTGGAGATATGGCTGAGAAGGTTTTCAGAGTTGGTCATATCGGGAATCTGATAGTGGAGAATAATGAGAAGCTGGTTGAAGCGTTGGGGGATATTATAAAGCGAGGGGATTCTTCGCTTCGCTCAGAATGACAGAAAATCCTGGGGGGTGTTGAATAGTGGCTTCCGAATCCAAATATATAATTGATGAGTCATTTTATCTGCCCGAAACCCGATGGGACTTCTATGTGTCTGCGAAACGCAAGCAGATTTGGGCGAAGGAACTGGAAATCCTGTTTGAGTTCGACAGGATATGTAAGAAGCATGACCTTAAGTACCGCCTGGACGGTGGTACGCTTCTCGGGGCGGTCAGGCACGGGGGATTTATTCCATGGGATGA
>JAEEGL015405694.1_pt1 | contig 11214 bp, 9 predicted proteins | sample 9134231 | NCBI WGS metagenome assembly JAEEGL01 (sample SAMN16246548, study PRJNA631951) | gut metagenome | biome: gut microbiome; feature: rumen; material: fiber-attached | host: Bos | place: Iran: Karaj | collected 2018-10
CCTCGCCGGTATATGAGACGAACACCGTAGGGATGCAGAGGGTGGCATCGACCATAAAGGCCGGCGACGGGGTGTCCCAGGCGGTGTAGCCGCGAGCCTCGAAGGTGTTGCGGATGCCGCCGTTGGGGAACGACGAGGCGTCAGGCTCCTGCTGGACGAGCAGCTTGCCACTGAACTTCTCAATCATGCCACCCTTGCCGTCGTGTTCGACGAAGGCGTCGTGCTTCTCGGCCGTGCCCTCGGTGAGGGGCTGGAACCAGTGGGTGTAGTGGGTAACGCCCATCTCCATGGCCCACTGTTTCATGCCTGCGGCCACGGCGTCGGCGATGGAGCGGTCGAGACGGGCTCCGTTGTCCATGACGTCGACCATGGTATTGAAGATGTCCTTGGGCAGGTAATGCCGCATCTTCTCCTTGTTGAAGACGTATTTCCCGAAATACTCTGAGGGACGCTGTGAGGGCACCTTCACTTCCTTGGGGTGCTTCTTGAACGCCTCGGCTACTACTTGAAATCTGAGATTGTTTGCCATTTTAGTCTATATAGCGGTGAATGATGTCGTGATAAGCCTCGATGCGGCGATCGCGCAGGAAGGGCCACCAGCGGCGCACCTGCTCTGAGCGCGCCAGGTCGACGTCGACGACGACCTCGCTCTCCTGGTCGGTGGGGGCCTCGTAGAGCAGTTCGCCCTGGGGACCGGCAACGAAGGACGTCCCCCAGAAGTCGATGGCTGAGGACTGACACGTCTCGCTGCCTACGCGGTTGACGGTGACGACGGGCAGGCCATTGGCGACGGCATGGCCGCGCTGTACGGTCTGCCAGGCCATGCGCTGGCGCTGTTGCTCGTCAGGGGTGTCGTTGCTGTCCCATCCGATGGCTGTGGGGTATATGAGCAGCTGGGCTCCCTGCAGTGCCATGAGGCGTGCGGCTTCTGGGTACCACTGATCCCAGCAGACGAGGACGCCCAGCAGGCCTATGGAAGTCTGGATGGGGTGGAAGCCCAGGTCGCCAGGCGTGAAGTAGAACTTCTCGTAGTAGCCTGGGTCGTCAGGGATGTGCATCTTGCGGTAGCGGCCGGCTATGCTGCCGTCCTTGTCGAGCACGACGGCGGTGTTATGGTACAAGCCCGTGGTGCGACGCTCGAAGAGCGAGGTGACGATGACTACCTGGTGCTCCTTGGCCAGACGGCCGAAGAAGTCGGTGCTGGCACCAGGGATGGGTTCGGCCTGGTCGAAGACGCTGACGTCCTCGCTCTGGCAGAAGTAGAGACCGTTGTGCAGTTCCTGCAGGACGATGAGCTCGGCGCCCTCATGGGCCAGGCGGGCTGTCTTCTCGGCCAGCCGACGGCGGTTGTTGTCGCGGTCGGCGGTGTTGTGCTGTTGGATGATTCCTATCTTCATGTGCTTCCGCGTTGCTTTCAGGCCGCAAAATTACTACTTTTTTTCGGGAAGTCAAAGCAAATCACGCCTTTTTTAGTGTTGGCGCAGCCGCTTTTACTGTTGGCCCAGCCGCGAGACGTACCTGACGGGCCGTCCGTCGGTCTTCAGCACGTCGGCAAAGTCCTGCGGCGTGACGGTCACAGGACCACGCATGAACTCAGGGATGTTATAGCACTTCATGAACTGGCGGTGGTAGTCAGGGTCGGCAGCAGGCAGCTCGAAGGGCTTCGTGGCCTTGCCGTCCTGGTCGACGTGGGCAAAGAAAGGACGGGTGAAGTAGCCGTCGTCGCGGCGGCTGCTGATGACGAGCCAGCGGCCATTGCTCGACCAGGAGTGGTAGCTCTCGGTCTCGTCGGAGTTACACTCGGCCAGCGGCCTGTAGGTGCCGCTCTTGAGGTCGAGCATCCAGAGGTCGGCATCGCGGTGCCAGATGTGGAAGACGCCGAAGGGTGCCATGGCGAAGATGAGCCAGCGGCCGTCAGGCGAGATGCGCGGCAGGGTGGCGCTCATGTCGAGTGCGGCGGCATCGAACACCAGCTGGCGTGGGCCGAACTGAAGGGTCTCAGGGTCGAAAGACTTCTTGTAGATGTTGTATTTGAACTCCATGCCCCTGGATATGGCCTCGGTGACGGCGTCGATGGTGTCCTGACGCTCGTAGTGGGCGCTGCAGTAGTAGAGGGTCTTGCCGTCAGGCGCCCAGAAGGGGAAGACCTCAAACTCCGTAGGGTCGTTCTCGATGTTCGTGACCTCGTTCTTCTCAATGTCGTAGGCTATGAGGTCGCTTTCTGAGTCGAAGACCTCAATCTTGTTGCGGTTGGTGGTGAAGAAGCTCTGGTGAGTGCTGTTCGTGGAGTAGACGATGAGCTTGAGCCAGGGGTGCCACGAGGGGTAGACACCTGCCGAGATGAGAGAGTCGTTCTTCATGTTGACCTTGTGCACCTTGCCGTCAATGGCAATGACGGTGCCGCCAAGGTTCTGACGGGCGTGGAACTGCATGCGGTCAGGGTTGTACTGCTGGTAGTTATGGCAGTTGATGCACTGGCCCGAGGCTTCAACGCTGCAGAGCATGTTGTCGTAGACGACGCGCTCGTCGTAGTCCTCAAGGCAGCGCTGGCTGATGGTGAGCTCCTCGTAGCTGACGAACGACGGGGCAATGAGGCGGTAGCTGAGCCAGGCGTCGATGCTGTCGGGCGACACATGGATAAGGAAAGGCTTGTAGCGCGTCCACTGGCCGTCACGCTTGGCGTAGACATCGACGCTGAGGGCTTTTCCGCGAGCCAGGGCGGTGAGCTCCTTCCACTCGGCCATGTCAGGTAGTATCTTCTCGCCGCTGACGATGTATTCCCTGTCGCCGAAGGTGTAGCGTGCCACCATCTCGTCGGCAGGGTAGTCCATCTCGAAGGTCAGCGGGGCGATGTTCACAGGCACGGTGACGTCGGTGTAGTCAGGGAATATGTGGGGCTTCTTCGGCGATGCCGTATAGCTGGTGGGCAGCGAGGGCCCGCAGGCCGTCAGAAGCAGCAGGAACAGGAGGGAGAGGAGTGGGATATGCGTCTTCATCTTCATCTTAGAAATACATCATTTTGTTCAAGAGGTAGAAGTCATAGAAGTATGTGTCGCCAAACTGGGGGAAGAGGGCCTTGCGCACCTCTACGATATCCCTGCCGTCGTACTGTTTCAGCAGTTGCATGAAGTGCTGGTAGCTCTGCTTCACCGTTGCGTCGAGGGGTAGCGTGCTGAGGTCGGCATGCTGCTGGGTGGCGAACAGGCACGCTGCCTCCTGGTAGTGACGGGGCAGCCGCTCCTGGGGGTGCAGCCTGACATACTGGATGAAGCGCGGCCAGAACAGTTTGGCGTCCTTGGCCCAGAGCGTGGCCAGCAGGCACTGCTCCTGGCAATAGGGGTCGGTGGAGTCCATCTTCGAGAGGATGCCCATGAGATACTTCTCGGTATAGCCGAGGTCGGCACCTGCCATGTCGTCGTAATGCAGCATGTGCAGAATGGGTGCTGTCTCCTTGGCTTCCGCCATGCGGTCGCGGTCGTGCTCGAGACTCTCCAGCTGTTCGGCCCATGCGGCATAGTAGAGCGTATGCTTCAAGACCCCCGTGAACTTCTTCATGGCCTTGACATCGTCATTGAGCATAGCGGCGCGTGCCATGTACGTCAGGTGGGTGATGCGCCAGCCGTACTCTACGCCGGCCTCCAGGCAAAGGTGGTGGCAGTCGTTCAGCATGCCGTAGTTGTAGTAGACCATGCTGCCCACCACGAGCGAGGCCTGAACGGGGAAGACGGACTGGGGCAGCTTGGAGCCGTTGGGGTAACGGTACATCTCCTCGCCCTGGCGCCCCAGACGCGAGAGGGCCAGGTTGCGCAGCATGACGATGGCCCTGGTGGGCTCGTCAGTCTGACGGGCACCTTCCTTCAGGACGTCGCCCCAGCGTACCTGTTCGACGTAGTGCTGCATGGCTACCTCGTGGTGGAAGTTCTCGTCCTTGAACCACGACAAGGCGACACCAACCGCGATGGCTGCCAGCAGTACGCCATTGGCAAGGAGGACCTTCCTGTCGCCCTTCCACATGCCTCTAACCTCTTTCCCTTTTTCGCTTTCCTCTTTCCTCCATCCCACAATGGTGAGCATGACGAAGAAAGCCGCCAGCAGGTAGTAGGGGAGGTAGTACAGGTAGTAGGTATTCATGATGCGGAAGACGGGCAGTGCCGTCCAGTAGATGTTGACGAGATTGGTCTGGTAGTAGACGAAGCGGTAGTAGAGCAGGGGCACCGCCACGACACAGAGCAGTGCCAGCAGGAGGTCGGCAGCAGCCATGCCACGGCTGTGCTCTATGCGCCAGGCCCAGAGCCCCATGAGCAGTGCGGCGGCCAGGGCGTATGCCCCAAGCAGCGGATAGCCTGCTATGGTGACCAGGACGATGAACGCCTGCCTCAGACCATGTCGGCCAGGCAGGACACGGAACGCCCACAGCAGTGCTGCCACAGCTGTGGTTCCGATGGTGGCGGCGAAGAACCACCCTCTCAGCTTCATGGTGTATATCCAGTAGCCCATGCCCATGTCAGCTGCAAGAAGCAGTGCTACAGGTATGAGCAGCACGCCGGCCCAGCGGCCGTCAAGGCGGAAGGCACGTTTCAGCAGCCACATGAGCAGCCACCACCACGCGCATAGCAGCAGCACGCCCAGCCACGGCTGGTAGAGGAACTGGGTGAAGAAGCATCCCAGCCAGGAGAGCAGTCCGCCTGACACCACTAACTGCTGTTTCAGGAACAGCGGCGTCCATAGGAACAGGTTCAGCTCCTGCACCTTCCACAGCTGGTGGTGTTCGCAGGCCAGCAGCACACCTGCTGCCACGGCCAGTGCAACCAGCCAAAGGCCGGCATAGGCATGCCGTTTAAGGTATTCAATCATTGTTTGCTCTTTACTCGTTAGTTGATACAGGGTGCAAAGTTACGAAATAGCACGCAAACCACCAAATTTATTCGCTTTGTTTAAGATTTGAGGGTGCTGACAGGCCTCTGATGAGCGCGTAGCTCCACTCTACCTCCAGCGTAGCTCCACTCCAGGTCCAACATAGCGAGTGGAGCAAGGGTGGAGCAAGGGTGGGGCTGTGGTGGATGTGGGCGCTTGTTGGGCGCTCTCTGGTCAGTAATACTGCATGGTGCAGCAGTGGAGGCTGCCGTGCTGGCGGATGACGGGCAGGCAGTCGATGCCGACGATGTCGCGGTCAGGGTAGGCCTGCCGGATGACGTCGATGGCCTGGCGGTCGAGGTCTGGCTGGCCGTAGGTCGGCACGAGGACGGCGCCGTTGATGACCAGGTAGTTGGCATAGGTGGCCGGCAGTCGCTGGCCGTCGTCATGAATGGGGCGTGGCAGGGGCAGCCGGAGCATCCGGTAGGGTTGGCCGCTGACGGTGCGCAGGGTGGTCAGCTCCTGTTCGAGACGTGCCAGGTCGGGGTGGTCGGCGTCGCCTGCGGTATATAATAAGGTGTCGTCAGGGCATATACGCACGAGGGTGTCGATGTGTCCGTCGGTGTCGTCGCCTATGAGGCTGCCGTGTTGCAGCCAGACGATGCGCTGGGCGCCCAGGTACTGCTTCAGGCGTACCTCTATCTGCTCCTTGCCGAGGGGCTGGTTGCGGTGGGGCGCCAGCAGGCAGCAGGCGGTGGTGAAGACGGTGCCGCGGCCGTCGCTCTCTATGGATCCTCCCTCAAGGACGAAGTCGAGGTGGCTTTCGTAGGTGCCGCTGAGCAGGCCCTGGTCGTAGAGCCGGCGGTTGATCTGGTTGTCGAGGTCGGCAGGGAACTTCTCGCCCCATCCGTTGAAGCAGAAGTCGAGGAGGATGGGGGAGGAGGTCTGTTGGGTGCTGGCGGGGGAGTCAACGACGGTGATGAAGCCGTGGTCGCGTGCCCAGGTGTCGTTGGTGGGGCAGGCGAGGGTGCGTGGTGGCCGCTCGTTGGTGGCTGTTGCCTGCTGAACGGCGTGCATGGCTTCTGCCGGAGCGACAATCAGCAGGTCTTCGCGCTTGCTGATTTCGAGGGCTATCTGTTGGTAGACGCGTGTGATGTCGGCCAGCATCGGAGCCCAGTCGGTGTGGGCGTGGGGCCACGTCAGCTGTACGCAGCGCTGGTGCTCCCACTCGGCTGGCATTCGTCTGTTTTTGCTTTCCATGCTGCAAAGGTACAAAATATTTCTTGATTCATCATTCATTATTCTTATTTTATTTGTAACTTTGCACCCGAATATGATGCTCGAACTGCATAATGTAAGCATAGGACGGCAGGTGCAGGGGCTGTCGATGACTGTCAACGACGGCGAACTGGCGTCGCTCTCGGGTCCGCAGGGATCGGGGAAGACCGCCGTGCTGAAGGCCGTCGTGGGACTGATTCCCGTTGACACAGGCCACATCAGCATCGACGGCGAGCTGCTGACGCCCAAGTCGGCACCCTACTTCCGCCGCTACATGGCCTATGTGCCGCAGCACCTTGTGGTGCCCGAGGGTTACGACAAGGTGCCTACCGACTATGTCGAGCTGCTGCGTCGCGCCGTCAGTTCGGACAAACAGCTGCTGATAGTCGACGAGCCGCCCCTTGACGTGAGGGAGACGGCAGCGAACACCATCTGCGGCCTGCTCCAGGAGGCTGTGGGGCGTGGTGCTACGGTGCTGGCCGTCAACACGCCAATCACCGAAAAACAGATACGGCTATGAGGTACTTCATTCTGCTACTGATACTGGGCCTGCTGGCAAGGAAAGGCTATCTTGCCTGGCGGCGTGGGCGTAACGCCTACGTCAGGGACCGTGAGCAATACGCCACGCTCTGGGAATATCTGGTGGCCAACGGCGCCAGCGAGCGCGAGGCCTGCCGCCCCTTCCTTGAGCGTGCCGTACGCCGTGCCGTGGAGCCCCTGCTGCACCAGTGGCGCTTCTGGGCAGTCATCGCCGCCCTGGTAGTGCTGTATGGCCTGGCAGGCTGCGAATAGCGGGTGTATGTAGTTGAAAGACAAGAGGATAACTATGGATAAAGCAATAGCTTCTGCGTGGAAACTGGTCAAGGCGCCACTCACTGAGGGAGTGAGCAGTGAGGAGCGTACGGACGTGACGGCACAGCTGTCGCAGCTGGTGGTCAGCGTGGCCACGCACGTCATCTGCCATACACTGGTGGACTATGCGGGGCTTCTGAACGATGAGCGCATATCGATAGCACACGCTTTCCTGCAGCGGGCAACGTCGACGCAGATGTGTAACCAGAAGCTGACCGAGGAGGGCCTGGTGTTCCGCTACAAAGGCGAGGAGTTCCCCCTGCAGGAGCAGTACAAGACGATGACGCTGACCAGGTCGGTATACGAGCATCTGGTGGTGTTCTTCTTCCTCTTTGAATATCCGCAGACAGGCGCTGAGAGCGAGCATATCTGGAAATACTGGAAGCGGACGGGACTGATAGAGGTGAAGGACGATGACGGCAAGCGCGAGCGACTGTCGTACAGCAAGGCCTGGAAGTACCTGTTTGCCAACGAGGAGATGTCGCTGATGTACAGGCACCTGAGCATGCACTGCCACCCTATCTATGCCGGACTGGAACAGTACCAGAGCCAGTCGGCGACGGACGAGGAGAACGACTGGCTGCCGCTGTATCTCTCAAGCTGCTTCCTGGCATACCTGTGCAGGCTCTTTCTGAAACTCATTCCCAAGGGCGACGAGGTGGTGAAGAGGGGCTTCAGCATGCGCGAACAGGCGGTCTTCTACGCCATGTCGAACATACTCCTGACGGCCTCTGACGCTTGACGAGGCGCAAAAAACATGCATGTTGGACGAAAAAAATCAGTAAAGCTGCAGAGTTTTGCTGTTTTTTTTGTACTTTTGCACCCTCAATTCAAGGATAATAAGAAAGATTATGGGTGGCTTTTTCGGCACTATCTCAAAGCGGGACTGCGTAAACGACTTGTTTTACGGGACCGACTACAACTCGCACTTAGGTACAAAACGCGCTGGTCTGGTGACTTTCGACGAGGAGAGCGGCTTTCACCGCAGCATCCACTCGCTGGAGAGGCAATACTTCCGCTCGCGCTTTGAGGACGAGCTGGGCTCGTTCAAGGGACATCAGGGAATAGGTGTCATCAGCGACACTGACCCTCAGCCCATCATTGTCAACTCGCACCTGGGGCGCTATGCAGTGGTGACGGTGGCGAAAATCAACAACCAGCGTGAGATTGCCGAGGAGCTGCTGGCAGCCAGGATGCACTTTAGCGAGATGTCGGCCAACAACATCAATCAGACTGAGCTGGTCGCTCTGCTGATCAATATGGGAGACTCGTTCGTCGAGGGTATCAACAAGGTGTACCAGAAGATAGACGGGTCGTGCTCGATGCTGATACTTACTGAGGACGGCATCATCGCCGCACGCGACTTCCTGGGACGCACGCCCATCGTCATAGGCAAGAAGAACATACACCGTCTGTCGCCCATAGGCACTGACGAACTGATAGAGGCTTATGCCGTCAGCAGCGAGACGACGAGCTTCCCCAACCTGGACTATAAGGTCGTTCGCGACGTGGGTCCTGGCGAGATTATCAAGCTGAAGGCCGATGGCGTGGAGGTGCTGCAGAAGCCGTTCACCCGTTGCCAGATATGCTCGTTCCTGTGGGTGTACTACGGTTTTCCTGCCAGTGACTACGAGGGCATCAATACCGAGTACGTCCGCGAGAAGAACGGACGCCTGCTGGGCGAGAAGGACGACTGCGAGGCAGACATCGTCTGCGGCATTCCCGACTCGGGCGTAGGCATGGCCCTGGGATACTCGCACGGCAAGAACATCCCTTACAAGAGGGCCGTCTTGAAGTATACCCCCACATGGCCGCGCTCGTTTACCCCTGGCAACCAGATGCGTCGTGACCTGGTGGCAAAGATGAAGCTCATTCCCAACCCTGCCATTCTGAAGGGCCAGCGCATTGTGTTCTGCGACGACAGCATCGTGCGTGGCACGCAGCTGCGCGACAATGTGCGCACCTTCTTTAGCAACGGTGCCAAGGAGGTGCATGTGCGCATATCATGCCCGCCGCTGGTCTACGGCTGTCGCTACATTGGCTTTACGTCGTCGAAGAGCGACCTGGAGCTGATTACGCGCCGTATCATCAAGGACTTTGAGGGTGACGACAAGGCCCATCTGGCGGAGTACGCCAAGACGGGGACGCCTCAGTACAAGCGCATGGTGGACGAGATAGCCCGCAGGCTGGGGCTTACCTCGCTGAAGTTCGCCACTATCGAAGACCTCATTGAGAGCATAGGACTGCCCAAAGAGAACGTCTGCACGCATTGTTTCGACGGTTCGTCCTATTGCCACGAGAAGGACAACGAGAAGTGGTTCACCTGACCTGACGCGGCCTTGGTGACTTCCTGATACGGCTTTGCTAACTCCCTGACGCGGCTTTGCTAACTCCCTGATGCGGCTTTAATTGCTAAGCCGTAGTGGCTCTACATCTTAAAGAACATTAAAAAGACGGTGGACTGAAGCAAATTCTCATTGCTTCTGGTGTCATTCTTCACTTTTTTTCGTACCTTTGCAGGCGAAAGTAATTTTTGGAAGCGTGAAAATACGACAAGTGCTGAGCGCCCTTGAACAATTCGCGCCCCTGCCCTTGCAGGAAAGCTGGGATAATGCTGGCCTGCAGGTTGGACTGACAGAGGCGGAGGTTTCAGGGGCATTATTGTGTCTGGACGTCAACGAGCAGATTGTTGACGAGGCCATCAGGAAGGGTTGCAACCTCATTGTAAGCCACCATCCGCTGCTGTTCCGCGGCGTGAAGCAGCTGAGTGGGGCAGACTATGTCCAGCGGTGCGTCATCAAGGCCATCAAGAACGACCTGGTGGTGGTGTCGATGCATACGAACATGGACAATGCGGTGAACGGTGTCAACTGGAAGATTGCCGAGAAGCTGGGGCTTCAGAACGGCCGTTTCTTTGCTCAGAAGCAGATGGACGGCATTGAGGCTGGCAGCGGCGTGGTAGGCGACCTGCCTGAGGCGATGGCGGCGAGTGAGTTTATCGGAATGGTCAAAAACCGATTCCACGTCGAATGCGCCCAGTGTAATGCCCTGCTGACGCGTCCTGTGAGGCGTGTGGCCATCTGTGGCGGCGCTGGTGACTTCCTGCTCGACGATGCCGTCCGCGAGGGGGCTGACGCCTTCATTACCGGCGAGATGCACTACCACGTGTTCTTCGACCACGAGGAGCAAATCCAGATCTGCGTCATCGGTCACTACCAGAGCGAGCAGTTTACGGCGGAAATCTTCCGCGACATCATCCGCCGCGAGTGCCCTGGCGTCCGTACGGAGATAGCTGAGACGAATACGAATCCGATTGTATATGTCTGAAAATTAACGCTTTCCTGCGGTTAGTCGTCAATACTGAGAAGGAACAATATAGTGTAACAACGTAATCATAAAACAAAAGAAAGACATTATGGCAAAGAAAGATCCAACTGACCTGCCTGTAGAGGAGAGACTGAAGACCCTCTATCAGCTGCAGACTACGCTCTCTGGCATCGATGAGAAGCGTGCATTGCGAGGCGAGCTGCCTCTGGAAGTACAGGACCTGGAAGACGAAGTGGAAGGTCTGACAACCCGTATCGAGAAGATTCAGCGTGAGATTGAAGAGTTTGAGCAGGCCGTCACCATGAAGAAAGGCGAGATTGAGACCGCCAAGGCCAGCGTCGAGCGCTACAAGGCCCAGCTCAACGATGTGAAGAACAACCGCGAGTACGACACGCTGTCGAAGGAAATTGAGTTCCAGAGCCTGGAGATTGAGCTCTGCAACAAGAAGATTAAGGAGGCCAATATCCGCATTGAGGAGAAGAAGGCCGAACAGGCTCAGAACCAGGAGATTATCGATGACCGCAAGCAAGCTCTGGAGCTGAAGAAGAGCGAGCTCGACGAGATTATGAATGAGACGCGCGCTGAGGAAGAGAAGCTGAAGGCAAAGGTGAAGGACCTGGAGGTTAAGATTGAGCCGCGCCTGCTCACGTCGTTCAAGCGCATCCGCAAGAATGCACGCAATGGCCTGGGCATCGTCTACGTGCAGCGTGACGCCTGTGGCGGCTGCTTTAACAAGATTCCGCCCCAGCGACAGCTCGACATCAAGATGCACAAGAAGGTCATCGTCTGCGAGTATTGCGGTCGCATACTCATTGACCCCGAGTTGGCTGGCGTGAAGATTACCCCTGCAGGTACTGAGGTTAAGAAGACGCGCAAGCGCTCCATCCGCAAGACTGTCAAGCC
>JAEEGL015660115.1_pt1 | contig 11214 bp, 9 predicted proteins | sample 9134231 | NCBI WGS metagenome assembly JAEEGL01 (sample SAMN16246548, study PRJNA631951) | gut metagenome | biome: gut microbiome; feature: rumen; material: fiber-attached | host: Bos | place: Iran: Karaj | collected 2018-10
TGCATACCGTTCTGGGCGCTGCACTCAAATGCCACACCCGGTCCGGAAAGCTCGGTCAGACCATAGATATCAAATGCCTTGATGCCCAGGGTCTTCTCGATATCCCTGCGCATCTCCTCACTCCAAGCCTCTGCGCCGAAGATACCTGCCTTTAAGGGGATGTCCTCCGGGGTAAGTCCCATCTCTTTCATACTCTCGCCCAGATATGCCGCATAGCTGGGGGTACAGCAGATGATGGTCGCTTCCAGATCACGAAGGAACATAATCTGACGCTCCGTATTGCCCGAAGACATGGGAACGGTCATACAACCTACCTTATGGCTGCCGCCGTGCAGGCCTGCGCCACCGGTAAATAAACCATAGCCGTAAGATACCTGACAAACATCTTCTTTCGTAGCACCTGCTGCCATCAGCGCCCTTGCGCAGCAGTCTTCCCACAGATCCACATCCGCCTGGGTATAGAACGCGATCACGCGCTTGCCGGTGGTACCGGAAGTGGAATGGATACGCACCACTTCTTCCTTGGGAACGCCCATCAGACCGTACGGATATGCATTACGCAGATCATCCTTGGATAAGAACGGCAGTTTATGCAGGTCGTCGATGCTCTTGATGTCATCCGGTGTGACACCCTGCTCTTCCATCTTTTTGCGGTAGTAGGGTACATTCTCCCATACATGGTGTACCTGCTCTACCAGTTTCTTGTTCTGAATGGCTACAATCTCATCTCGCGAAGCACATTCAATCTCTTTCTGGAAATAGTTTTCCATTGGTACAAAACCTCCTTGCGTATTACGCATTCTTCCCGAGTTCGAACGCTTTCTTGTTCATCTCGAGAAACTTGGCCGGAACCATAGCTTCCATTGCTTTCTGCCATGCTTCCTCCGGCATATTGAAATAATGTGACAGTCTGCCCATCAAAACGATGTTTACTGCCTTGGAAGAACCTGCCTGCTCTGCTAATGCCAGGCAGTCCAATGCATCCACTTTTGCTCCGGTGGCCTTCATCTTTTCCACCAGATTTTCCGGATATTCCATTGCTCCGGTAATAACCGGCATAGGATCGATCTGCTGGATATTGGTCACGATCTGTCCGTCTTTCTTCAGGTACGGCAGCCATCTTGCAGCCTCCAGCAGCTCAAACGACACGATATAATCCGCTTCACCCTTGTCGATCACGGGAGAATATACTTTTTCACCGTAACGTACATACGTTACCACGCTTCCGCCGCGCTGGCTCATACCGTGCACTTCGGAAACCTTTACATCATAACCTGCGTCCAGGAGCAGTTTTCCAAGCAGCTTGCTCGCCAGCAAAGATCCCTGGCCACCGACGCCTACGATCATCACATTCTTCGTCTCACTCATTTTCAGACGGCCTCCTTTTTGGTGCTCTCAAATGCCTTTACGCCGCACATCTGCTCGCATACGCCGCAGCCCACGCAAAGGGTGGAATCCACGCGTGCCTTACCGTCCTTGATGGAGATGGCCGGGCAGCCGATGCGCATACAGGACTTGCAGCCCACGCACTTGTCTTTGTTCACGGTCAGAGGCGCATTGTGCTTCACATATTTGAGCAATGCACACGGTCTTCTGGAAATGATCACGGAAGGCTCTTTTGCCGCCAGTTCCTCTTTGATCGCGGTATCGCAAGCCTTCAGATCGTACGGATCCACCACGCGGACGCGGTTAAAGCCCATCGCACGGCAAAGTGCTTCCAGGTCGATCTTGCCGGCCGGATCCCCTTTGATATTGTAGCCGGTCGTCGGGTTCTGCTGATGTCCCGTCATACCGGTGATGGAGTTGTCCAGGATGATCACGGTGGAGTTGGACTGGTTGTAAGCGATATTTGCCAGGCCGGTCATACCGGAGTGCATAAAGGTGGAGTCACCGATTACGGCAACGGTTCTGCCTTCGTTTGCACCTTCACCGGCGATATTGTATCCATGGATCGCACTTACGGATGCGCCCATGCAAAGCGTCATATCCATTGCGGAAAGCGGCGCTACCGCACCGAGCGTGTAGCATCCGATATCACCCAGAACCGTGCACTTGTTCTTGTTGAGTGTATAGAACAGACCTCTGTGCGGGCAGCCGGCACACATTACCGGCGGACGCATCGGGATCGTATCTTCCACGGCATTCCCCTCGGGGATATCCTTTGCAAACGCCTTACGCAGCATATTCTGGGAGAACTCGCCTTCCAGCGGAAGGATGTCCTTGCCGGATACGGTCAGTCCCAGAGCCTTGCAGTGATTCTCGATAATGGGATCCAGTTCCTCAACCACCACCAGCTTGTCTACCTTTGCCGCAAAATCCCTGATCAGTTTCTCCGGCAGCGGATTGACCATACCGAGTTTCAGTACGGATACGCTGTCGCCAAAAACTTCTTTAACATACTGATAGGAAGTAGAATGCGTGATGATACCGATCGCGGTACCGCCCATTTCCACACGGTTGATCCCGGAGGTCTCCGACCACTCGCGCAGCTTGCGGGTACGTTCCTCAACAAACGGATGACGGCGGATCGCATTGCCCGGCATCATAACATATTTCGGGATGTTCTTTTCGTATGCCTTACGCTCCGGCACCACACGATCGGAGGTTTCCACCACCGACTGGGAATGTGCCACGCGGGTACACATCTTCATAATGACCGGTGTATCAAAATCTTCGGAGATCTGATATGCGATCTTTGCAAACTCCAGCGCCTCTTTGGAATCGGACGGCTCCAGCATCGGTACCTTGGCCGCGATCGCATGATGGCGGGAATCCTGCTCGTTCTGGGAAGAATGCATGCCGGCATCATCCGCTACACAGATGACCACGCCGCCGTTCACGCCCGTATAGGACATGGTGTAAAGCGGGTCTGCCGCCACATTCAAACCTACGTGTTTCATACCGCAGAACGAACGTCTGCCGGATAAAGAAGCGCCAAAAGCCGCCTCCATCGCTACTTTTTCATTGGGTGCCCATTCACAATAGATCTCATCGTACTTTGCAGCCTCTTCGGTCACTTCGGTACTGGGTGTTCCGGGATAAGAAGAAACAAAACAGCATCCCGCTTCATACAGACCGCGGGCAAACGCTTTGTTTCCCAACATCAGTTCCTTCATGTCGCTAATTCTCCTTTTAGTATTTCGTAAAAATCACTTGTGCCATTGTATCATAATACCTTCAAACGGTAAATACGGGATTTCAGAAGTCTTCGCGGATCATTTCGCGCACGATCTCGCGGTCATTGACCAGCACATCCTGCCGCCCGTTGACCAGCCGGATCCGCCCCGGCTGTGCCAGGGTATCCTTTCCGCTGTTATTGCGGAGTCGTATACGCAGATCCGCTTCCACGAGATCCGCATCGGTGTCTTCGTTGTCTCCGCCGAACGCATAGGCATTCCTGCCGGTCAAGGTCAGACGCGCCAGCGCCGAGTCGGTTCTGAACATCGTCCTGCCCTTCAGTGCGCCGATCGCGGTAGAGTTTTCCGATCGCATATCCACACGTACATTGGCGTGCCGGATCATCACATCTGCAGCAGGACCTTCGAGCGTACCAAACGCCACCTGTAATCCGCCGCTCGTGATCGCGTTCACCGTAGAGCGGTCCACTTTCACCTTTGCCTCATTCTTCAGGCTGCCGGCAAAAACCGCACTCCCGACATTGATATCGCCCTTCATATCGCAATTGCAGATCGTCAGGTCCACCGGCACCGAAATTGCGCCGATCCCCACGCCCTGCCGGCCGCTCAGATCGATCTCGTAGCGTCCGCTGTAGATGCAGATCTCTCCGCCCAGACCCGATCCGATCCCGATACCTCGCTGACCGTTCATCACGATCCGGAGCAGGCCATCGTGGTAAAACTCCAGTTTGCCGTGTTTTTCTTCCCAGTGATTGCCGATGCCGAAGTAATCACTGTCATCCGAATTGATCTCCAGATCGCCGTCCCCTTCCAGCCGGAGCGATGCCCCTTCCGGTACGAGGATCCCGCCGCCTTTGAGATAATTCTCACCCACCAGCGACAGAACGACCGAGCAATCCGGACCGATATCGATACACGGCCGGTTCTTGATGTTCATAAAGGATACGTTTTCCAGCGTGATGCGGCCGTGATAACCGCCACGGACCTCCAGATAGATATCCGTCCTCTTGCCGGGCGTTCCCATGATCGTGATATCGCGGTAGGTCTTTTCGCCGCCCTCCACCATGATCGTAGAGAAATTGTCCTTGATCAGGCTGCTCAGCAGTACACGACCGGTCCTTCCCGCCGTATACACGCGGTGCTCCACACCGTCCTGACGCTCTCTCTGGTAGCGCAGGATCTCGGACTTGGGCCGGTTTCCGATGGCCTGCAGCACTTCCGGCGCAGGTTTTGCGGTATAGTAGCCCTGGATCAGATCCACGCCCAGATGGATCACGGTCTGCATTTCCTCGGTGGTCTCGATGCCTTCCGCCAGCGCCATGATCCCGTTTTCGTGAGAAAACTCGATGATCTCGCGCACAAAATGCTGCTTCTGCGGATTGTCCTGAATACCGCTCAGAAGCGAACGGTCGATCTTTACATACTGCGGCATATACCGCAGCAGATTGGCAATATTGGAATAGCCCGTTCCGTAATCGTCAACGGCCGTATTGATGCCCAGTTCCTTGTAACGCACCTTCATCGCTTCCAGCGCTTTATCGTCCAGTTCCGCCTCTTCGGTCAGTTCCACAACCGCCGTGGAATTGTAATTCTTCAGTTCCCGGTCCACCTTCGACCGGTCTTTCTCCTCCAGCGTCGTCCCCGGAATACTGTTGATGAACAGGCGCTTTCCTTCAAACTCCTGCGGATGTTCTTTCAGATAGCTCAGCACGTTCAAAAACGTCAGACGTTCCACATCATCCAGACGGTCCAGCAGCCCCGCATAATGAATGATCTGCAGCGGCGTGATCTTCTTTTCCGTATTCGCACGCATCAGCGCCTCATAGGCATAGATCTCTCCGTTTCGTGCCGACACGATCGGCTGGAAGAAATAGCGGAAAAGATTTTCATCCAAAAGACGCGCTACTTCCATCATATCTTCCCGCTCTTCTTCCGGCAGTTCCTGCAGCCTTGCGCGCCCTTTCTGCTCCGGCCGCATATCCGTCCGGATGTCAGCATTGCCGTTTACGCGCTGCATTTTTGCCGTTTCCACACGCCGGATCACTTCCAGACTGCGGGCCAGGGCTGCAGTCCAGGCACGATACGTCCTGTCATATACGCGTGTCTCCTTACCATAGCGGAGCACCGTATAGCCGAAGCATCCCGCTTCAAAATACACCGGTGTAAAGAGCCATGCCCTCGGGCGCTCCGATTCCTGCAGCAGTTCCGGGAGAATGTCTTTGGTCGGAAATGTTTCCTTGAAGCTGACCCTGCCTTCCGCTCCGTCGTTGCCGTAGTGGATCGCGTGCAGCATATTCGGCGTATAGCCCGCCTGAAACAGACGGCTCTCCGTGACACCGCCGGGCAGCAGCCACTGGTCGTTTAAGCACAGGTCAAAGCCCTCGACCGGCTGCAGCTGATAGAGATAGTAATACAGCATATGCAGATAATCCGCAAAGGAATTCTGCAGCAGAAGATCCTCGGCCATTTCGTTGGCGGAAGCAAAAAATCCGTCGGTCGAAGACTCGCTGTGCCAGTGCCGCCGGCGCCCCGCATACGTATCCTGATGGAAGGCGCAGCCGCAGCTGCCGCCGATGAACAGATCCGGAACCACCTTGGTTACTTCCCTGCCGGCATCGGTCAGTTTGTTGGCCAGATAAGCTACTGCCTGTCTTCCCAGTTCCTCCGAAGGGATCATCACCGAAGAAAGCGGCTGCGGACTGGTCTTTGCTTCTTCCGTCGCATCAAAACCGGTTACTGCGATATCTTCCGGCACGCGTATATTGTGCTTTTCCATTTCCTCGCAGAAGCCGACCGCCATACAGTCATTGGCGCAGACCAGTGCCTGCGGCAGATGCTCCCGGTCCTTTAACAGCTGTTCCGCACAGGCGCTTCCGCTGGCATACCAGAAATCACCGTAAAAGATCCGGTCCTCCCGTACGCTCAGGCCGTGCGCTTCCATCGATTCGCGATACCCCCGCAGTCGTTCCTGCGAATGCGGATGCCACTCTTTTCCGGCCAGGAACGCGATATCCTCGTAATGGTGTTCCTCGATCAGATGATCGACCATTCTGCGGACGCCTGCCGCACCATCCGTCCAGATCGTCGGGAAATATTTGCTCCCGATATCCACGCAGACGGACTGCCCGCGGAACACCTCATGCACCCGTTCTTCGATCTTGCCCGCTACGCCCTGCGTCTGCACCGTATCCGTCAGCAGGATGGCACCGTCAAACAGTTCCGGATTGATCAGCCGGAAAATGTTGGAATCACTCTGTTCCCTGGTCGCCGAACTCTGGTACATTCTGAGCATGGAGAAGATACACACATCCAGGTCTTCCCGCTCTGCCTGTTGCAAGACACCCTTGATAAAGTGGTTCTGATGATCCACATCCGGTTGCCCCATCATCAACGCGATCCTTTTGCGCATAAATCTTCCTCCATGTGGTATAATACAGCCTATGGACAAGAACGATAAAACATTTCAAAAAGCTTTAGCCAACTTTACTTTCGATATGGCCAGCCGTGGCGCCATCCGTCATCTGGCCGATCTGGGCTATTCGGCCGCCGAGATCCGAAAACAGCTGGATTTTCCGACGCCTCTGTCGCAGATCGAAGAGGAGCTGCAGATCTACCGTGCCGAACGGGAAGCCTCCGAGGCCACCGGCGTTACCTACGAGTATATCCGCGAGACCGATGCTTACGGAAGGACTTCGCTCCGCCGGGTCGCCGTACGGGATCCGAAACAATCCTCCACCTGAGCCCATTCCCCTATCCTTCGGATCCGTGTTCCCGGATATAATGCAAAAACTCTTCTGCTTCACTCCAGGCTTCTTCCGCTTCCGGAAACAGCCGAAATCCCATCTGGAAAATATGGAACATCCCGGGATATACATGCTTTTTGACCGAAACCGCGGCTTTTTTTGCTTTCTCCGCCACCTGCAGGGTATCGTCCAGAAGCATCTCCCACTCACCCACCTGCATCAGCATCGGCGGAAATCCCGCATAATCCCCGTTGACCGGAGAAATGTACGGATCCGCGGGATCATGTTCCCCGTAATAGCCTTCTTTGTAGACCAGCGTATCCCTCGAACCGCCGAAGATCGGATCCCTGTCAAAATTCTCCTGATAGGACTCGCCGCTCTTGGTCAGATCCGTCCAGGCAGACATCGTGATGATCCCGCCCGGCAAAGGTATCTGATGATCTTTCAGATATAAGGTCAGCGCCAGCGTGAGCCCGCCACCCGCGGAATCCCCCGCCACAATGATATGACGCGGAAGATAATCCTGCTCCAGCAGCCATTTATAGGCTTCCAGCGCATCTTCCAGCGCTGCCGGATACGGATCCTCCGGCGCCGTCCGGTAATCGATGCTCAGGACATCCATCCCTCCGCCGCGCTCCGAATACCATACCGCCGCTTCCCGATAGGTATTGTGAAAACGATTGTAATACCCGCCGCCGTGCAGCTGCAAAACGACATAACGCGCTTCGGACGCTGCCATATTCTCCGACGGCCTGAGAAGTTCCATCGTAAAATGCTCCAGATCGATATGGCGCAGCAGATACCCTTCCGGGCATTTCCACTCTTTTTCGTGCTCATTGCGTCTCGCCTGCAGTTCCCCGTTCTGTGACATATGTCCCAGCACCGGCAGGTGATTCGCCACCTCTACGACCTTGCGTGCCGTACGCCCCCGCAGACTGATCGGTTCCGAGCGGAACGCTTCCCATTTTTCCCTGCGGGTGCGGATCATCTCCTGCAGACGCTGCTTAAACTCCGTCCGTGCCTTTTCCAGACGGCTCACAGTTTCCGCAGTCAGCTCCGTTTGTTTCGTATCCTGCCTCAAATATGGAACCTCCGCCCCAGCTCACGCTTCATCGCTTTATCCCCAAAGGTAATGGCGGCCAGCAGGTAGATTCCCGTCACCGCTACGCAGATTACCGGCAGGACCAGATTGCTGATGATCTTGAAAAAATACAGGCTGATGATGGCGATACTGCAGATCCCCATCAGGATCAGCAGCAGGCTGTAGCTGACCCAGCGGCTGCGATTGAACAGCATCAGGATGAACACGATACCGTCTCCCAGCAGAATCACGCCGGGGATCGCCCACTGCAGCGCCCAGCCGTAATTGCCGGTAAAGTTATCGATCTCGTACAACGCCACCATCGTAAAGAGGATCTGCAATCCCACCTTGGCAGCAAATCCGGAATCGTGCCGGATCCAGTAATAGAGGAACAGATAGCCATAGGCCAGTGCGGCTCCCGTGATGCCGGACCACCAGAAATTCGGCGTGGTAAAATAATTGATCAGGATCAGCACCGCTTCACAGATCACAAATACAAACAGCACCAGCCGGAGTGCGAAACGCACCCACTTGCTCTTTCGCTGCGCATTGGGATACGGTGCACCGTCGCCGAATTTTTCCCTTACCCTGGCCTGCTCTGCGGCGTCCACTTCCTCCACCACGCAATGACACATCGGACAGGTATCGGTCGGATTATACAGGATCACTTTACACTGCGGGCACTTGTTCATGTTTCTTCTTACGTTTCCCTTTCACCGGCTCTTCCGCCGGACGTTCTTCGAGATATTCGTTGGTTTCGACTGCCGCTTCCACCCCATCGGCTGTGATGCACTGGAAGAAGCGTTTCTGTATGGACAGATCCTGCAGACAGGATGTAAAGGTAACGATCAGCGTCCCGTTGTAAGAGACGATCGCGCCTTTCATATTCTGCCCCTTGGACATCGCGAGCATCGCATAGAAATGCTCCACATACTTCTGATATGGTTCCCGCAGCTCGACATTTCCCACATTGGTCATCGTCGCCGTCGCCGTATTTGCCGAAGCATTGTACACCTGCCGGATCGCGATGTTTTTGATAAAGATCGGGATCGGCCGCAGGAATTTGTTCTGCTCGTTGGAAACATTATAGGAGAGGATGTTTTCCAGGTTTTCTTTGGTGGTCTGCTCCTTTAAGGTCTCGATCACAAAGGCCAGTACCTCGTCTCTGGTATAGGTTTCCTTCGTCGGCTGAAACTTGGCCGAGACGATCACAAAAAAGTTTTTCATCGTGTGGGAATCGTAGAGTTTTCGAAGATCCACGGGTACGCAGCAGCTGATCGGCAGGTCTGAGACTGCGCCTTTTAAGTATTCGCGGTACATCGCGTAAATAAAATTCCCAACCAGATACTGGTTGATGGTCGCTCCATGCGCCTTGGCCGCCGCCTTTAATTCATCAATCCTGAAATAGCCGTGCAGTACGGACACTTCCCCTTTGGGCAGCATTTCGCCCTTCAGCACCACCGCTTTGCGCGAGCCGTATGCCGTGGAATGATCCGCTCCCTTCTTAAAATTCTGCAGGTAACTGTCTTCCTGATCCAGAAAGATCCCCGTGGAAAGCTTGTCCTTTTCCCCGGCCAGTTCCTCCGGATGCGCCAGCCGCAGATACTGATAGACCAGCTCCTTCAGGAACACAAATCCGCCGTTGCCGTCCGTGAGTGCGTGGAAGACTTCGAGATTGATACGGTTTCGGTAATATGTCACGCGGAACATATACTGGTTGTTCCGGCTTTTATTAATATACGCGCCCGGATAATCGCTCTCCTCCTGAACCTCCGGTGCTTTCCGGTCGTTTTCTTCAAAATAGTACCAGAAAAAGCCCATCCGCAAACGCATACGAAAGGTAAGGAACTGTGCCAGGACCATTTCTTCCGCTTTTTGCAGCAATTCCTTTTTCACCGGTTCTTTGAGCGTTGCGCAGATACGGTAGGTACTGCTCATTCCTTCTCCGGAGATCACCGGAAACAACAACGCCGTGTTGTCCAATTTTGCCCATGTAGGCTGCTTTCTTTTGCTTCCCATAATTGGTTATATTTTACAACGAAACAGGGGAATACGCAAGTTATATGAGCAATACTGCCATGACCGGAATCGTCCAAAAACAAACCGGTCACTTCCCGGCAGACCTCAGAAACCACAGCCCGGAAACACCCCTGCCTGAATCCGAACACTTTGTGAATTATGCAACTTTATTATTGACTTTCCCCTGCAGATAAATATACTTATACATATGAAGATAGAGCAGGTGAATGAAAACCAGATCCGCTGCATTCTGACCAGGGAAGACCTGGAAGAGCGTAAAATCAAGTTCAGCGAACTGACCTACGGCAGCGAAAAAGCCAACCGCCTCTTCCGCGATATGATGCAGGAGGCTCATTTTCAATTTGGCTTCGAACCGGACGATACACCGCTGATGATCGAAGCGGTGCCGATGCAGTCCGGCGTGATCGTTTTCGTGATCACCAAGGTGGAAGCTCCGGATGAACTGGAATCCCGTCTGGCGCAGTTTGCAACCGCTTTGGGCGGCAATATCGCTACCGAAGAGGATAATGAACTGCCGGAGGACAACGATAATCCCAACAGCATCTCCATCTCGATCAGCAGTACCACCGATAACGGTGCTCCGGTACCTGCCGTCGGCAAGACACTGCGTGATCTGTTCCAGGAGATGTTCACGGCTGCACGTCCCGCTTCCGGCAATGTCAAGCAGGAAACCAAGACACCGGCCAACACCCGGCAGGAAAACCGCATCTTCTGCTTCTCGGATCTGGGCTCAACCATCGATGCCGCGCTGGCAGTTAAGCCCTTTGATATGGGAGAAAGTATCCTTTACAAGAATCCGGCAGACGGCAAGTATTACCTGCTGCTTTATGCCGATTACCTGACACCGAATGCTTACAAACAGTTATGCACGGTACTGACCGATTTCTGTAACCGGACATTCAATGCAAGATCTCTGGAAGCCTATATGGAAGAACACTACGAGATCATCATAGCAGAACAGGCTCTGCAGCAATTGTGTAAAGCAGGATAAGAAAGCGTTCTGCTCGCAGAACGCTCGCGCCGAGCGCGGTTGCGATAGCAACAATTTCCTCACGCGCGAGTGCGCATCCCCCGGAGGGCTTTTTTGCTTTATAGGAATTGCGAAGCAATTTCCTATAAAGTAAATGAAAGGGGCGACCAAGGTCGCCCCTTTCATTTATCCTGCTTTACTTCTTTTCAAACACAAAGGTAACCGTCCCTTTTGCATTGACCA
>JAEEGL016535619.1_pt1 | contig 11214 bp, 6 predicted proteins | sample 9134231 | NCBI WGS metagenome assembly JAEEGL01 (sample SAMN16246548, study PRJNA631951) | gut metagenome | biome: gut microbiome; feature: rumen; material: fiber-attached | host: Bos | place: Iran: Karaj | collected 2018-10
TGATAGGGATACATTTATAAAGCGTCTTGAAAGTTACAGTGAACAATTTCTTGTGGTAGAGGTTTTAGATGAAGAGACAAAGGACTCAGGAAAAGTTATAGGTCTTGTTAACGGCCCCATAACAAAAGAAGAAAATCTCACAGATGAAATGTATGCAGATACAGGTTTTCATGACATTAACGGTTCATGGAAAATGATATTCGGCGTAGAAACTCATCCGGATTTTCAGCATCAGGGCATTGCTTCACTTGCAATGAGAGCATGCATAGAGCAGGCAAAAGAAGAAGGAAGAAAAGGGCTTGTTCTTACGTGCAAGAAAGAACTTATTGGATTTTATGAAAGATTTGGTTTTCAGAATGAAGGTATTTCAGGTTCTGTCCATGGTGGAGCAGTCTGGTACCAAATGAGACTTAGTTTTTAAAAAATACGAGTCAAATAATAGTTTAATTGATACTATTATCTGACTCGTTTTTTAGTATTTATTATTCAGAAAATTATTTCATAAATACGAAGCTTTCAAGTTCAAAGAGTGGTCTTCCCTTGAAGTAATCAGCCATCCATCCTGAGTAATCTGTTTCGATTGTGAAGTAAACAGCATGAACACCTGTTACGGCTTCAACAACTTCTGTAATAACTTCATCATCATGTCCGATTGTGATGCTTCCAATCTTCTTACCAACTGTCTTAACTGTAGTAAGCTTATCAGCGGAATCTACACCATCGATATAGATATTCATTCTGCAGTCTCCGCCAAGACCGCGAACTTTAGCTGCGAATTCCATTGTCTTGCTTCCGAAATCTTCACCGAAATCAAAATATCTATATCCGATAATTGTTTCGTCTGTGATATTTCTGATGAAACGTGAGAATACATTTCTCTCTGAGATAAATGCACCGCCTGTAAGAACACATGCAAGATCTGCATCTGTAATCTGGTAAGGATTAAGCGCATTTTCAAAACCGAGACATGTTGTTTCTACCATTGGGATAGATCCGTCAGGAAGGATTTCAATCTTTTCAACACATCCGCGTCTTGACATGATAGTTCCGTTTGTCATTCTGTGATAGAAGACATACCACTGTCCGTTGACGTTCATTATTGAACCGTGATCATTTCCACCAGGATAATCAGCACCACTGTCAATGATGAATCCTCTGAATTTGAATGGGCCTGTTGGGCTGTCAGATGTTGCATAAGCAAGCTTAGGACAATCATTAGGTGAGTAGATCATGTAATATGTATCGCCAATCTTACGCATAGAAGCTGCTTCGAAGAATAACTTTTCATTTGTATCGAATCCGGCTTCTGCATCTACTTCAGATGGGATGAAATCTTTGATGATAGTACCATCGATGACTTCATACATATTATCAGCATTAAGTTCTGCTAATTCTGACTTAAGATAACCGCAGTAAATATAAGCTCTTCCGTCATCATCAACGAATACAGCAGGATCGATGAAGATACCGTCATTGAATGCACCCGGGGTATTGCACTTTGTCTGTGAAAGGAACTTGAAAGGTCCTTCAGGTCTGTCGCTTACTGCAACACAGCCGTTCTGTCCTTCTATATATGCATAAAGATAGTATTTTCCGTCTTTTTCAATAACGTCTGGTGCGAAAAGTTTAGAATTATCTGTTGTATAATCTGTATCAGAATCATAATCTCTTGTTTTTCCAACTCTGAAAATATCACCATGACATACCCACTCATTTGGATTTGTTACAGGTGCACTCCAGCACTTTAATACACAGTCGCAGAATTCTCCGTTTCCTGCTTTGTCATGAGAACCGTAAATATAAATTCTGTCTCCGAAAACACGTGGTTCTCCGTCAGGAATATATTCCCATTTTGGTAAATATGGATTTGCCATAATTATCCTCCTTAGAACAAATAAATATCGAACATAAGTCGTAAAATTAATATAACATAAAACTGTTGGAAGGGATAATATATTTTATAATTAACAGAGGATTTTTCGCTTTACATTTATAATGATGTAGTCTATAATTCATTAAACACATATTTAAATCGTTGATGAGAAGAGTAGGTTGTGTGAAATGTCACAGAGAATGGTGTCTTTTTATTGATCATTCGGATTATAATCGGATGAAGATAAAATGTGCTGTAAACACCCGGCTGAGTAGCCTTCGCGAAAACTACCTCGGAGAGACCTGCAAACAGGTACGGTGATTCCGTTATAATCATAATGAGAGATTCGGTTTGATGATTCTATTATGAAGAACTTTGAACATTGACAGATGTTTACAGTAGATAAATGCACAGAAGATCATCCGGATAAGTCGGGTGGAACCGCGCACGAGAATATTATGCGTCCCTTGCATTACTAACGTAATGTGAGGGACGCTTTTTGCGTACTGAGCGAGTCAAGCACATGCGCAGCATGTGCTCCCTCTAAAGAAGAAAGGCCTCATGCTTGCATGAAAGGACTTGCTTCTTTAGAGGGTGTACATATCCCGAAGGGGCATGTATTTAAAAACATTGTAAAAAATTATTATAAAGGAGAGAAAAATATGTCAAGAGAAGATATGTCTAAAGAGGAATACAGAGAATATTTCCTCGCTAACTACCGCCATTCGATGGCACATATCCTTGCAAAAGCTGTTATAGAGATTTTCGGCAAGGAAAATGTACAGTATGCTATTGGACCACAGATTGATGATGGAATGTACTATGATTTTGTACTTCCAAGAACAGTAACTAAAGATGATTACAAGACTATTGAAGATAAAATGAGAGAGATCATTAAGCGTCGTGAGGATTTCCGTCGTGAGGAGATCAGCAGAGATGCAGCTCTTTCAATGTTCAAGGATCAGAAGTTCAAGTATGAGATCATTAAAGATCTTCCTGAAGATGAACTTCTTACAATCTACTACACAGGTGATGATTATGTAGATCTTTGCCGCGGACCTCATGTATTTAATTCAGAGGAACTTATGAATGTTGCTTTCCAGGTTAAGTCTGTTTCAGGTGCTTACTGGAGAGGAAATGAAAAGCTTGATCAGCTTCAGAGAATTTATGTTTATGTATATCCTGACAAGAATGCACTTAAAGAGCATCTTGCATTTATTAAAGAAGCTATGGAGCGCGACCACAAGAAGATCGGACCTGAGCAGGAACTTTTCATGTTCGATGAGTCTGCACCGGGTATGCCATACTGGCTTCCAAGAGGTTTCAAGCTTTACAATGCTATGCTTCAGTTCTGGAGAGGAATTCATGAAGAGCATGGTTATCAGGAAATCCTTGCACCTGTGATCAACCACAAGAGACTTTGGGAGACATCAGGACATTGGGGACATTATAAGGAAAATATGTTCCTTGTAACAACAGCAAATGTTGATGAAGAGACAGATAAAGAAGTTATAGATACAGATGTTCAGTACGCTATCAAGCCTATGAACTGCCCAAATGCTATCAACGTATATAAGAACGGACTTCACAGCTATAAGGAACTTCCAATCAGATACAGCGAGACACAGGTTATTCATAGACGTGAGAAGAGCGGTGAGTTAAATGGTCTTTTCCGTGTACAGATGTTCCATCAGGACGATGATCATACATTCCTTACAGAAGAAATGATCGAATCTGAAATCGGAGATATCATGGATATCGCAAAATATATCTATGAAACATTTGGTCTTACATATGCAGCAGAGCTTTCTACAAGACCTGAAGATTTCATGGGTTCACCTGAACTCTGGGATGCTGCCGAAGCATCATTAAAGCGTATTCTTGATAAGAAATACGGCGAAGGAAATTATGAGATAAATGAAGGCGACGGAGCATTTTATGGTCCTAAGATCGACCTTAAGATGAAGGATTGTCTTGGACGTGAGTGGCAGATGGGTACTATTCAGCTTGACTTCCAGCTTCCGCTTAACTTTGATCTTAAATATATTGCAGCAGACGGAACACAGAAGAGACCTGTTATGATCCACAGAGCTATCTTTGGTTCATTTGAAAGATTCATCGGTATACTTATCGAGAACTTCAAGGGTGCATTCCCATTCTGGCTTTCACCATATCAGGTAGGAATCGTTCCTATCAGAGAAGAGCATAATGAATATGCAAAGAAAGTTGAGAAGGCTCTTCGTGCAGCAGGAGTAAGAGTTGAAGCTGATTACTCTGATGAAAATATGAAGAACAAGATCAAGGGATTCAAGAAATATAAGGAGCCATACATCCTTGTTCTCGGTGATAAGGAAGCTGAAGAAGGAACTGTTTCAATCAATATCAGAGGAAATAAGCAGGCAAATGGTGTTCCTCTCGATAAATTTATAGAAGCATGTCGTGAACTTAATCTTAATCATTCACTCGATATTACGGAGGAATTTTAATCTAAATGGGGTTACAGTTAAAAGGTGATCCGGAGGAGATTGATAAGATTCTGAAAAGTTCTGAAAATGTTTATTACTTCGATGATGCAGGCATTGATGACACGGAAGTCGTCAGCCTGTATTCTCGAGCAAGACATGTCAAGGATGAGTATGAATTTCAGTATGAGACAACATTTACCAGAGAAAAAGAAGTTGTTTCAGGAATGAGAACTTCCGCAATATATGTTGGGATATGCATAGCGGTTTATGCATTGTATATTATAGTGGAAATGCTTTTTTTCAGAGCTCCGGAACTTATTACAACATGGAGATCAATACTGGCGGTAATTCATGTAATACTTATGTTTTTTGTATTCTTAGTAACCGTATGTATTCTTTTGCCATGCTCGATAAATTTTCTTAAGCAGTGTTATATGTACTTTCTTTATACGGGGAAGGCAAAAAAATGGGACGATGCCAGAGATAAATATCACACCATTAATATTAATGATGAGAGAGAATTTCTCAAAAGAAAATTAAGTGATTACGAAAGACTTTTCGGTGAATTTGAAAAGATCGATAAAAGCAGAACAGCTCTGTTTCATACGAAAGAAGAGCAGTTACAAGTTAATGAACTTGTAAAAAGTATAAACAAAAATACAATAGATGAAATGCACCGGTTTATAAATCATATAGATTACAAGGCACCTAATTATGTCGATAAAAAAGATATAAGCGGATGGTGGGCGCTTCTTAATGCGGCGATAGTGCTTGCTATAGCTTTTTACAGCCTTGCAAGCGGAATGTTATAACTTAAAGAGGTCTTACTCGGAATACCACAAAATTCGGCAATTTGGGATAAAACCTAAGTGCTGGCGGTTGAATAAAAGTGAAAAATATTATATAGTATAGGTAGTATTATTTAGCCGAAGGGGAACGGCTTTTGGGGTTGATATATAATGTATTTCATAGGGAGAGTTGTGTATGGGTGGTAGAAAAAGATTAGCTCTCTTTGTTGGACAGCCGGAGGAAGATTTTCAGAGAAGATTTATAGAAGGGTTTGCAAAAGAGGCATTCGAATTCGGAATGGATGTCTGTGTGTTTTCTATGTTTAAAAAGTATCAGGATACAGCCTCGCGTGAAAAGGGGGATTCCAATATTTTCACGTTGGCTAATCCTGATTTTTTTGATGGGATTGTTATTCTGAAGGATACGATACAATCGGAGGATGCTGCCGAAGAACTGGAGCAGCGTATTAAAGATACATATGATAAACCTGTACTGGTTGTTGATAAAGAAAGTAAGTACTTTAAGAGTGTATATATAAATGGTTATGATCCTATGGTTCAACTTACGAATCATCTGATTGAAGATCACGGTGTCAAAGACATTGCATTTCTTGCGGGAAAAAGCTGGCACCGACATTCAAATGAAAGGCTTTCTGCATTTCTTGAATCCATGAGAAGTCATAAATTAAATGTTACGGATGACAGGATCATCGAAGGTGATTTCTGGTATACCAGTGGTGAACAGTGCTTGCTTTCTCTTATAAACAGCAACAAACCGCTTCCGGAAGCCATTATCTGTGCAAATGATCAGATGGCTATAGGGCTTTGTAAGGCACTGACTGACAGAGGTTACAGAGTGCCGGAAGACATTTTGATTGTAGGTGCGGATTCTATTATAGAGGGACAGACAAGTCCTAGGAGCCTTACTTCATATCTTTCACCGGCGTCGGAGCTTGGTGCATTTTCGGTTGAATGTCTTTTTGATCTTAAAGCAAAGAGATTACTCAGAAAATTTGAGGGAAAATCCCGGGCCCTTTTCGGAGAGAGCTGTGGCTGCTTCAATAAAAATATGCCTACATACAATTTGAAGAGAGATGAGTGGGATACAGACATTTCCTCGGAAGGATTTGAGTCTGTAAATAATACCATGTTCGAGAATCTGCTGCTTCAAACCAATATAAATGATTACATCAGTTCTGTATATTCATATGCTTATCAGATAAAAGATGCTGACTGTTTCCATCTTTGTCTTGTAAGCAGCCTCAAATATCTTAATCAAAATGAGGTTTATATACCTAAAAATGAAGGCTATCCGAAGAAAATGGTACATGCCATAAGATATAACAGGAATAATCTCGACAACCTCGTAAGCATGGATGATACATTCGAGACGTCAGAAATGCTTCCTGATATCTATGTGCGAAAAGATGAGCCATATATTTATTATTTCAATCCTGTATTTTTTGAAGACAGATGCTTTGGTTATGCAGTGGTCGGTTTCTGCAACAAACCCAAAACCTATGACGAGAATTATCGCAGATGGATCAATTTAGTTTCCGGAGGTCTTGAGGTTCTGAGGCGACACAGTACCATGGATATGGTCAAGGAGCAGATCTATAAGCTCAGAACCGGTAAGTTCATGAAGACCAGCGAGGTCTATGAGAATCTAAGTACTGATGATAAGAAGAAATACGAGACAGTCAAAGATATACTTGATAATAATCTTCTAAAATATAACTTCCAGCCGATAGTAAGCGCTGTGGACGGAAGCATCTATTCTTATGAAGCATTGATGCGTTCTACAACCAGAGAACCTATACCGCCACTGGTTATCCTTAAGTTTGCCGGTATGATGGACAGGTTGTAGGATGTTGAGACTGCTACGTTCAGAAATGTTCTTAATATTATTGAAAAAAGTAAACAAAAAATAAATGGTGCCAAGATATTTATCAACAGTATTCCGGGCATAAGTGTCAAAGATATTGACGAACTTGAGAAAAATCTTTCCGAGCATTGTGACACCGTTGTTGTGGAACTTACTGAAGAAGCTGAACTTTCGGAAGAAGAACTTGATAATCTCAAGGAATTCTATGAGAGAAATAATATCGAGATTGCCATAGATGATTATGGTACGGGATATTCAAATGTCAGTAACCTGCTTAGATATGTTCCGAATTACGTTAAGATTGACAGAAGCCTTTTGAGTGATATTCAAAATAAGCCGCAGAAGGAGCATTTTGTAAGAGAGATCATTAACTTCTGCCATGATAACGGAATCAAGGCTCTGGCAGAAGGCGTTGAAACATCCGAAGAATTGAGAACGGTAATTCATTTGGGAGTTGATCTTATCCAGGGATATTATACTGCGAAACCTGCAGAGAATTTTTTGGAACACATAGATGAGAAAAAGATAAGCGAGATCAAATCATATCATCAGGAAAGAAGCGACGGTAAGGTGAAGAGCATCTATGTTGCCGGAAAGACTAACAGAATTTCACTTCTCAACCTTTCAAATGATGGATGCACCGATATCGTTATCGGCCGCGAAGGCATGGTATATAATGATGTAACGATTGTTGGCATGCCATCTCATAAAACTGATATCCATATCAGGATCGAGCCGAGGTATTCCGGAAGAGTAACACTGGAAAATGTTTATCTTTCAAACGTTAAGAACAGACCATGTATAGAGGTTGGCGAGCATGCAGAGCTTGTGTTGGCTATTGAGGGTGATAATATTCTTGATAATGCCGGAATCATGGTTCCGGAGTCGTCAAAATTTACGCTTGAAGGAAATGGAAATATGACCATTACGCTGAATAGTAAAGACTATTTCGGCATAGGAAATGATATGAAATCCCGACATGGCGAACTGAGATTTTTACATGCCGGAAAGCTTAACATATACGGATACGGAACCAACGGAGTCGGAATCGGTTCCGGTCTTGGAGGAGTAATAAAAATTAAAGGCGGTCAGTTCGGAATCACACTTAACGGTATAAAAAGTGTTGGTGTGGGTAATCTTGAAGGACATACGGATTGCCTTGTTAAGAGTTGTGCATTCGAGGCTGAACTCTCTGTATCTAAGGGAGTCGGAATCGGCTCTTTAACTAAAGATGCCCTGGTAAGAGTGGAAAAAACTTCTGTAAAGATAAACGGAGATGCCAAGGAATTTGTAGGAATGGGAACCTTAGGCGGAGAAGTCGGAGAAGTATTTATCAATGATTCTTATGCCGAATTTAATATAAGAAGCGAGAATTCAACATGTATGGGTGCATATAATACCTCATCAAAGATCGATATTGAAATTGCATCACTAAGGGCGGAATCAGTAGGTAAGGAGGCTTTTATCTTCGGAGGAATCAATGGTGATACAGAGGTATCTGAGGTATCTCTTATCAGTGTTGATACAAGAATAGAGCTTCATAATGCCATTGGCAAAGATTCTATGATTGAAGATGATAAATTCAAGATTGTTAACGGTAAGTTTAAGGTTATGGTTAACGGAGAAAGAATTGAACGTGAACTGATTTATAAATTCTGACATAAGAGGTCTATATACGCCAAATACATTGAAAAAACAGTAAATAAATGCTATATTATCAATATATTTACATGCGGGCAGAGTATGCCGGTTTGACGAAATTATGATACAAAATTCATGACGATGTATATAAGGGTTTAAATTGGGCAAAATATTTGACCGCTGCATTGAGAGGATAGCAGTATGAAAGAGGATAGGTTAAAGACTGAAGTTAAGAATATAGTTGAAAATATACTGGATGATTATAAAAAGGGAAGAGATATTGATGCTCAAAATGTTCACGGACAGCCGGACAAGGATGCTGTCGTAGATATTTTGAATAAGATCATTCATATCATTTACCCGGGATATTACAGAAGTAAGGTCTATAAGAGTTATGATGATAATAACAGAATATCGGTTCTTATAGAGGATGTAATATATAATCTTAAAAAGCAGATTCGAATAGCATTACAGCATAGACTTGATTATATTGCAAAAAAGGAAGAGGCTGAAAAGAATGAAGGTTTTGTCAGTGGCATTTTTGACTATGAAGAGTTAAATAATACTGCTGAAGAATTGACTATTGCATTTTTTAAGACTATTCCAAAGATAAGGGACTATGTTGATACGGATGTACAGGCTACATTCCAGGGTGATCCGGCTGCATTTGATAAAGAGGAAATCGTTCTTTCTTATCCGGGACTCAGAGCGACTACCATAAATCGTATAGCTCATGAGTTATATCTTTTAAATGTTCCTCTTATTCCAAGAATAATGACAGAGTATGCCCACAGCAGAACGGGTATTGATATTCATCCGGGTGCAACACTTGGAAAATATCTTATGATCGACCACGGAACAGGCGTTGTTGTCGGTGAAACATCAATAATCGGTGAACATGTAAAAATATATCAGGGCGTTACTATAGGCGCTCTTTCAACAAGTGCCGGACAGGGACTGAGAGGTGCCAAGAGGCATCCTACCATTGAAGATAATGTAACTATTTATTCGGGAGCATCTATTCTTGGTGGAGAAACCGTTATCGGCAAAGGTGCTGTGATAGGAGGTAATGCATTTATCACATCATCCATAGCTCCGGGAGCAAGAGTAAGTATCAAGAATCAGGAGCTTACGATTAAAGAATAATTATCCGGTAAATTATCCGGAATCTATGAAAAAAACTTATGAAATAAAACTAATGAAAAACACTATGAAATTATTATGAAATAAAACTAATGAAAAACACTATGAAATTATTATGAAATAAAACTATGAACAGGGAGAAATGCTTATGAAGGTTGTATTACTTGCAGGTGGTTTCGGAACCAGAATTTCCGAAGAATCAGAATATGTACCAAAGCCTATGATAAAAATAGGAGGCATGCCTATACTCTGGCACATAATGAAGGAATATTCTTATTATGGATTCAATGACTTTGTTATCTGTGCGGGTTACAAGCAGCATATTGTAAAGGAATGGTTTGCAGATTACTTCCTTCATACATCTGATATAACATTTGATTTTACAGAAGGCAATAAGATGATCGTTCATGATCAGCATGCAGAGCCATGGAAGGTTACGGTTGTTAATACCGGACTTTATACCATGACTGGTGGACGTATCAAAAGGATACAGAAATATATCGGTAATGAGCGCTTTATGATGACTTACGGTGATGGTGTGTGTGATGTTGATCTGCGAGAACTTCTTAAATTCCATGAATCACATGGTAAGATGGCTACACTTACTTCTGTCATAATTGAGCAGCAGAAAGGTGTTCTCGATATCGGGGGCGATAATGCTGTTCGTTCTTTCCGTGAGAAAAATGCGCTTGACGGAAGTCCTATAAATGCAGGTTATATGGTATTTGAACCTGAAATCTTTGATTATATCGAAGGCGATGATACTGTCCTTGAGAGAGATTCTCTCGTAAAACTTGCTGACATGGGACAGCTTATGTCATATAAGCATAATGGTTTCTGGCAGTGTATGGATACCAAGAGAGAAAAGGATCTCTTAGAGAAGATCTGGGAGAACGGAGAAGCTCCTTGGAAAAAATGGAATGATTAGGATAGTTGGTGATCGATATGTCTGAAAATGAGATGACGCAAGAGACAAAAAGTATACGCAAAAAGGTAAGTGTTCTCATACCATGCTACAATGAAAAAGAAAATGTTGTTCCTATGAGCGAAGCCATAGATAATATTTTTAAAACAGAATGTACTGAGTATGATTATGAGTTGCTATTTATAGATAACTGTTCAAAAGATGGTACAAAAGAGCTTCTCAGAGGTATAGCCGAGAAGAATAAAAATGTTAAAGTTATCTTTAATGCCAAGAATTTTGGACAATTTAATTCTCCTTATTACGGTATTCTTCAGACTACAGGAGAATGCACTATTTCTATGTGCTGTGATTTTCAGGATCCTGTAGAAATGATACCAAGATTTCTGGAAGAATGGGAAAAGGGCGCAAAGATCGTTTGTGCTATAAAAACCACAAGTAAAGAAAATAAAATAATGAGATTCTTCAGAACATGCTATTACAAGATGATAAAGAAA
>JAEEGL017255402.1_pt1 | contig 11214 bp, 12 predicted proteins | sample 9134231 | NCBI WGS metagenome assembly JAEEGL01 (sample SAMN16246548, study PRJNA631951) | gut metagenome | biome: gut microbiome; feature: rumen; material: fiber-attached | host: Bos | place: Iran: Karaj | collected 2018-10
AAGATAACAATGGCGAACATGAGTCTTCAGAAACATCCGATGCCCGAGCAGGATCCGCAGCTCCGGGCCGGGAATTTTAAAGAAGTAGCCCTGGGATATACTGCAGACATCGCCGTGGAGGAAGCACAGCGCTGCCTGCACTGCAAGAACGCTCCCTGCGTTTCCGGATGCCCGGTGAACGTTCCGATCCCGGATTTCATTGACAAGATCAAGGAAGGGGATTTCCAGGCCGCGTACCAGGTGATCCGCTCCCAGAATGCCCTGCCCGCCATCTGCGGCCGGGTATGCCCCCAGGAATCCCAGTGCGAAAGCAAGTGCGTGCGCGGAATCAAAGGCGAGCCTGTGGGTATCGGCCGGCTGGAGCGGTTTGCCGCGGACACCGCCATGGCCCAGGGTGCCGCAAAGACGGACAAGGCCCCGGCATGCGGCAAGCGCGCGGCTGTGATCGGAAGCGGCCCCGCGGGATTGACCTGCGCAGGGGAGCTGGCCAAGGCCGGCTGGGACGTGACCGTGTATGAAGCGCTGCACACAGCCGGCGGCGTGCTGATGTACGGAATTCCCGAGTTCCGTCTGCCCAAGGCGCTGGTGGAACGGGAAATCAGCACCCTGAAGGAACTGGGCGTGAAGATCGTTACAAACGCTGTTGCCGGAAAGGCATTTACGGTTGACGAACTGCTGGAGGAGGGCAATGACGCTGTCTTTATCGGCAGCGGCGCCGGTCTTCCGAATTTTCAGAAAATCCCGGGCGAAAGCCTGTGCGGTGTCTATTCCGCCAATGAATTCCTGACCCGCCTTAACCTGATGAAGGCGTATACGTTCCCGGAGCATGACACGCCGGTCAAGATCGGAAGCCATGTGGCGGTCGTGGGCGGCGGCAATGTCGCGATGGATGCCGCCCGCTGCGCAAAACGCCTGGGTGCCGAGGTCACAATCCTTTACCGCCGGAGTGAAGCGGAAATGCCGGCCAGGGCGGAAGAAGTGCACCATGCGAAGGAAGAGGGCATCCAGTTCCATATGCTGACTGCACCGACATCCATCGAGGGTGACGAAAACGGATTTGTGAAAGCTATCCGCTGCATTGAAATGAAGCTGGGCGAGCCGGATGAACGCGGACGGAGACGCCCGGTACCTGTGGAAGGCAGTGAATATGAACTGCCGATGGAAACAGTTATCATCGCCATCGGAAACAGTCCGAACCCGCTGATCAAAAAAACCACTCCGGACCTGCCCACAGAGCGCTGGGGCGGTATCCAGACGGATGAGAACGGCCGGACCGGAAAGAAGAACGTCTATGCCGGCGGTGATGCCGTCACCGGCGCCGCAACGGTTATCCTGGCCATGGGTGCCGGAAAGAAAGCGGCGGCAGCCATTCTGGAAGACCATCCCTGAGCGCCTGACTACAGAAGGGAACAGGAAACATGTTCGGGTTTGATACAAAGTATGCCATGTTCGATATCACGCCGGTGGAAAACCAGTTTATCCTGGAATACCTGCCGGCAGCCAGAGGAGACTATGTGAAAGTCTACCTCTACGGTCTCATGCGCTGTTATCATCCCGAGGAAGACATGAATCTGGACAGGATGTGCCATGAACTGAACATGGCGGAGGATGAAGTCCGGGCAGCTTTCAGTTACTGGGAAAGAAGAAGACTGGTCCTGAGGATCAGTGACAATCCGCCAAAGTGGAAGTATATCAATATCAAACAAATCAACATTGCCGGCGGCACTGACGATCCTGAACCGGAGTATACTGAATTCAGCAACGCTTTGTATGATGCTTTTGATAAAGTACGGCGCCTGCACGGCAGCGAACTGAACACATGCTTTGAGTGGCATGAGGAACTGAAGCTTCCGACTGAAGTGATCATCATGCTGCTCAACCATATGACATCGGTCAAGGGGAAAAACTTCAAGATCAGCGATGCGGACAAAGTTGCGGCTCAGATGGCCACAGAAGACGTCCGGACCGTTGAAGCGGCAGAAATGTTTTTTTCCAGGGACGAACAGGCCTATGCCGGTATCCGGAAGATCCTGAAAAAGATGGGGAAACGTTATCTGCCCTCTGAAGCGCAGATCAATCTCTACCGGAAATGGACCCGTGAATGGGGTTTTTCTCACGATGCTGTCGAAGCAGCGTTGGAACTGACGGCCAAGGGAGATCCGAGCCTGGGTTACCTGGACGGCATTCTGAGCAGTCTTCGTCAGGAAACGGACACGGGAACCGATATGACACCGGAGAAGATCCGGCTGTCTGCCAGACGTACAGACGGCTTCCGGGAAGTACTCCGGGTGCTTGGGAAAGGGGACATCAATACAAGAGGCCTGCAACTGTATGACCAGATGCTTTCCCTGTATCCTCAGGACGTGATCCTGATCGCAGCGCAGGAATGCGGACATTCCGGCAAGGATGCAGATGATACGCTGAAACTGCTGCAAGCCTGGAAGGAGAAAGGCCTGGAGACGCGGACGGAAGTGGAAGAATACGTGAAAGCCTTCCATGAACAGACGGCCCTGATCAGGGAACTGCGGAAGCTCTGGGGAACGGACGAATCCAGGGTGGGGAAAACAGACCGAAGTCTGGTTTATAAATGGGAGAACAAACTCGGATTCAGTCGGGAAACCATTCTGGCCGCTGCATCCTATGCCTCAGAAGCCAGACAGCCGATGGCATATCTGGACCGGATCCTGAACGAGTACAAGGAAAAAGGAATCATCACGCCGGAACAGGTGCGCCTGGAACGTGGCCAGAAGAAAAATGCCGCTTCAGGCACCGTAAAGCGGAACAAAGTGAGCGCGCAGGAATACGAACAGCGTGATTACGGGGACGTACAGGAACAGATGATGGAAGAACAGAACAGAAGGATCCTGGAGCGACTGCATGCAGATGGAGGATCATCCGATGCGTGAAGATCTGTTAAACGAAATCGAATCGGAACTGGTGCAGACACGAACCCGGAATGAACAGGAAGAACGCCGCCGCCGGGACCAGATCGCGGCGGAACAGCCGGATATCCAGGCTCTGGTCCAGCAACGGCAGGATCTGATCTTCGGCACGTTGCGGAACATCCTGAAGACACCGACAGACAGCACAGATCTGCCGGCCAGGATGGAAAAGCTGTCCGCGGAGATCCGTGCCAAGCTGGAAGAAAAAGGCTTTCCGGCGGATTATCTGGCGCCGATTTACAGTTGCCCGACCTGTAAGGATACCGGCAAGGTCGGAGAACCCGTGGAAGAACCCTGTACCTGCCTGAAAAAAGCCTATCAGCAGAAACTGCGGCAAGCGATCGGGCTCGGCAGTCAACGGAAGGAAACATTTCAGACATTCGATCTGAATGTGTTTCCGGATGAGAAGAGTCCGGGACAGGCATTCAGCCAGCGTGACCTGATGAAGATCTTCCGGGACGACTGTAAGGAATGGGCAGACACTTATCCAAAGCAGAAGTCCAGGGATATCCTGCTTTCCGGCAAGTCTGGACTCGGCAAGACCTTCCTGATGCACGCCATGGCTGACAGGCTGATCGAGCGCGACGTCAACGTGCTGATTATCAGTGCTTACCGGATGCTGGAGATCCTGCGAAGGAGCTATTTTGAGAACGACGGTGGCGCTGCAGACCTGCTGGAGGCCTCAGTGCTCATGGTTGACGACCTGGGCAGCGAACCGCTGATGCAGAATATTACAGTGGAACAGCTGTTTAACCTGCTGAATGAGCGGCAGAACAAAGGACTGTCCACGATGATCTCGACGAATCTGAATCTGGTTGAATTCCGGGAACGGTATACGGAACGGATCGCATCCCGGCTGACTGACGCGCAGTATTGCATGGTACTGAACCTGACAGGAAAGGATATCCGGAAGAAAGCCTGAATTATGAATATCCAGATATACAGCGGCAAAAAAAGCTTTGACGCCCAGAAGGCAGAGCGCTATTTCAAGGAAAGGCGGATCCCGTTCCAGTGCCTGGACCTGAAAAAACACAAGCTCGGCGAGCGTGAAATCAGGCTGATGCTCTCCGCCATCGGCATGGAGGAATTGATTGACCGCGAAGACAAGAAAGTGAAGGAGCATCCTGCCTGCTATTATGACCGGGCGGAACTGCTGATCCCCGCCATACAGGAAAACCCATGGCTGCTGAAACTTCCGATCGTCCGGAACGGCAGTCAGATGACGATCGGATATAAGCCGGACGTCTGGGAAAAATGGCAGTAAGGAGGATCGGAAAGTGAAGATTCACGGGCTGCAAAAGATGACACTGCTGGATTTTCCCGGCAGGGTTGCATGTACTGTTTTTTTCGGGGGCTGCGATATGCGCTGCCCTTTTTGCCATAATGCGGAACTGCTGGACGGATCTGCGCCGCCCGTCATGACCGACGACGAGCTGATCATGTTCCTTCAAAAACGGCAAGGCCTGCTGGACGGCGTTGCGTTTACCGGAGGGGAACCTTTGCTGCAGAAAGATCTGCCGGAACTGGCCGGCCGTATCAGGGAACTCGGCTATCCGATCAAGCTGGATACGAACGGGACCCATCCGGAACGACTGAAAAAGATGATCGGGGACGGTCTCGTTCAGTATGTCGCAATGGACATTAAAAACAGCCCGGACAGGTATGCGGAAACCGCAGGACTGAAAACGCTGGATCTGGCACCGATCCGTGAGAGCATATCCCTGCTGCTGGAAGGTACGATCGACTATGAATTCAGGACTACAGCGGTGGCAGAGCTGCATGATGACAGCAGCTTTGAACAGATCGGGCCGTGGATCAGCGGCGCGCAGCAATATTATCTGCAACGTTTTACTGACAGGACGACGGTTCCCTTTGAGGGATTGCATGCTCCGGAAGAAACGCAAATGAGACACTGGGCGGACATCATCCGCCCGTATGTTCCCGCAGTAGCGCTGCGGGGCGTGGACTGAACAAACCGCACAGGGCGGAAAGGAAAAGAACAGCATGCTGATTGAAAACGGAAAAGTGTTTACCGGAGACCGGTTTGAGACCGGCATTGATATCCGTATTGTGAACGGGATCGTGTCCGAAGTCGGGGAAAAGACGGGAGCGGACAACGGAGAGAACCGGATCGACCTGGAAGGGGATTATCTGCTTCCCGGCTTTGTGGACGTCCATATCCATGCATTCCGAGGGTCGGATACCATGCGCGGGGAAGCGGATGTCCGCCGAATGAGCCGGGAACTTGCCAAAGCCGGGACAGGCGCTTTCTGCCCGACAACCATGAGTGCATCCGAAACAGACACCCGGGACGCACTGAACGGCATCAGGGCCGTGATGGACAGGCCGGAACGCAACGGAGCACGGGTGCTTGGAGCCCATATGGAGGCGCCGTTCCTGAGTGAGAACAGGGCTGGAGCTCAGCTGAAACAGTATTTTACGGATCCGGACTGGCATGCGCTGCAGCGGATGGCCGGGGATACTTCCATTATCCGCCTGATCACGATGGCGCCAGAAAGAGAAGGAAGCGAGTTATTTATCCGGCAGGCCGCCGCAGCCGGGATCCGGATCTCCGTCGGGCATACGGATGCCACTGCTGAACAGGTTCATGCTGCCGGTGACTGGGGAGCAGACCATGTGACGCATACTTTCAATGCCCAGACACCGATCCATCACCGGCTTCCCGGTGTACCGGGCGCTGCGCTGACAGACGACCGATTCTACTGCGAGATGATCTGCGACGGAAAGCACCTGCATGATGATATTGTACGGCTGCTGATCCGTTGCAAGGGTGCGACCCGGGCCACTGCCATCACGGACGCGATGGAAGCAGCCGGCATGCCGGACGGGCAATACAGCCTTGGCGGTCAGACCGTATATGTGAAGGACGGTGCCGCCAGACTGGAAGACGGCACGCTGGCCGGGTCCATCCTGACGATGCCGCAGGCGCTCTCCAACCTGATCCATCGGTATGGGGCCGAACCGCTTTCCGCCTGCGCGATGTGCATTTCGACGCCGGCCGAGTCCATTGGCGAATACGTGGCAGGACATATGGTTCCGGGCAGTCCTGGCGTGCTGACCAGATGGTCACCGGACTGGCAGCTGAAGAGTGTCATCACTGAAACCGGTGAAAGTTGCATAGTCAAATCCTGAATGATATAATCTCAGACAATAAAGAGAGGTGAAGCCGACATGCGCAGCATGACAGGATGCGGAAGCGGCAAAGTACAGCAGGACGGGTGGGAAGTAACTGTTGATCTGAAGACAGTTAACCACCGTTTTCTCGATATCGGAATGAGGCTTCCGAGAAATCTGTCATTTCTTGAACAGACAGTCCGCGATACCATCGGCCGGAAGATCAGCCGGGGGCATGCAGATGTATATCTGACGGTGAAAAGAACGGATATATCCGCTATTGACGTGGCGTGCGATACGGATCTGGCAGGCCTGTACCTGGGGGCAGCAGAACAGATCGCCCAAAAGACAGGCGCAGAAAACGATATGACGGTGAGCAGCCTGATGAAGATGGATGGCGTGCTGACGCTGAATGAACGTGAGATGGATGAGGAAACAGTTGCTTCCATCTGCAGGGAAGCGACGGAAATCGCCGCGGCACAGCTGGTCCAGATGCGGGAACGGGAAGGCATGCACCTGAAGGGTGATCTGCAGAACCATCTTGACGCCGCGGATGCGCTGAGAGAAATGATCATGAAGCGTGCTCCGATGGTTGTGGAAGAATACAAGGACAAACTGGAAACCAGGCTGAAGAACCTTCTTACTGAAACGGTGGACCCGCAGCGGCTGGCCCAGGAGGTCGCGATCATAGCCGACCGATGCGCAATCGATGAAGAACTCGCCCGGCTTGACAGCCATATCCGCCAGATGCGCAAATACCTGGAAAACGAAGGCGAGATCGGGAAAAAGATGGATTTCCTGATCCAGGAGATGAACCGGGAAGCGAACACGATCGGATCCAAAGCTTCAGATGCTGCCATCGCTCAGCATGTGGTCGACCTGAAGAGCGAGATCGAGAAACTGCGTGAACAGATTCAAAACGTGGAGTAAAGGCAGATGAAACTGGTTAATATCGGATACGGCAACATGCTTGCTGCGGACAGGCTTGTGGCGGTCGTTGCACCGGATGCAGCCCCGATCCGCAGACTGATCCAGGACGCGAGGGATGCCGGGAGGGTCATCGACGCTACCTGCGGCCATAAGACCCGGGCGGTCATCGTAACGGATTCAGAACATGTCATTCTTTCACCGCTGCTGCCTGAAACAGTCGCGGCCCGTATTGACGAGCGAAAAGGGACGGAGGAAGACACATGAAAGAAATAAGAAAAGGAATGCTGCTGGTTATATCCGGTCCTTCAGGCGCCGGCAAAGGCACCCTGGTTGCCAGATTGCTGGAAAAGGACCCGTCTTTCTGTTTTTCAGTGAGTGTGACAACCAGAGGACGGAGAGAAAATGAGATTGAAGATGTCCATTACCACTTTATTTCTGAAGAGGAATATGATAAACTGCTTGCCGAGGATGCTTTCATCGAGCATGCCAGCGTTCACGGACACCGTTACGGCACACTGAAAAGCGAAGTGTATGACCGGATGGAGCGCGGACAGAACGTGCTGCTTGATATCGATCCCCAGGGAGCCCGGGAAGTGATGAGAAAAGAGAAGGACTGCGTCAGCGTATTCATCCTTCCGCCAAGTTACCATGATCTGAAGGTCAGACTTCATACCCGGAATACCGAGAACGAGGAAGAGATCCAGCGAAGGCTGAATAACGCCAGAGGCGAAATACGCCAGATGGACCGTTACCGGTATCTGATTGTGAACGATAACCTGGAACTGGCTTTTGACCAGCTGTCCGCGATTGTACGGGCTGAAAAACAGAACACGGTCCGGTATTTTCCCGAAATAGAAGAATGAACAGAGAATGCCTGAGGAGGAAAAGAAATGTCTATTGTTGACCCGAGCGTACTTGAACTGCTGAATCATGCCGAAAGCCGTTACACACTGGTTGTGGAAGCCAGCAAACGCGGCCGTGAAATCGTGAACGGCGCACTGCCCATGATTGACGCGGAGGGAATGAAGCCTCTGAAGACGGCCGTTGAAGAAATCAACCGTGGGCTTCTGACCTATGATAACCCGACGGAGCAGGAGGAACAGAACTAAAATGGATCTGACCGGCAGGAAGATTGTGCTGGGAGTGACGGGAGGCATTGCAGCGTATAAAAGCGCGGAGCTTGTCTCCCGTTTGCGTCATCTTGGCGCCGATGTACATGTAATCATGACCCGCAACGCCACAGAGTTTGTGTCTCCGCTGACGTTCCAGACGCTGTCTGCGAACCAGGTCGTTACGGATACTTTCCAGGCACCGGAATACTGGAATGTTGAGCATGTGGCTCTTGCCAAACTTGCGGAGATCTTTGTGATCGCGCCGGCGACTGCGAATATCATCGCAAAAATGGCAGCGGGTATCGCGGACGACATGCTTTCCACTACCGTACTGGCAACCAAGGCGCCCGTACTGATCGCACCTGCCATGAATACAGGAATGTGGACAGCGGAAGCCACCAGATCCAATATGAAGACATTGCGAGAACGGGGCGTTCAGGTCATAGGCCCGGAGAGCGGCATGCTCGCCTGCGGAGATGAAGGCGCAGGACGGATGAGCGAGCCGGATACAATCGTCCGGACGATCTGCGGGATCCTGAATCCGCTACGGGATATGGAAGGACTGAAAGTGCTGATCACAGCCGGCGCAACACGGGAAAGACTGGACCCTGTCCGGTTTATCACCAACGACTCCAGCGGGAAGATGGGATTTGCCCTTGCGGAAGCCGCCAGAGACAGAGGGGCGGAAGTGACCGTGATCCGCGGCTGCGTTACCGTTCCTGTTCCGGACGGCCTCTGGACAATCCCGATTGAATCAGCCCAGGAACTTTATGACGTGATGATGCAGGAGGCATCCAAGCAGGATGTGATCATTCAGGCTGCCGCTGTGTGTGATTACCGGGTGGAGAAACAGCACAGTACCAAGATCAAAAAGGCAGACGGGGAGCCGATGGTCCTGACACTGACAGAGAATCCCGATATCGCACAGGCAGTCGGAAAACTGAAAGAGAAGGGCCAGATTCTCGTGGGCTTTGCCGCAGAGACAGATCATGTACAGGAAAACGCGGTTTCCAAACTGAAGAAAAAAAACCTGGATATGATCGTTGCCAACGACGTTACAGTTCCGGGCGCCGGCTTCAATGTGGACACCAATATTGCCACCCTGATAACCAAAGACGGTCCAGAAACACAGCCGCTGCAGACGAAGCGCCAGCTGGCGGAGATTATCCTGGACAGAATCATGACCTTACGGGCATAACAGAACGCGGCAGCAACGCTGCCGCGTTTCTCATATCACATCAAAAGATGAATCAAATCAGTCTGCAACAGTCTGGTCGAAGGGAAGATCCAAAGCGTTTGTTCCGTCACTCCAGAGACGGTCGAGCCCATAAAAGGCACGCTCATCCCTGTGGAAAAGATGAACGATCACATGACCGTAATCAAGGATCACCCAGCGCCCTTCACGGCGGCCCTCACTTCTGCGCAGGTTAAAACCTTCTTTCGCCATCATCTCATCCACGTAATCCGCAAGGGATGAAACCTGATTATCCGTCCGTCCTGACGCGATGAGCATATAATCACACAGAACGGTCAGATGGGATACATTCAGGGCCACGATATCCTGAGCTTTCCGGTCATAGAGCAGTCTGGCGAGACAGAGAACGGTTTCCTGATCCTGCATTTTATTTCCTCCAATTTATATATTTCAGGGCTCCTGGCCCTTATGATCCCGGTGATCCCGTACCGATGAGTTTTCTGAGCCAGCAGATCGTATCCCGGGTACGGGGGTGCAGATATCTGCCGCGGGACATGACGTATTCCGCCGTGCCCTCCAGCGACAGGAGTAGCGCACGTTCCAGGGAATGTTCCGACAGAGAACGGACTTTCTCAAGAAGCGGGAAACTCCTTCGAAGCGGTTCGATCGAATCGGCAAGGCAGACACACATGGCCAGCCTTGACATGCCCGCGCACCCTGTGTTGTGATACCGGATCGCCTCAAGAACATCCGGATCGTCCATGCCGTACCGGTCTTTCGCAACCTGAGCGCCGACAAGTGAATGCAGAAGCGCTCCGCTTTCAAGGAAGAAACTGTCATCCGTCAAAGCATGATCAACGGCAATCCGCCGCATTTCCTCCAGCGGATAGTTTTTTGCGCAGTCATGGAGAAGTCCTGCCTGTTCAGCCAGAACGGGATCAGCGCCATGAAGCACAGCAAGCTTCCGGGCAGTTTCAGCCACGCTCAGGGAATGGGCAAAACGGCCCGGCTTCAATGATGAGAACAGGTTGTCAATCCAGAGATCAATCCGCCAGTCGAGTTTTCCTGTGACACCGTAAAGTCCTTTGCAGCGGCAGAACTCACGGACTGGCACGGGGACCTCTCCGGGTATCTGACCTGAAGCAAAAGACTGCCGGACATCGGTGGAGGAGACCGGGACAGGATCCATCGGTACGGATACAAACCGTCCCCCAAGGCCGATGAGCCTGTTCAGTTCAGCTGCATAGTCTGCAGGCTCTGATCCGTCAGAACGCGGGCAGACCAGAAAAACGCATAACGAAAGTACGTCTTCAGCACGGTACCATGTGCTGAGCTGCATGACAGTATCTGCGCCGATCACATAAAACAGATCCGGGTTTCCGAAGGATTTCCTTAATGACATCAAAGTATCAAAAGTATATATTTTACCGGGACGGTCCATCTCCAGACGGGACGGAACAAGCCTGTCATCGCAGGCACAGGCGGCCACAACCATCTTCCAGCGGTCTTCCGGTGATGCAGCGCAAGACTTATGAGGCGGATTGCCGGAAGGCAAAAAAATCAGCTGATCAACATATCCCGAGTCAAGCACGCTCAGCCCCATCCTGAGATGACCACAGTGTACAGGATCAAAGGTGCCGCCCAGAATACCAATTCGCTGTTTTGACAAAGATGATATCCTCCTGTTTGCTGTCCTGCATATTATAAACGAAAAGGTCAGGATAGGGAAGATGTTTTCAAAAAGAAAATTCAGGGAAAAGCTTGCTTTTTCATTTTCATCGTGATATTATTTCATGCGATGGTTTTTTAAGGATCCTAAGGGGAGGTGAACCGAGTTGCCGAACATCCAGTCCGCCAAGAAGCGCGTTAAGGTCAGCGAGAAGAAGAATCTTCGCAACCG
>JAEEGL010068772.1_pt1 | contig 11213 bp, 8 predicted proteins | sample 9134231 | NCBI WGS metagenome assembly JAEEGL01 (sample SAMN16246548, study PRJNA631951) | gut metagenome | biome: gut microbiome; feature: rumen; material: fiber-attached | host: Bos | place: Iran: Karaj | collected 2018-10
AAAGCTGAAAAAGGAACGTATTGGATTAAAATCTATTTTGAAGAAGGAACCCAAAAAGAAGACTGGGCGTCTTTTCATATCGCAAGGAAAGATGAGACGTCTGGTAGATGGCTTCACAAGCTGGGCTGGTTTGCTCCTTGTAAATTGGTTCTGGAAAATCAGGTTATTACAGACCTTTACAGCTATGTTCTTATGAACAATCCTGAACTTGCTGAAAGGGCTAAAGTTGTGCCGGAGCATATGCTTAAATCTTTTGTAAGAGCCATGGGTTATAACATTGATGAGAGAATCGTGTGTAACTCAAGGATCGAAGTAAGGGATAATGCACCATACAAAGTGTTTAATCCTGAAGAAGATGATGAGCATTTCAAGATTTTAAAGCCTTTCGCTGTCATGAGAATTGATGAGTGACCCGCCGCGCGAATTGCGCACCAAAAAGAAAAAGACCACACAGGACTACTCGTGGTCTTTTTCTTTTATTTTAATAAAACTATTGTAACTCCATTATCACCTTCGCCATACATTCCAATTCTATATGATTTTACATGAGGGTGATGCTTTAGATATTCTTGAACACCTTTTCTTAAGGCTCCAGTTCCTTTACCATGAACTACTCTTACTGATTCTAGACCAGCCATTGCAGCAGTATCTAAATACTTATCTAGATTTAAACAAGCTTCATCAACTGTTTGACCAAGTAGGTTAATTTCTGGTGAGATTGCTTTTACTTCAAATTCTTTTCTGTTTTTTGGAAATGTCTTTATGCTATTATCAATAATATTTCTTTCATCCTTTTCTAAATCTTTAATATCAAATGTCATTTTTCCAAGAGGAAGTCTAATTTGAACCTTATTTCCTTTTGAAACTGATATTATTTCTCCAGATTGATTTAGTGATGGAACATATACTTTAGTTCCAACTTTTGCTTCATCTTTTTCCAATGGACGTTTAACATTTTTATTTTCTATTGATAAGCTATTTAATTTTTTATTTAAGGTGATTCTAAGTTCATTAGCTTTACTTGTACTTGTTGTATTTTCTAATTTTCTTATTATTTCATTTACTTCTTCTTTAGCATCTAATAGTATTTTTTGAGCCTCACTTTTTGCATTTGATACAATTTCTCTTTCTTTAGTTTTAGACTCTTCAAAATCTGTTTTTATATTTTTCTTATATTCTTCAGCCTCATTTAGTGCTTTTTTTATTTCTTCTTTTTCAATTTCTATTTCACGTTTATCTTCATATATATTAGTAAGAAGTTCTTCAATTTTTACGTTATCGTTAGAAAGCAACTCTTTCGCTCTTCTTATTATTTCTTCATTTATTCCAAGTTTTTTACTTATTGAAAATGCATTAGATGTTCCTGGAACACCAAGTAGTAGTTTATATGTTGGACTCATCTTTTCTAAATCGAATTCAACAGATGCATTTTCGAATCCATCTTCTGTTAAGCAATAGTGTTTAAGTTCTGGATAGTGTGTTGTTGAAATTGTAAGAGCTCCTTTTTTATGCAAGTTTTCTAATATAGAAATTGCTAAACTTGAACCTTCAACAGGGTCTGTTCCAGATCCAACTTCATCAAGAAGAACTAGAGAATCTTTTGAAGCTTTATTTAATATATCTGCTATTGTTGTCATGTGAGATGAAAAAGTAGATAGTGAGTCTTGAATAGACTGCTCATCACCAATATCTGCAAAGACATTATCAAAAAAGTATACTTTAGATTTTTCTCCGGCTGGAATATGCATTCCAGATAAAGCCATAATAGAAAGAAGTCCTACTGTTTTTAACATTACTGTTTTACCACCAGTATTTGGTCCGGTAATAACAAGTGATGTATAATCTATACCTATTGATATATCATTTTTAATAGCAATTTTTTCATCTAATAGTGGGTGATAGGCATTCTTTAAATCAATTACTTTTTCATCTGAAATTATAGGCTCACTCATATTAAATGCATTTGAATATTTTGCTTTAGCAAAAATAAAATCAATTAAGCCAATTAGATTTGAATCATTTTCAATATTTGAAACCTGATCAAAAAATAAAGAAGATAGCTTATATAGTATTTTTTCTATTTCAACTTGTTCATCTATTTTTAGTTTATTTAAATCATTATTAAGTTCAAAAACCGCAATTGGTTCCATGAAAAGTGTTTGTCCACTTTGAGATGTATCATGGATAAATCCCTTAATATCACCTTTATATTCAAGCTTTACTGGAATAACAAATCTTGAATTTCTAATTGTTATTACTGGATCTTGAATATAATCTTCTTTTAAATATGATTGAAGTTTTGCCCTAATATCTTGCTCTTTATTTTTGATATTTCTTCTTATTTGGCTTAGCTCTTTTGATGCATCATCAGAAATTGTTTCTTCATCTAATATTGCTTTTAATACTTCTTTTTCAATAGCAGGATTTATATATAGATTATCAAAAAGAGGCTTTAGTGCTTCAAATTCATCCATTTCAATTTCGCTGCTATCAAAGTATTCTTTAAGCTCTCTTGAAATCTTTAAGATTTTTCCTAGCTCTAAAAGCTGCTTAATATTAAGTGCCATTTGGCTATTTAGCTTTTTAGTATGTTCAGTAATATTTGCTATTTCTGATACTGGGGCAGTGCCTTTCCTAAATAGTAAAATGCTTGCTTCAGTAGTTTGTTTTAAAGCTTTAATCAAATCTGCTTTATCCACAATTGGATGAAGATTTGTGATTAAATCTTTTCCAATATAGGTTGTAGAATAACCTTTTAAGATTTCACATATTTTATTAAATTCTAATTTGTCTAAATATTTCTTAATCATTTTTAAACTCCTAAAATCTATAAAATTATACCATTTTTTGGCTAAATAGTAAATAATAAAGGTTTAAAAAAGGGCTTTTTAAAGCCTAAAAATGTAATATTACATTTTGGGCTATCTAATTGACAGAGGCCATTCAAATGATATAATCAAATTAACTATAAAATATATAGGGGGATTAAATTATGAATATGAGAAAATATGTTGCTGAATTCATCGGTACATGCGTTCTTACACTATTTGGATGTGGAATTGCTGTTGTATCTGGTGGTAATTTAGTTGCTACAGCACTAGCTTTTGGTTTAGCTATCGTTGCTATGGCATATTCAATTGGAAACATTTCTGGATGTCATGTAAATCCAGCTGTTTCTCTAGCAGTTTACATTAACAAAAAAATGACAGGAAAAGATTTTTGTGGTTATGTAATTGCACAATTTTTGGGAGCAATTCTAGGTGCAGGTATTTTATATTTAATATTAGTAAATACTAACCTAGGAGTTGGAGCACTTGGAACAAATGGTTTCGGAGAAGCATCAGCTTCTAACATTTCTCTAATTGGAGCAATCGTAACTGAAATTATCCTAACATATGTATTTGTTTATACTATATTAGGTGTTACAGGAGATGAATCAAAAGGTAACGTTGCAGGATTAGTAATTGGTCTTACACTTACATTTGTACACTTACTTGGAATTGGACTAACAGGAACATCTGTTAACCCAGCAAGAAGTTTTGGACCAGCATTATTTGCTGGAGCTACAGCTCTAAAACAAGTTTGGGTATTTATAATTGCACCACTATGCGGATCTGCTTGCGCTGCAGTTACTTATAAATTTTTAAATAAAGAAGCAAAATAAATTTTATTAAGAGCCGTAAGGCTCTTTTTTATTTCTAAAAAAATTCTTAATTGCAATAGGGCATATTCTATTATATAATTATAAAGAATAAAAAATAAAGGAGATAAAAATGTATAATCAAATACATGAGAGCAAAAATTATCAAAACATAAGAGAAATAATAGATGATTTTACAGAACAGTTTTCTGACAAAATCGCTTTTACGATAAAGCATAAAAATGGTAAAGAAGTATCATATGAAGATATTACATATGCTAAGTTTTATGAGGATTTAACAAGTCTTGCTAAAAGCTTAATTCATATGGGACTTAAAGATAAGAGAATAGCAATTATAGGTAAAAATAGATATGAATGGGTTGTAGCTTTTTGCGCAATCACATATGGAGTGGGTGTTGCAGTGCCACTAGATAAAGGCTTACCTGAGCAAGAAATTGAAGACTCAATTAATAGAGCAAAATGTGATGCAATCATATTTGCTGAAGAAAATAAAGACCATATGAGTGAATTAAGAACAAATGGAAAAACTCCTACTCTAAAAACTTTTATTAGTATGGATGATATAGATGAATTTACAAAATTTCATTTACTTATTGAAAAAGGAAAGGATTTAAAAGAAGAAGAGGAAATCTTAAAAGAAGCTCCAAAGCCAGGAGATTTAGCAGAAATAGTATTTACTTCTGGTACTACGAGTTTAGCAAAAGCAGTTATGCTTTCACAAAGAAATATTGGATCTAATATATATGGATTAGATTGTGCAGAAACACTTTATCCAACAGATACTAACTTTTGCCTTCTTCCATTTCATCATACATTTGGATCAAGCGGAATATTATTTGTAATGAGCTATGGAGCAAGAAGTGTATTTTGTGACGGCCTAAGATACATTCAGCCAAACTTAGTTGAATACGGAGTATCAGTTTTTATTGGTGTACCACTAATATTAGAGTCTATGCACAAAAAAGTTATGGCAGAAGTTAAAAAGCAAGGTAAAGAAGGAAAATTAAAATTTGGTAAGTTTGTTTCTAACGCACTTATGAAAGTTAAAATAGATGTTAGAAGAAAACTATTTAAAGAAGTTATAGAAAAATTAGGAAAGTTAAGACTTATTGTAAATGGTGCAGCAGCACTAGATCCAGTTGTGGCAAAAGATTTTTATTCAATGGGTATTACAGTAGTTCAAGGCTATGGCCTAACAGAATCATCACCAGTTATAACAGGTGAAAATGATTATGAAGTTCGCTTTGGATCAATTGGCCACCCACTTTTAGGATATGAAGTAAAAATTGATGAAAAAAATGAAGATGGTATTGGAGAGATTTGTGCTAGAGGCGATAACATCATGATTGGATACCTAGATGATGAAGAGGCAACCAAAGAAGCAATAGATAAAGACGGATGGCTTCATACAGGTGACCTTGGATATATTGATAAAGATGGATATGTATTTATAACAGGAAGAAAGAAAAATGTAGTTGTACTAAAAAATGGTAAAAATATTTATCCAGAAGAATTAGAACTTTTAATTAATAATCTTCCATATGTTGCTGAGTCAATGGTATTTGGCTGGCCAGAAGATGATGGGGATTTAACTTTAACTGTTAAAATTGTTTATAATAAAGACTATGTTGAGAAAAACTACATGGATAAATCTAAAGAAGAGTTTGAACAGTTAGTATGGAATGATATTAAAAAAATTAATTCAACACTTACTAACTATAAACATATGAAAAAATTAATTTTAACAGACGAAGAAATGATTAAAACAACAACTTCTAAAGTCAAGAGATTCCAGGAGATAGAAAAGATTTTAAAAGAAGGAAAATAATAAATGTGAAGAGTGTATGAAATTACACTCTTTTATATTGAAAAATGAAAAAAAGTATTATAAAATAAAACCAAATTTATATAAAGGAGATTTATAAATGGAAGAAAATGAAGTAAACAATGCAGGATTTAATCCAGCAGGAAACGATGGTCCAAAGAAAAAGTCTATAGTACCAGTTGTTATACTTGTAGTATTAATTGCTGCAATCTGTGGTGTTGGATACTGCGCAATGGGTGCTAAATCACCAGAAAAATTCTTTGAATCTGTTGTAGCAAAAACAGTTTCAGGAATTCAAAGTACAAATGGAGAAGCAAATTATGCTTTCACATTAGATTTAGATGTTACTGAACCAGAAGGAACAGAAACTCCTATAGTTAAAGTTCTAAATGAACTAACTGGAAAAATGACTACAGAAGTTGGAGAAGATAAATTCCAAGTTGGATTCTATGTAGATAGAGCAGGAAAAGTTGTTGGTGACATTGATGTTATTGCAACAGCAGAAGATAACAAAGCATATGTAAAATTAGCACCAATAGTTGAAGAATATGTTGAATATGAATATGATGAAGAAGAAACAAATGTTAAAGAAGTAATTGAAGCAGCCAAAACAGCTGCAGAAAAAATTCCAGAAAAGAGAATTGCTATTTTAAATGATGAACTTGCTACATTAATTACAAAAGAACAAGTTTCTAAAGAAAAAGCTACAATCGAAGTAGACGGCAAAAAAGTAAATGCAACAGCTTATATGTATACTACAACATATAAAGAGGCTAGAGAAATGCTTGTAAAATTTGCTGATGATCTTTTAGCAAATGAAGAATTCTTAGCAACATTTGACAATGAAAAAGTAAAACAAAATACTATTGATTCATTAAATGATTTAAAAGAACAATATTCTGAAGAATCAGAACAAGATAACAGTGTATTGAATCTTACAGTTTATGCAACAGGTCTTATGGGAAATAAGATTGTAAGATCAGTATGTGAAATAACTCCAGCAGAAGTAACTGAAGAAGATAAACCAGTTACAGCTACTGTAGATATTATATCAGAATATGATTATAACTATTCACTTGTATCAGGAGATTCAACAATTAATGGTACAATACATGTTAATAAAGAATCAGATAAAAAATATGATGTAACAGTAACAGCTGAAACAGAAGGTTATGTAGTTAAAGCAATTGTTGGAGTAGAAGAGCTTGATGGAGCAGATATTCCAGACGTATCTAGCTTAAAGACAGTTAAAACAGAAGACTTAAATACATGGACACTTTTACTTAATTTAATGAATTCAGAAGCATACAAGATTTATTCTGAAATTTTCCCAGAAGGAATGGGAGATACAGATGATTATACTTCAGTTGAAGCTACACCATTTGATGATGAAGAAGATTATGATTTCGAATATGATTATGATTCTGATGCAGATGATTTATTAACAGTTGAAGATAATTAATTATATAAAAAAGTGCGAAGCATTTGCTTCGCATTTTTTGTTTTTAAAATACTTTAAAAGTGCTTTAAATCAATGAATTTGCTTTGACATTTTATGTAAATTGTGCTATACTAATTGTGTATAGGAGAAAATAAAATTATGAAATTAGAAATGTTTAAAAGAGCATCTATAGGAACTCTAAGAAGCGTATTTAACGTACGTGGCAGAGAGTATCGTGATAATGATAGAAGAGACTATAGGGTTTATAATAACGATAAGAAAAAATTCGGAATTTTTAAACCTCTTACAGGATATAACAAAAAAGGAAAATTAACACGTCATGATGCTTCTGACTATGGTGAACTTATAGCATATGAGCTTGCAAAGAAAACTGATATTCCAGTATGCGAAGTTGAACTAGCAGTTAAACGTGAACAAATACCACATAAAAAAGATCCAGTAGATTTAAGAGGTGCTGTATCATATGTGGATTTAGCACAAGGTGAAACGTTAGTTCTTTCAATGGAAATAGTAGAATACTTTAGAATAAATCACTCTGATGAATATAAAGAAATTCTAGCAGCTAATAAATCAGTTAAAGAGTCAGATTTAGATCTACATTCAGAAAAGTTTAATAACAATGTTGAAATTGTTATTCCAGCATTTTTAGCTTATGTTAAAGATAAATTTCCAAAAGCAACTAAAAAAGATCTAGAAACATTAAAACAAAACTTAATTGATATGGTTGTATTTGACTGTAGATTTGCAAATTCAGATAGAAATGATGAAAATTTTGGTTTAAGAATATCTAAAGATGGAAGTAAATTCTATCCAATATTTGATAATGAACAAATTTTAGGATTCCATGAATCAACAGAGTATATAGAAGCAAATAGTGGTGCATCACTTCAAGATCATATAGATAGAGAAATAGTATCTAGAATGGGTGTAACTTCTAAACCAATTAATTTAGGATATACTGCTATGATGACATATTTGTTTACAACATATCCAGAAGAAACATATAAAGCTTATCAAAAAGTAATGAGAGTGAAAGATAAAGAATTAGTAGAACTAATGGAAAGATGTGGACCCGATTTGGATGAAATTCATAAAGCATACGCTTTAAGAATTTTTAAATCAAGAGAAAAAGGATTTGAATCAATTAAAGATAATTACATTGATGAAAAAGGAAGATCAATTAATGGTAATCCACTTCCAGGAAACAAACCAATGGAGATTGCTCCAAGAAGTAATCTTGGCGGTTCTCCAGATAGAAAAAAAGGAAAAACACCAAAGACTCCACATACATTAGATGACTAAACAAAGGAGAAAGATTATGGAAAATCTATATTTAAAATGGGTGGATTATAAAACGAATAAAAAATATATAGTTGGTGCTCTATGCTTTGATAGAGAAAATCATAAATACTATTTTAAAATAAATAGAGACTATATTAAAAAAGCAGAAGAAGCAGGATTTAATATGGCATTTTTACCATTTCCTGACAAAGAAGATATATTAGAATCCGACACATTATTTGCATTTTTTAAAGTTAGAGTTCCAAAAGTAGACAAGATGGATGAAGAAACTTTGCAAGAACTTTTGGACGAATATGGCATGAAAGAATTTGATGAATTTGAATATTTAAAGAAAACAAAAGGAGACATCTTAACAGACGATTTTGTATTAGAAGAGGAGAAGGATTAATGAAACCTTTCTATTATGAATTTGTTAATAGAAGAGATTTTAACTTAAGACATGAACCAGAAGGCGATATTCAACCTAAATATTGGTTCTCAAGTTATGATAATTCTAAAAAATTTAATAGACCAATGCTTGTTAAAAGAACAATGATTCATAAAGGTAGCAATAAAAGACCAAAAAGTGTTGTTCATAATCCAATAGGAGAATATTTTGGATACTTGCTTGGAAAAAAGATGGGATTAGATATTTGTCCAGTACATTTATTAAGCTTTTATGATAAAGAGAAAAAATATTCTAAATCTGAAAGATTATATCCAGCTTGTGCAAGTGTAAGTCAATTAACATATGGACAAAGCTTAGAACATGGAGAATCAGTTGTTAGTTCATTTGAATATGAAAATCCAAGCAAAGTTAATAATATACTTGAAAAATCTCCAAGTTATAGCACAATTTTTCCAAGAAAAGGTGCGTTTGGAACAGCTTCAACTGATGAGCATATCGAGATAATATTAGCTGCCATTGATTATAGAGTAAGAAATTTTGAAAGTGCAATTGGAAAAAGAACTCCAGAACAAATAGAACAAGATGTTAAAGATGCAAGAAGAAAAATGATAGAAATGGTAGTTTATGATTGTGCTTTTGGAAATAATGATCGTCATTCTAGAAACTGGGGATTAATGCTTGATAGAAATGAAGGTAGAGCAACTGTTTATTCAGCATATGATAATGAAAGAGTTTTAGGATTATGTTCTTCAGAATATGAAATGAATAAATTAGTAGAAGCCGGTCCTAAGATGATGAGTTTATTTCAACTTAAAGCTCATTATTCTAGAATTGGATTTGGATCACAAAAAGGTGGAGTATACTACGAAGACATGTTAGAATACTTAGTTGAAAAACATCCAGAATATGCAATTCCTGCAATTGAAAAAGTAGTAAGAAATGTAAAACCAAGATTTGTAGAAGAATTATATGATTCATTAGAAGATATTGATTTAAGATCAAGTAAGGTTGATGAACTTCCACCAGAACAAAGAGCAAAATTTGTTGTATCTGGAGCTTTTAAAGAATTTGGAATGAGAATGTATAATGAAAGATATAATTTCATGCAAAGATTATTAAATAAACAAATTAAAAAAATAGATACTTTAGAACAAAAATCTGATCCACATTATTCTATTATTAAAGATACAAAAACAAATCAATTTATTGTGGTAAATAACAATCCTAAGCAAAAGCAAGCTTATAGAGAAGATAGAGAATAAATAATCTAAAATCAAAAAAGCTGGCCACCTAAAAGGTGGTCAGTTTTTTGTTCGTCAGTTTGCTACTTTCTGAATATACTGAGTTTTTACCCATCCAGAGTATGCGTTATAGTCTCTGAAGTTTACTGTGACGTGGCAGTAATCTCCATAATAGCTATCGACGTTAACAATAGTGAATTTGTCGATAGTACTGATTGGATTCCCTGATGGGGAATCCAGCAAGGGTACATTGTCTTCCACACATACATAGAGGTTTTCACCATCTCTTGAATAACTTCCTACATCGCTTTGATAGATAAAGCTTGTTCCAGCAGAATTTTCTTTGCACTGTACTGCATAGAACGGATATTGCTCTTCGATAATGAGGAGCACTCTATCTGTTTGTTCTCCGTTTTCTAGGTTCATGCTTTGCCACGGAGTGGCATACATAAGAGTGTACTGGGTAAGAACGATCCAAAATGGATCTTCTTTTACGAGATTTGATTTCACAAATCCGATACCCTCTGGAGCGCCATCAAGACCTAAACTTGAAAGGTCTAAGATAAGCCATCCGCCATATTTTCCTAAGATCTTACATGACTGTCCATTTTTGATTCTTCCATAGCCAGAAGAGTTGCTATCTGGCTCACGTCTTACGGTTAGCTGCGAACTGATTACGGTTCCGTAATGTGCATACTGATACATGCTCTCTTGATACGGGATTGACGCCTGAGGCACTTCAGTAGCCGCGGGTTCAAATGGTGGAGCCTCAACGATGATTGCTTGACCAGGGCTATAAGGTTCCACATAGATTGGTGGCCCATCTTGAGCATATGCTGTAAGTGGCATGATAGCCATAAGCATAAGCCCTAAAAGAAGGGCTGCGATTAGGATTTTGCAAGAGTGATTCTTTTTCATTTTTTGTCTCCTCCTTAATGTAGTCTAGGCATGCGCCTGATTGGAAAAAAAGAATCCTTGCGCGAATATTTCACTTCCGATGGAAGCTACTTGCAAAGTATTATAGCACAAGTAGACATAAAATTCAATAGATTTACCCTTGAATAACCCTACAAATACCAATATTTTTTAAAAATTACCAATTTTTTATTGACATGAGGCTCTAGATAGTTTATAATAGTCTTTGTCTAAGGCAAATGCGCCCTTAGCTCAGTTGGTCAGAGCAACCGGCTCATAACCGGTGGGTCCAAGGTTCGAATCCTTGAGGGCGCACCATTAAAATTAAATACGGGTAGGTGGTCGAGTGGTTAATGGCACCAGACTGTAAATCTGGCGACGAGAGTCTACGATGGTTCGAATCCATCCCTGCCCACCAA
>JAEEGL011941136.1_pt1 | contig 11213 bp, 8 predicted proteins | sample 9134231 | NCBI WGS metagenome assembly JAEEGL01 (sample SAMN16246548, study PRJNA631951) | gut metagenome | biome: gut microbiome; feature: rumen; material: fiber-attached | host: Bos | place: Iran: Karaj | collected 2018-10
TCTCCTGATCCCCGCAGTGATAACAATGGTGCTCGGCGCGGTACTGGCGGTTTTTTCCATCGATCTCAAGCGCACCCTGGCATGCTCATCCATGAGTCAGATCGGCTTTATTCTTACCGGTATCTCCATGTGTGTGCTGTTGGGAGAAGAGGGGGCGATCGCCGCCTGCGGCACGGTTCTGCATGTGCTTAACCACTCGCTGATCAAGCTCACGCTCTTTGTAGCGGCAGGTGTTGTTTATTTTAACGTTCATAGTCTTGACCTCAATGATGTACGCGGCTTTGGGCGGGATAAACCACTTCTCAAACTGGCTTTTCTCTCGGGCGCCTGCTCCATCGCGGGTATTCCCGGCTTTGGCGGGTATATCAGCAAGACTCTCCTGCACGAGGGTATTGTTGAATACTGCACCGAGCTGGCGGCACACGGACATCCTGTCGCTGCTTTTCGTGCGGTTGAATGGCTGTTCCTTCTTTCCGGTGGCCTGACACTGGCATATATGGCACGACTCTTCTACATTCTTTTCCTGGCTGAAAAACCAGCGCATCAGCATCAGAAACAGGGCCGCTATATGTCGTCTATGACAGGTACCGTGCTTGCAGTGGGTGGCCTGCTCATGCCACTGCTTGGCCTGTTGCCGCATGCAACCATGGATCGGATTGCTGCCTTTGCAATACCTTTCTTTCACCGTGAACCGATGCATCATGCGGTACACTACTTCTCCCTGACAAATCTCAAAGGGGCTTTCATCTCTATCACCATCGGTGCGCTGGTCTTCTTCTTTGTAGGGCTGAAGCTGCTGACGAAAAAGGAGACAGGGATAGAGCAATACCGCAATATCTGGCCAAAGAAACTTGATCTTGAGAACAGCTTCTATCGGCCTGCACTGCGAGTCCTTTCCTTTGCTGGCGGCGTGGTTGCCCGCCTTGTGGAGACAGCAGGCGCTTTGCTGATTTTCGGAACGGTAGATCTCATTTTCCTTGGAGCAAAAGACAAGGTTGTTCCACCCGAAGATGAACAGTTTTCCATCTACCGGCACCGCAGCGAGCGCAGCAGGGTTGACCGCAGTTTCTCGGCAGACCTTCTCTGTGCGGCTTTCGGCATTCTGGCGCTGCTGTTGCTGGCAGGCTGGAACATGCTGCACTGAAATGTAGAAAAAAGAAAACGAAAAAGGCTTCGGGCATACTGCCTGAAGCCTTTTTTGAAAAAAGCATTCGTCTTTCAGCAGATGGATATCATCTGACGGAATGGAGAAAAAGCGTTTTTGAGAAGGATCCTTAATCTGTAACTCGGAAAGGATTGTAATTATCCTGATCACCTACGGAGACAGAATTATCTTTTGTTGTGCCACCTGATGCATAGAAAACCGGGAGACGGAAGGTAAGACAATCTGATGTCTCACCGGGCGAAAGGAGAAGGTCCACTGCCTTTTCTGCCATCAGCCGAAGCGGCTGGACAATAGTCGAACAGATATATCGTCCGGTGGCAAAATCAATAATTCCATCATACCCAATGACCTGCACGTCATCCGGTACGCTAAGATTCTTCTCTCTCAAAAAGGCGATAACACGCCTTGAAAGCCCATCCGTATTACAGAAAACTCCATCGAAATCAAAGGATCCATTGCGGATATGCTCTTCCAGATATCGATAGATCGGCGCTTCGGTCGCGCTGTCATCAACAAGCAGAGATTGATAGAAGGTGTGGGTCCTTTGGCACACATCTTCAAAGCCGGGACCACGAAGATCTGCTTCTCCTTGAATATCCGGACCGACCCGAAGAAAGAGGAGCTTCCTGCAGCCAAGCTCGATGAGTTTTTCCGCTGCGAGCTGTCCGCCCTGAAAGTTGTCGGAGGAGACACAGGGAATCCCTTTTCCCAGAGAGCGGTCAATACTCACGACCGGAATAGAGGGGGCGATTTCCTCAAGCTGGCGATAGGTCAGGGCGATGATGCCGTCGACTTTGTTTTGCTCTACCAGTGTGAAGCTCTTTCGTTCTGCCTCCGGATCGAAATTTGTGATCATCACATGAGTCAGATAACCGCGGTGCATGAGACAGGCTGTCAGCTCATCCGTGAGAACAGCAAAAAACGGATGACGCAGGGAGGGCATCAATAGACCGACACAATAGGTTTTGCTGGTCTTCAGACCTCGCGCATAGTTGTTCACCCTGTAATTGAGCATCTCTGCTGCAGCTTCGACGCGTTCCCGGTACCCGGCACCAACCGGAAAACCGTTGAACACCCGAGAAACTGTGCCGAGGGCAACTCCGGCTTCCCGCGCGACGTCTTTCATGGTTGGCTGTGAGGTCTTTTTCATGGGACACCCCTTCAGTGATATAGACAGAGAAATTATATCAACAGAGCCGTGGAAAGGGAAGAAAAATCTGTTGAAAAAGCATTCGGTAAAATGCAACAAATACATATCGGTTTTTTGTGCATAATATCAAAAAATGGAGGCGAAATCGTTTTCGGAAAATACCGCAGTTGACAACAGGATGAGGGTATGGTAAGCTTTTTAAGTAAAGGATGTAACGTTTCATTTTGCAAGAAAACAGATAGGTAGATTTCAAGCAGATGAAACGTTATATTTTTCAAATCTGGAAAAGAAACGGAAAGGAAAAATGCTATGAAGAAATCTCTTGCACTGCTCCTCGCACTGGTCATGGTTTTCGCCCTGGCCTGCCCCTCCGCTTTTGCGGCACCGGTCGAAGTGACCATCTTCAACTCCAAGATGGAGATCCAGGACAGACTTCTGGAACTGCAGGATGAGTGGAACGATAGTCATGATGACATCCACATTGATGTCATGTACTCCAGCGACACTGTAGCAGCCCACATGTCCACCAGATACGCGTCCAACGATCCCTATGTCATCTCCATGGTCGACGCGAAGGACATCTTTTCCCTGGGACCGGATCACGCCATCGACCTGGCGGGCGAGCCTTGGGTTGAGCACACCACCCAGGCTATCTCTGTTGACGGCAAGGTCCTCGGCTTCCCGGTCTGTGTTGAAGCCCGCGGCATCCTCTACAACGCCGATGCTATCGAGGCGATTACCGGCGAGGCCTTCGACCCCTCTGCCATCCACAGCACAGCGGACTTCCAAGCCTGTGTCGACGCTCTGATTGCCGGCGGCATGGAGACCCCCTGCGGCCTGCAGAAGGAAGACTGGTCCCTCGGTGCCCACTATCTCCAGCAGGTTTATGAAATGCAGCCCGATCCCGACGCGTTCATTGCCGGTATCAAGGACGGCACTGTGAAGCTTGCGGAAGATCCTGTCTTCAACGCTCTGATGGATGCCTTCGATGTCATGAAGGAAAACAACTGGATGAAGGACGCTCCGCTCTCTGCAGTCCGTGAGGATACTGAGATGATGCTCGCTGAGGGAGAAATCGCCTTTAAGTTCGGCGGTAACTGGGACTGGGCTAACATCAGCGCCTTTGATTATACTGAGAATATGGGCATGATGCCGGTTCCCACCGACCTCACAGAGTATAATACCAAGTTGGTCGGCGGCGGCTCCAAGTACTTCTTCATCGACAACTCCGTCTCCGCTGAGCAGCAGGAAGCAGCGAAGCAGTTCCTGAATTGGCTGGTAATGGATGAAGCAGGTCAGGATTTCCTGGTCAACAAGTGTGCGCTCGTTCCCGCCTTCTCCAACATCACTCTGCCGGTTTCCGATCCTCTCGGAGCCTCTGTCAAGTCATTTGTGGATGCCGGACAGATGATCGCGGACTATCGTTATGCTCCCGATGATCACTATGCCAAGAACGGCATCTCCTTCCAGAAGTATCTGGCCGGCCAGATCGACCGTGCCGGTCTCGCGGATGAGATCACTGCCTACTGGGCCACTGCCGAAGTCGGCGCTCACTAAACCGCTTTGAATCAAGAACCCGGGTATCAGCTATCCCGATACCCGGGTATTGCACTATTGTAGATTGGAAGGTATTTCGATGAAACAGAATACCCTGAGCTATAAGATCAGGCAATACCTGATGTTTGCCGGTCCCGGCACCATCCTGTTCCTTGCTGTTGTGATCGTGCCGTTCCTTTACGGTCTGTACCTGACCCTGACCAGCTGGGACGGTACCAGCCCTAACAAGGACTTTGTTGGCCTGCAGAATTTTGCCAATTCTTTTAAGGACACTACCTACTGGCAGGCTATGGGCAGAACGGCGATCTATTCCCTCTTCGCGGTAATACTCATCAACATTGTCGCCTTTGCTCTGGCTTATCTTGTGACTAGCGGTGTGAAGGGACAGAACTTTTTCCGCGCTGGCTTCTTCGTGCCGAACCTGATCGGCGGTATCGTCCTCGGTTATGTCTGGCAGTTCGTCTTCAACCGCGCTTTTGTAGCGATCGGCAAGGCAATTGGCAGTGGAAGTGCTGTTTCACTGCTGTCCACGCCGAATGGCGCCATGTTTGCCTTGATCCTGGTTTCGGTGTGGCAGTATGCCGGTTACATGATGCTGATTTACGTAGCCGGCTTTATGAGCGTCTCCAAGGATGTTCAGGAGGCTTCCCTGATCGACGGCTGCACCCCTGCCCAGGCTATGAAGAACGTCACCATCCCTCTGATGCGCTCCAGCTTTGTGCAGTGCATCTTTCTGAGCATCACCCGCTGCTTCGTCGTGTATGACGTGAACCTCTCCCTGACCAAGGGCGAGACGTTCGGTTCGTCGGTCATGGCTGCGATGCATGTGTACAATCAGGCATTTACATATAAAAATTACGGTCTCGGCCAGGCGGAAGCCGTCATTCTCTTCCTGGTTTGTGCCATCGTCGGTGTGACCCAGGTCATGATCGGCAAGAGAGGGGAGGTAGAGGCATAATGACGGAAAACGAAAGAGCTGCACGGCAGAAAAAGATTTCCCATGCGATCATGTGGATCGTACTGCTTCTCTTGTTCTTCTGTTTTATCTTCCCCTTCATCATGGTTGTCATCAACGTCTTCAAAACGAAGGCTGATATCGTGAAGGATCCCCTTGCGCTGGTCGGTGCCCATGGCTTCACACTGAAGAACTTCCCCGAAGCAATGAAGAAGATGGACTTCTGGAAAGTGTTCGGGAATTCTCTTGTTATTACCGCCTCCGCTACCGTCCTGACCATTCTTGTCTCCTCCATGGCCTCCTTTGTCATTGTGCGTAACGGCAAATGGAAATTCTGCGCGATGATCTTCTCCCTGATGGTGGCCTCCATGGTGATCCCGTTCCAGGTTCTGATGGTTCCCCTGGTGTCTGTCTACGGCGGTATCCTGAACGTGCTGAACCACCGGATCACCCTGATCTTGATGCACGTCGGCTTCTCCGTGTCGATGGCGGTGTTCATGTTCCACGGTGCGATCAAGACCAACATTCCGTTGGCATTGGAAGAAGCGGCCACCATCGACGGCTGCACCCGCTGGCAGACCTGGTGGAAGGTCGTTTTCCCTCTGCTGAAGCCCACTGTCGCCACCGTCGGCATCATTAACGCCATGGCGTACTGGAATGACTACCTGCTTCCGAGTCTTGTGTTGAAAAAGAAAGATCTCTTTACGATCCCCATTGCAACTCAGGCATTCTACGGAACCTATTCCACAGACATCGGCCTGGTAATGGCAGCACTGCTGCTGGCCATGCTCCCGATTCTGATCCTGTATGTATTCCTGCAGCGCTATATCGTCGAAGGTGTTGCCTCCGGCGCAGTCAAAGGGTAAGAAACAGGCTCGTACCATTTTATGTTTGAAGATTTCCCCGCTTTCACGGCGGGGAAATCTCACGTTAAGCAGTGATGTAAATAGGAGGGCTGATAGAAATAGGACGCATCTTTGATATGGATAACCCCTTCTGGCAAGGGGTGAGTGTAGTTGCGGATATGATGCTGATCAATCTTCTCACGCTTCTCTGCAGCGTTCCTGTGTTTACAGCAGGCGCAGCATTTACTGCCATGAACGACGTGGTGATCCGCATTATACGTCAGGAAGAAGGGAACATCATAAGGAGCTATGGAAGCGCGTTCCGGAAGAACCTGAAGAAGGGCAGCGTATTCGGACTGATCCTGATTTTTGCATCTGCACTGCTGTATTTTGACTATCTCTGCTCCCTTGCTTTCGCGCCGATGTTCCGTTATGGTATTGCTGCGCTTTCCATTCTGTTGCTGACGGTTGCCATGTATACCTTTGCCCTCCTGGCAAGATATGAGAACAGCCTGATGGCCACGATCAAGAATGCTGCGGTACTGGCTGTGGGCTACTTCCCCAGGACATTAGGAATGTTGGTTTTTACCGTTGCATTCTGGCTGCTTGGTATCCGTTTTTACAGGATCGGGGCACCAATTCTTTTCCTGTTCGGGTTTTCGCTGCCCTGTTATATCTGCATCATTTTGCTGCGTGAGGTCTTTGATCACCTGGAAAGCAAAGAGAATTCGGAGGATGCTGATCCATGATTGTGTCTGAAAGCAGAGCGCCCTGGTGGAAGCGGGCAGTGATTTATCAGATTTACCCAAGGAGTTTTCAGGATTCCAACGGGGACGGGATGGGAGATATCCCCGGAATCATCTCCCGTCTTGATTATTTGCAGATGCTGGGCATCGATGCCATCTGGCTCTCGCCGGTTTTCTGCTCACCTCAGGATGACAACGGTTATGACATCTCCGATTATGAGGACATCGACCCCATCTTCGGTACGATGGAGGACATGGATGAACTGATTCGGGAAGCAGAGAAGCACGGGATTCGAATCATTATGGATCTCGTACTGAATCATTCTTCGGACGAACACTGCTGGTTTCGGGAGGCAAAGAAGAGCCGGGACAATCCGTATCACGACTACTATATCTGGCGAGATGGCGACGGCCTTTCTCCTCCCAACGACATGAAAGCCTCCTTCGGCGGCTCTGCGTGGGAGTGGGTGCCCGAACTGGGACAGTATTACTTCCACCAGTATTCCAGAAAGCAGCCGGATCTGAACTGGGAGAACCCTGTATTGCGCCAGGAAATTTACGCGATGATCAACCGCTGGACCGAGCGCGGGATTAGCGGTTACCGGCTGGATGTGGTGGATCATCTGGGGAAGGAACCGGATCGCTGCATCAAGGTCAACGGGCCAAAGCTGCACGACTACCTCAGGGAGATGAGTGCCGCCTGCTTTCAGCGGAGCGAGCTGGTGACGGTAGGAGAAGCCTGGAGCGCGGACCCGGAAACGGCAAAGCTGTATTCAAATCCGGACGGCTCGGAACTCTCGATGGTATTCCAGTTCGAGCATATGATACTTGACCAGCGTCCGGTCGGAGACAAATGGGACATTGTGCCCCAGGATTTCCTTGCGCTGAAAAAGATCTTCACCCGATGGCAGACGGAACTCGCCGGCGAGGGCTGGAACAGCCTGTTCTGGGACAATCACGATCTGCCGCGCTGCGTTTCCCACCTGGGCAATGAGGACCGCTATCGGGTAGAGTCAGCTAAAATGCTGGCAATTCTTCTGCATGGGATGCAGGGGACACCCTACGTCTACCAGGGCGAGGAGCTCGGCATGACCAATGCGGGAGATTATACGCTGGAAGATTACCAGGACATCGAGATCCGGAATATGATTCGGGAGAAACGGGCATCAGGGATGCCGGACGAGGAAATCCTCCGCAGGCTCCGAATCAAAGGAAGGGATAACGCGCGCACCCCCATGCAGTGGGATGCCGGGGTCAATGCCAGCTTTACCACGGGAGAACCCTGGATTCGAGTGAATCCAAATTATACGGATATCAATGCTGCCGATCAGGTGAACCGGGATAATTCAGTTTTCTGCTGTTACCGGGAACTGATCCGACTTAGAAAGAGATATTCGATTTTCATCAACGGAGTTTAGGAACCTCTGTTGGAAGACGATAAGCATATCTTCGCCTATCGAAGAACCGATGACACAGGAGAATTGCTGGTCATATGCAACTTCTTCGATGTGCCCGTGCGAGATGTCCTGAAAGAAGAACAGCAGAGTGGGAAAATGCTGATCAGCAGCTATGAGGAGCCGGGTGAGGATTCGTCACTCCTGCGCCCCTATGAGGCTAGAATGATTTTCAGAAGTGCGGTCGAGCCGGGGCAGACAGGAAGAAAACAATATAATCGAGGAGAAAAAGGATGAGCCAGGAACTGCAAAAAGCCAGAGAGTACGAAAAGATCCACAGCGCTTTTACTGCACCGGCTGATCGGCCTCTGTTTCATCTCAGCCCCTGTGTCGGCTGGATGAACGATCCGAACGGATTTTCCTTCTATCAGGGGAAATACCATATGTTCTACCAGTATTATCCCTATGACTCACACTGGGGACCGATGCACTGGGGACATGCGGTCAGCGAAGACCTGCTGCACTGGACATATTTTCCGGCTGCCCTGGCGCCGGATATGCCCTATGACAAAGACGGCTGTTTCTCCGGAAGCGCCATTGAACTTCCGAACGGAAAACAGTTGCTGATGTATACCGGGGTTCGCCGTGAGAGGGATGAGCATGGGGAGCTACGGGAAGTCCAAACCCAGAACCTGGCATTCGGCAACGGAATACAATATGAGAAGTATGAAGGAAATCCCGTGCTGACAGAAAAAGACCTCCCGGAAGGAGGAAGCCGGCATGACTTCCGGGACCCTAAACTCCTGCGCTGTGCCGATGGAAGCTACTGCGCGATTATCGCCAACAATCATATGAACTTCGGCGGGCAGATTCTCCGATACCGCAGCAGGGATGCCATCCATTGGACACTGGACGGGACGGTTTCAAGCAACCAGAACCGCATCGGGCTGATGTGGGAGTGTCCGGATCTGTTCCGCCTGGATGGAGTAGATGTTCTCCTGGCAAGTGCACAGGATATGCTGCCGAAGGATTTTGAATATCACAACGGCAACGGGTCTTTTTATCTCCTTGGACAATATAATGCGGAAACGGGCAGGTTTTCGGAAGAGTCAGACCATGCGACGGATTATGGGATTGACTTTTATGCACCTCAGACCGTGCTTACACCAGACGGACGCCGGGTGATGATCGGCTGGATGCAGAACTGGGATACCTGCAACATGCATACGCGTTCTATACCGTGGTTCGGGCAGATGAGTCTGCCGCGGGAGCTGTCAGTCAGAGACGGAATCCTGTACCAGCAACCGATCCGCGAACTGGAAGCATTGAGAAAAAGCTTCGTTCAGCATCAGAACGTTCGCATTGAAAACGAGGAGATCCGTCTTCCGGGGGTACAGGGACGCACGGTGGATATGGTTGTGGAACTGGAACCGGACGGAGAACTGTTTAACCGCTTTGCCATCCGCTTAGCAAAAAACAGAGTATATCAGACTACAGTCAGTTTTCGACCGCATGAGTCAGTTCTGAAGATCGACCGGAAATTCTCCGGATCCAGACGGGCGTTTATCCATCAGCGCCGTGCAAAGGTCCGCCATGATAAGGGAAGGCTGAAATTACGGCTGATTTTGGACCGATTCAGTTGCGAGGTCTTCGTCAATGATGGAGAGAAGGTTCTCTCCATGACGGTCAGTACAGATTTACGCGCACAGGACATCAGTTTTTTCGCCGACGGCAGAGCACGGATCAATGTCTGTATGTATGAGCTGGAGGAATAGAAATATGAATCGTCAAGATTGGGCACCTGAATTCAGCGATCGCTTTTCCCGCTGTGAGGAAGAGCTGCGAGAACAGTATCTGTCGTTATACTATAATGATGAACAGGCCTGGGAGTACTTCACGGGAATGCTTTACCGAACTTGGGAGGAACGTTCCGAGGCGCTGAAACAGCTGGACCGCACACGACTGCAGAACCCGGACTGGTATCGGGGTAGAGACCTGCTTGGCATGCTGATGTATGTCAGCGCTTTTGCCGGAACTTTGAACGGAGTTCGCGGAAAACTTGATTACATCGAGGACTGTGGAGTCAATTACCTGCATATGATGCCGATCCTGGAGAGTCCGGAGGGACGCAGCGACGGCGGGTATGCCGTAGCAGATTTTCGCAGGATTCAGCCGGAACTGGGAACGATGGAGGACTTGGAGCAACTGACTGCCGACTGTCATCGCAGGGGGATTTCTGTCTGCCTGGACTTTGTCATGAACCACACCAGTGAGGATCACGAATGGGCCAGAAAAGCGCGTGCGGGAGATCCGGAATATCAGGCGAGGTACTTTTTCTATGATGACTGGGCCTGTCCGGAAGAGTATGAAAGGACTGTTCCACAGGTGTTTCCCACGACTGCGCCGGGAAATTTCAGCTGGTGTGAAGAAGCGCGCAAAGTAGTGATGACGACGTTTTATCCCTACCAGTGGGATCTGAATTATGCAAATCCCGTCGTCATGAACGACATGACCGAGAACATGCTGTTTCTCTGCAATCAGGGTGTTGATATTATTCGGCTGGATGCGGTGCCGTATATCTGGAAGGAACTCGGTACCAGCTGTCGAAATCTCCCGCAGGTTCATACACTGGTTCGTATTATGCGTCTCGCGGCGGAGATTGTCTGTCCGGGAACGCTTCTGCTGGGCGAGGTTGTGATGGAACCTTCCAAGGTGGTTCCATATTTCGGCAGCGTAGAAAGACCGGAATGTCATATGCTCTATAACGTTACGACGATGGCCAGCACCTGGCATACGGTTGCGACTAAGGATGTCCGCCTGCTTCGTCATCAGCTGGGGCAGGTCTTTGCACTGCCGAAAGAATATGTTTTCCTGAATTATCTTCGCTGCCATGATGATATCGGCTGGGGACTGGATTACGGATTCCTCGGACAGTTCGGAATCGGTGAAGTATCACACAAAAAGTTCCTGAATGATTATCTTACCGGGCAATGGACTGGCAGCCCGAGCCGGGGAGAACTCTATAACAATGACCCGAGACTTGGCGATGCCCGTCTGTGCGGAACAACGGCTTCGCTCTGCGGAGTAGAGGCTGCCCGCTATGAGCAGGATGATGTAAAACTCAGTTGGGCACTACGCCTGGACATCTCGCTCCACGCGTACATGTTTACCCTCAGCGGAATTCCGGTGCTGTACAGCGGGGATGAAATTGCATTGGAGAACGATTACAGTTATCATGAGAATCCTGAAAAGGCAGCTGACAGCCGCTATTTGCACAGGGGGAACATGAACTGGGAAGCCGCGAAGAAGAGAACGGATCCGAATGCACCGGAGGGTGTGGTGTTTCTCGCACTGCGGCAACTGGAAAAGATGAGAAATAACCACCGCGTCTTTGACAGCCA
>JAEEGL013150175.1_pt1 | contig 11213 bp, 12 predicted proteins | sample 9134231 | NCBI WGS metagenome assembly JAEEGL01 (sample SAMN16246548, study PRJNA631951) | gut metagenome | biome: gut microbiome; feature: rumen; material: fiber-attached | host: Bos | place: Iran: Karaj | collected 2018-10
AATATCTTGTATTTTTTTTTTATTATGTTAGAATATATCATCAACAAAGGAGAAAATATTATGAATGGTATTTTAAAAACAATAATAGAAAAATGTAATTCAAAAAATACGGCTTATCAACCTGTAGATTTAAATCAATTAAAGCTAAGAGTAATTCATAATAATGAAAATGACATTAATAGAATAAATGATGAATTAGAAAAATTGAAAAAAGATTTAGATTTATTTCCAAGGCTTTATTGTAATAAATATGGACATAGTTATTATGTTACAGATTATTATAGGAAAGGGGAAACTGGTTGGCATTCTTTTGCGGGGGATGAAGTAGTTTATTATATCTCATATTGTTGTGCAGTCTGCGGAGCATATGATTCTTACGAAGGTGCAATGTATGGAGTTCCAAATAGACAGTATAAAAAACATGGGTTTCCTGAGGATGCTTATGATGATCTGAATGTACAAAAAGATGGAAGAACTTATCGGATGGTACAAGAAGAGATATCTAGATTAGAAAACTATCTTGCATATTGTCAATATTTAAAAAATAAAATATGTGAACTAGCTGGTCATACAGTGGAAAAAGATGGTGAATGTAAGTGCATTTGTTGTGGAAAAACAATGTCTTATTATGAATATAACAAATGTTTAAACGCTAATTCTAAAACGGTCACAAATGATTATTTTTCATCATTACCATCATTTGAGGAATATCAAGATCAAATAAAACAAGAAAGAGAATCAAATCCAAATAATGAATCTTCTGGAGCTAAAACTAAAAGAATTATATATAATTAATAGTTTTAATAATTTCAGACTATTGACATAATAAATTATGTTAATAGTCTTTTTTTTTTACAAATAAAAAAATAAGTCACAATAAAGACTTATTTGTTTATAGAAAGTAGAAACCAAATACAATTCCACAGATAGCTCCTATTAAGTGACCATCATGATAGACATTTCTATTTCCTTCGGTAATACTTTTCTTTATTTCACTCATTATGTAGAATATTAGTATTAGTAATAGGGTAATTGGTATTTTTCCTTCTGTTATATTGGAGAATGAGCTTAATACTATTAGCATATAAACATTTCCACTTGCTCCAGTGATGGTGTAGTTATTAAAAATTATATTAAATAGAGAAATAGCTAGAGAAGTAATTATTAGCATTATTATTAGGTTTATACTACCATATTTTTCTTCTACCATTGGACCAATTAATAGAATAAATAAAAAATTATGTATAAGATGATCTAAGTCTTTATGGCCAATAGAGTGGGTTATTAATCTTATATATGTAAGGGGATTAAATATAGAAGAACGATAGTTACTGAAAAAAAATTTGTTAGTTTTTCCTCTTGTAATAAAATTTAAAATATTGGCTATTACTGATATTAGTAAATAGGTTATAATAACAGGTGAATTATAATCAAATTTAATATTATTTATTATATTTTCTATATTCATATTTTTACCTTCTTTTATTATATTATATCTTATTTTAGAGTTCTTTACTAATCATTTTTTACTTGGCACTCTTTGTTGACAACTGCTAAAAAAAGTGGTATAAAATACTTGTATGAAATAAATTAGGAGATGATTTTATGGAGAAAAAGGAATTTCAGTCTGAATCTAAGAGACTATTGGATTTAATGATAAATTCTATTTATACAAATAAAGATATATTTTTAAGGGAGTTAATTAGTAATGCTAGTGATGCATTAGATAAACTATACTATCGTAGTTTGACAGATGATAAGGTTAGTATTAATCGTGATGATTTAGAAATCAATATAGAATTTGATAAAGAAAAGCGTTTATTAGTTATTCGTGATAATGGATGTGGAATGACTAAAGAGGAGTTAGAAACAAATTTAGGTACTATTGCGAAGAGTGGTTCTTTATCTTTTAAAGAAAATATGTCTTTAGAAGAAAAGTCTTCTATTATAGGACAATTTGGTGTAGGTTTTTATTCTGCTTTTATGGTTAGTAATCATATTTCAGTTCTTTCTAAAAGTATAGATAGTAGCGATGCTTATTGTTGGGAAAGTGAAGGAGCAGATGGGTATACTATTAAGAAGGGTAAAAAGAAAGATAACGGAACTATTATTACTTTATCAATTAAGGATAATACTGATGAATATTCTTATGATAAATATTTAGATGAGTATGAATTAAAAACATTAGTTAAAAAATATTCTGATTATATTGCTTTTCCTATTAAGATGGAGTGTACTCATCATGAATTAAAAGATGAAGAAAAGCATGAATATGAAGATAAAAAAGAGATTGAAGTATTGAATAGTATGATCCCTATTTGGAAAAAGAAAAAAGATGAAGTTAGTGATGAAGATTACGAAAACTTTTATATGGATAAATTTAGTGATTATGATAAGCCTATGAAAGTAATAACTTCTTCTGTTGAAGGAATGGTTTCTTATCGGTCTTTATTATTCATACCTTCGCATGCTCCATTTGATTATTACACTCAAGATTATGAAAAAGGATTAGCTCTTTATTCTAATGGAGTATTAATTATGGAAAAGTGTGCTGATTTGTTACCTGATTATTTTAGTTTTGTTAAGGGTGTTGTTGATAGTGAAGACTTATCTTTAAATATTTCAAGAGAATTATTACAGGAATCTCATAGTTTAAAACTAATTGCGAAAAATATTGAGGGAAAAATACGTAAAGAATTAGAAGATATGATGAAGGATAATCGAGAAGATTATATATCATTCTTTAAAACTTTTGGTGTTCAATTGAAATATGGCGTTTATAATAATTTTGGACAAGATAAGGATAAATTAAAAGACTTAGTATTATTTTACTCTAGTAAGCATGAAAAACTTATTTCTTTAAAAGAGTATGTAGATGAAATGAAAGATAATCAAGAAGCTATCTATTATGCGTCTGGATCTTCAATAGAAAAGATTCATTCTCTTCCACAAGTTGAACAAGTACTTGATAAAGATTTTGATATTTTATATTTAACTGATTATGTTGATGAATTTTGTATGACAGCATTACAAAATTATGAAGGAAAGAAATTTGCTAATGTAAGTGATGGGGATATTGATTTAGAATCAGATGAAGAAAAAGAGGAAGTTAAGAAGATTAATGAAGACTATTCTGATTTATTAAAAGATATGTGTGAAGAAATAAAAGAAGTAAAAGAAGTTAAATTTAGTAAAAAATTAAAAACTCATCCTGTGTGCTTAACTACTAAAGGTGATGTTTCTATTGAGATGCAAAAAGTATTTGATGCTATGCCTAATAGTATGGGTATTAAGGCTGAAACAGTTCTTGAAATTAATGAGAAACATCCAATTAGTGAAAAGTTAAAAGAATTATATAAAAAAGATAAGGAAGAATTTAAGAAGTATACTAAAATATTATATAGTGAAGCACGTATTATTGCTGGACTTCCTATTGATAATCCTACAGAGATTAGTAAATTAATATGTGATGTATTATCTAAATAGAGACTTAGTCTCTATTTTTTGTTAAGTAGACTTTTTTTCTGTTTTATAGTATAATTAGTTAGAGGTGATTTAGATGACTACTCGAAAAAGTATGACTTTACCTATTATTATTACATTTATTATTATTGCAATTATAGTTTATTTGTTTGCGAATATTAAACAGACAGAAATAGTATGTTCTATGACTGAGAGTTTTGATGGTGATGTAGTTTTACAAGAGAATCTTGTTACTACGTTAGATAGTAAAAAGATTACTAGTATGAAGTTAGTTAAGACCATTATTTTACCTCCAGAATATGCTGATGAAGTGCATTTAAATAGTATTAAATTTGCTCTTGATAATACTTTGGAATATTTAGGAAAAAAGGTTTATTATACAATTAGTAGTGATCGGATTATAACAGAAGTGAAAGTTGATAAGAATGAAGTTCTTTTATTAGATAATATTCAATTTGTTGTTAATGATGATTTACAGGTTGTTATTGATTCAAATACAAAAAGTAGTAATGTTATTACTTTGACAGTTGGTGATAATTATTCAGATGGGGAGTTTATGATGAGATTAAAAAATAATGGATATCATTGTAAATAGTATGGATGATTATAGTATTAAAGAAGTAGCTGATCAATTGGATTTTGTTAGTAATTCTTTTCAAACAGTTGGTAATAATTTAATGCTTACGGTTCATGAAATAGAAGTACTAGACTTATATCATATTCCATATAAGAATTGTCAAAGTTTAAAAGAAGTTCTTTTTCAAATAGAAGATGTTATTCAAGATATGGATATCGTCGATGAGGAATTAGATTTAGTATCTAGTTCTATTGCAGAAAGAGATTATTATCAAAACACCAATCAATGATTGGTGTTTTATGTTATAATTGAATAGGTGATAAGATGAAAGAATATTTAGAATTTGCAATTGATATTGCTCATTATGCTGGAGATAGAATTAATTATTATTTTTCTCTAGATAAAGATATGTCTTATAAGAGAGATAAAACTGTTGTGACAGAAGTTGATAAAGATATTAATCATTATTTGATTGAAAAAGTTAAGGAAAAATATCCAAACCACTCGGTTAATGGTGAAGAAGAAAAGTTTGAAAATAATTCAAATTATGTATGGGTATGTGATCCTATTGATGGAACGGGGATGTTTGTGGCAAGAGTACCTGTATCAGTTTTTTCTTTAGCTTTAGTTGTTGATGGAGAAGTACAAGTTGGAGTTGTTTATGATCCCTTTTTTGATAAGATGTATACTGCTATAAAGGGAGAAGGAGCTTATTGTAATGGAGAGGTAATACATGTAAACAACTTGAAATTAGGAGAATTAGGATATCGATTAAATTATGAAATGTGGAACCAAGCTAAATATGATACAATGGATATTGCTAATAAGTTGCTTTCACAAGCTAAAATCTCATCTATAGGAAGTGTTGCCAGGAGTTGTATGGCTGTAGCAACTGGTTATTTTTCTTGTGATTTATTTCCTGGAATTGAACATGGAAATTGTGATATAGCTGCTTCTTCTTTGATAGTTAGTGAAGCAGGTGGAATAGTAACAGATTTTTATGGTAATAGTCAAAGATATGATCAAGATATTAAAGGGGCAATTATTAGTAATGGAGTTTCCCATGAGAAAATACTTGAGTATGTTAGGAGCGCTGTTAAGTGAAAAAAAATTTAATTGTTGTTGGTATTATAATTGTAATCATTGTGGTTTTTTTATATTATCAGAGTAGGCCAGCTATAGTTAACTATAGTTATTCTAAAGAAGTAGCAGAAATATTAAGACCACTTTATTCTGATTATGATATGGAGGAAATTGGGGTTGATTCTCGTGGAATTCTTTTTAAAGATTCTAAAGGCAATCAGATAGCATATAATTTTTATGAAGGTAAAATTGATTTTGTTGATATTCGTTTTGAATTAAAAAATAATGAATTAGATTCCGAAGAAACAATACAAAATATAGAAGACTTATATATGGTTGTTACTGATAATTTTAAAATTATTAAAGATTATTTTGTTGATGATTTTTTAATAAAAGAAGAGTATTTTATAAGTGAAAGAGATAGACAACATTTAAAAGATTCATTGGATTTTAAAGAAGAATGTATTGATTGGGAAGCTAGGTACGAATATTCGGAAGGAAATAAATATACGTTTATTAATTATTCTATGGATGCTTTATATAATCAAGAGGGTTATGATCACTTTTCTATTTTTATTTCTTAACTAAACTAGTGGTTGAGTAATTTCAACTTCTTTTTTATTGTTTTTGAGTTTTATATTATTTATAATTTTTATAGAAAGAAGGCGTTTTATGATTTATTTAGATTATAGTGCAACAACTCCTGTTAGAGAAGAAGTTATTGATACTTATGCAAGAGTATGTAGGGAGTTTATAGGTAATCCTAATTCATTACATTCTTTAGGTGTTAAGTCAAAAGAATTGATTGATGCTAGTAGTGAGCAAATTGCGAATATTTTGGGAGTTAAACCTAGTGAAATAATATATACAAGTGGTGCAAGTGAGGCTAATAATACGGCTATTAAAGGGGTATGTTTTAAATATCAAAATAGGGGTAAACATATTATTACAACTGAATTAGAGCATTCTTCTGTTATTGCGCCTCTTAATTATTTAACTAGTTTGGGATATGAGGTCGACTTTGTATCATTAGATAAAAATGGTTTAGTAGATTTAGATGATTTAAAAAACAAACTTAGAGAAGATACTGTTTTAGTGTCTATTGCTTCGGTTAATAGTGAAGTTGGTGTAAAACAAGACTTAGTAAAAATTAGTGAAATTGTTCATCAAAATGGTAGAACTCTTTTCCATAGTGATGTTACTCAAAGTGTAGGAAAAGAAAAAATTGATTTTTCGTGTTTGGATTTAGCAAGCCTATCATGCCAAAAGTTTTATGGGATGAAAGGAATTGGAGCTCTCATAAAAAAAGAAAAGTTAATTATTGAGCCTCTAATACACGGTGGTAAAAGTACGACAGTTTTTCGTAGTGGAACACCTGCTACACCATTGATTGCCTCTTTTGCAAAAGCTTTGCGATTGGCTTATGAGGATTATGATTCAAAGTATCAAAAAGTACAAGAATTGAAAGAATATTTGATTAAAAAAATTAGTGATTTAGATATTACTATTAACAGTAATGACTATTGCCTTCCTCATATGGTTAATATTAGTTTACATGGAATTAAGAGTGAGGTAATGCTTCATGCGTTAGAAGATAAGGAAGTTTATTTATCAACACAAACAGCTTGTTCTGTTGGTAATTATTCAAAAGCTGTGTACGCTATTACTCATAATAAGGATTTAGCTAGTTCTAGTCTTCGTATTAGTTTATCTTACTTGACTACAAAAGAAGAATTAGATGAATTTGTTAATATATTTAAAGAGGCATTAGAAAAGTTATCATTTAGGAGAGATGTATGAAAATTGTAAAAATTAGTGCTATATGGTGTGGTGCTTGTCTTAAGAGTAATAAAAGTTGGAATCAATTAGTGAATAATTATTCTTTTGAGGCAGTTGAGTTAGATTATGATATGGATGAAGACGAAGTAAAAGAATATAAACCTGGTAATATTTTACCAATCTTTATTTTTTTAAAAGATAATAATGAAGTAGCACGCCTTGTTGGTGAAGTATCTTATTTAGAATTAGAACAAAAGTATTTAGAGGTTGGTGATTAAAATGAGAAAAAAATTATTTCTTTTCTTTTTTGTTATTTTAGTATTTCCTCTTTTTGTGTGTGCCAAAGATGATGAGAGAATTGTTTTATATTTTTTTCATGGGGATGGATGCCCTCATTGTGCAGCAGAAGAAGAATATTTAGAAACTATTCGTGAAAAATATCCTAATTTGGTTATTGAAGAATATGAGGTTTGGTATCATCCTAAAAATGCTTCATTGTTATCTAAAATACAAAAAACTTTACATCTTAGAAGTGGAGTACCTACTACCATTATTGGGAAGAAGGCTATTGTTGGTTTTTCTGATGAAGGTTCTACAAATAAAAAAATAGAAAAAGCTATAGAATATTATCAGACAGAAGAATATATAGATGTAGTTTTACAGATTAAAAATGGTACTTATCAAGATAAGAGTGATAAAGAAAGTCAAGAAGATAAAGATGATAAAGAGGATAAAGAGGATAAAGATTCGTTTACTATTAAGGTTCCTTTTTTTAAAAAAATTGATTTAAAAAAAGCTTCATTGTTTACTTCAGCTATTGTAATTGGTTTTATAGACGGTTTTAATCCTTGTGCTATGTGGGTTTTATTATTTTTAATTAGTGTATTAATCGGTATGAAAAATCGAAAAAGAATGTGGAGTTTGGGATTAGCTTTTTTGTTTACCTCTGCTTTTGTGTATTTTTTGATAATGCTTTCATGGATTCAAATTGCTGTTCAGGTTACAACGGTTATTTGGATACGTAATGCTATTGCTTTAATTTCTTTAATTGGTGGAATAATTCAATTGCGGAGTTTTTTCCGTCATAGTGAAAGTGGTTGTGAAGTAGTTGATGATAAGAAAAGAAAAAATATTTTTAAAAAAATACGTAAATTTACATCTGAAAAAAGCTTTTTATTGGCTCTAGTTGGTGTTATTGGTTTAGCTGTTTCAGTAAATATTGTTGAACTTGCTTGTTCTGCTGGGCTTCCTTTGGTTTTTACTGAGCTATTGGCATTAAATAAGGTATCTGAATTGGCTAAGATAGGTTATGTTTTGTTGTATATATTATTTTTTTTAATAGATGATTTAATAGTATTTTTTATTGCGATGATTAGTATGAAAGTTACTGGTATTACTACAAAGTATAATCAATATTCTCATTTGTTAGGGGGAATTATTATGATTGCGATTGGTATTTTATTAATATTTAAACCTGGTTGGTTAATGTTTCAATTTAAATAGTTTACTTCTTTTAAATTATTATGTATAATATATTTTAGAGTAAAAGGAGTTTTCTAGTATGGAAGATAAAGAAATGGTTGTAATAGAAGATAGTGATGGCGTTAAAACGGAAGTTGAGTTAGTTACTTATTTGATTAGTGAAAATCATGTTAATTCATATATAGTCTATTCCAAGGGAGAAAAAACAGGAATTGAGTCTGATGAAATTATATATATTTCAAAAATGATTCAAGATGGTGATGTAGTTAAGATTCAGGAAATACAAGATGATGTGGAATGGTCTGAAGTTCTTAGTTTATTGAAGAAAATTGCTAATGTTTAATAAGGTGGTGGGTATATGAATACCGATAATATAGATAATGAACAGGCGTTAGAAGAAGCTCAAAAAACTTTTAAGGCAACTATGTTTGATTTAATTGCAATTCATCAACTTGTTTTGGATGATTTTGTAAATAAATTTCCTTCTAATAATGATCAACAGGTACGTAGTTTATGGAATTTATATTATAGAAAATTAGGAAAAGTTATTATAGATACTAATACTTTGATGAAAGAATTGCCTCTTTTAGAGAATTACGCTAAGCAGTGCATACAAATGATGAATAATTATGAGGCTCAGAAATCTAATGCAGAAGTTATGGAATCAGTTAAAGATGATGCTATTAGCGATGCTACTTCAATTGTTAGTACTCAGGTAGAAGAAAAACAAGAAACAGAGTTAATTGAAGAAGAACCTGTTGAAGTTAAACAAGGAGAAATTTCTGAAGAAGAAAAAGTAAATCAACAATTGGAGGATATTGAGAAGGGATTAGTTTCTGCAGATAATAGTAATACTACTACTGAAGTAACTGAAGAATCAGTTAGTAGTGATGAGTTAGAAACTTCACCTGAAGTAGAGCAGGAAGATAATAATTCAAGTGTTGAAGAACAAGCAGTAGTTAATGATGAGGAACAACCTATAGAGGAAGAGAGAAAACAAGTAGTGATTATTCCTCCAGAAGAAGAAGTTGTTGAGGTACCTTCAGAAGAGGTTAATTCACAAGAAGAAGTACAGGACGAAGTTATTACAGCTGAGAAAGAAGCGCCTGAAATTGTTTCAGATGTCAATAATGAAGATTTAAATAAGGAACAGTCGGTTGTAATTATTCCGCCAGAAGAGGTTAATTCACAAGGAGAAGATTCTAGTGCTGAAGTAATTTCTAGTGAGGAAGTTGTTTCAGAAGATCCTACACTACAAAGTGAAGATAATAAAGTTCTAGAGGAAAGTGTAAGTTTACCAGAAGCAGAGGTAGCTGTTGCGGAACCTTTTGTTTCACAAGAAGATAATGTTGAAGCTATTTCTAGTGATGGAGATGTTTCTGAAAATGTTTCAGGTGAGTCTGTACCACAAAGTGATGTAAATGTTACTGAAGAGGAAAAAGTTGTTATTCCAGCTATTGTAGTTAACGAAAATCAGGAGCAACCTATTGATGAAGAAATAAGTACTCCATCTGAACAAACAATAGTAGAATCTTCGGATAGTGAGAATATGGAATTAGAAGCTGTTAATAATAATGATGATAATCTAGAAAATAATGATCAGTCTGTTGATGAAGTTAATACGATGCCTCCATATGTGGATATTCCAATTGTTGCGGAGACGGAGAAACAAGAAACTAATGATATGCCACAAACTACATTAACATTTATGGCACCTGTTGGATACAAAGGAAATGCTCTTAGTGTTACTACTAGTCAAGCTAGTCATTTGAGAGCTTCTAAGAGTGAACAACATGCTAAGGTAGTATCTATTATTCCATATTTGGGAAAAGAAATGGTAGTGCAACCTGTTACTAATACAGATTTAGTAGCGGAAATACCGCCAGTTTTCGAAAATCAACAAGATACTAATATGGATGCTGTTTCTGAGGAACAATTGGCTCAAATGGTGCAGCAAGTAACTGATTTATATAATGCTAATGAAAAAGAAAAAGCAGAAGAATTATCTCAAAAAATTAGTGTTTTAAGTAAAAGATATTCTAATCAAATGGTGGCTTAGGTGATGTTATGGAAAAAAGTTTAATGGAAAAAAAGTTAATAAAAGATGATTATCAAGACTATTAAGATAAAATTGTGAATATATTTGGCATTTCAAATAATAGAAGTTCTATTTTATTTGAAATTAAAATAAAAGATTATCAAGCTTTGGCTAAACTATCTATTGTTAGTCAGGAAGGAGAAACAGAAGAATTTCAAGATACTTTATTAGATTGTGATCAAGATTTTTCTTCTTTTTTCTTAATACCATTAGTTGAAAAAATATGTGAAGTTGTGGAAGTACAATCAAAAGATGTTGTTAATCTGTCAGATGATTCATTAGTTACTTTTCGTATAATAACTAAACATAATGATTTATTTACAGTAGATGGTTTAAGTCCTGATGATGCAGGAAGTCTTTTGACTTTATCAGAAAACGTAAAAGTAGCTCCAGAAAAGAGTATTTCTTCTAATGAAAAAGGTATTGGAAATTATATTGGTTTTCTGTTTATGATTGGTTTGTTTACCATAGCTTTAATTTTAATTGTAACGCTTATTAGATAAGAAGTAGTTGAAGGGAGATGGAATTTATGCATAAGAATAAAGCTAATTATTATGCAAAAATTCTAGTCGTTGTTTCAATTACTTTTATTTTATATGGATGTTTTTTAAATTTTACGAGTGTTAGAAAGATTTTTGATCCTGTTAGTGACGTTGTTCCTATACAGAAAGAGGATGAGTCTATTGTTTCTATTACTCCTATTGAAGGTAG
>JAEEGL013328061.1_pt1 | contig 11213 bp, 9 predicted proteins | sample 9134231 | NCBI WGS metagenome assembly JAEEGL01 (sample SAMN16246548, study PRJNA631951) | gut metagenome | biome: gut microbiome; feature: rumen; material: fiber-attached | host: Bos | place: Iran: Karaj | collected 2018-10
TCGGGAGCTTTAACATATCTTTAGTTCTTTGGCTTTTCTCCTGTAGAAGCAGTATCAGCAAATTTTGCATATTCACCTGACTGGGTGATTTCCTCAACTTCCATAGCATTTGAATCAAAGTATACCCATACGAGCAAAGCAGCCATACCCGGATTGTTCTTGAGGTTTATGCGATAGCGTACTTTCTCGCCCGGCTTTGCGGAAACATTGTCACCGTAAGCAACGAAGCCTGTTTCTGATGAAACGTCCTGTGGCCCGATGCTGTCGCCGACTCTTATATTACCCTGTATTACCTTATCAGGCACGAGAGAAGAACCTTTGATAGTTGAGAAATCAGTGCTGAATCTTACAGCATAGTCTTTCTCGGGGATATTTTCCTTGAGTCTGAAGCATACCTCTATGAAATCATCGTTGAATACAAAGTCCTTATCCTTTGATATATCCAGCCAGAAGCAGTATCTGCTGTCTGTCTTGCTTACATAGTCCTCAGCAGAAGGAGTCGTTCCTTCTTCTGTAACTGCCTGTTCGTTTTCGTCACTAAATGACCCGGAACTAAAGCTGCCCCACGGACTGTCAAAATCAAAGAAAGAGCCCCATTCCCATGACAATGCAGGATCAAGTACAAAATCTTTTGCGTTCTCGTCCCACCATGAAACAGCCTTATCGCAAAGCTCTTCAATAAATTTCTCTAACGATACATCTGTATCACTTATGGACTGGTTTGCGTAATATGAAAGTATCAGCGAAGCATCAAGAGAATTGACCTTGCCGTCCTTGTCTACATCACATATAGCCATCAGTCCATCTGTTATCTCTCCGTTACCTACGGAAACATCAGCATACAAGCTGAGTATATATGAAGCGTCGATAGCATCTATAATGCCGTCGCCTGTAGGGTCGCCGAAGCTGACATTGGCTATCTCAGCTGCGCCTGCACTCATGGCTGCGCTCAGAGAAGCTGCCGCGATCATACCTGCTGCTGCACCTGCAAAAAACTTGAATAATTTCATAATAACCCCTCCTTATGATATAAAAAAGCCCTATATTGCTATTATAACGCTTATAATGGCTGATGTCAACAGTCACAGGACAACTTTTTTTGCAATTAATAATAAAAAAACGTGACAAAGTACAAAATGTATGATATAATAAATGTTGTACATTTATTATATTTGATCTAAATGCCCTTGCAGATACGCAAATCAGAAGATTTGCTCCCTGCAATCGGGCAATTATACCATATACGCTAAGCTTATATGGTATAATAGGATTTGACCGTTTCTTTCATTCGGAAACGGAATCTTTTACTCTCAGATTGGAGCGATTTTTATGTCAAAGAAACCCTTTTACATTACCACACCGATTTACTATCCGTCGGGCGATCCCCATATAGGTCACTGCTATACAACAGTTGCCTGCGATTCTATTGCCCGTTACAAGCGAATGCAGGGCTATGACGTAATGTTCCTCACAGGTACAGATGAACACGGTCTAAAAATAGAGCAGAAGGCTGCCGAAAAAGGCGTAACTCCAAAGGAGTACGTTGACGTTATAGTTGATAAATTCAAGAACCTCTGGAAATACATGAACATTTCCTACGACAGATATATCCGTACTACAGATGATTACCACGTTGAAGCCGTTCAGAAGATATTCAGGGCTCTCTACGACAAGGGCTATATCTACAAGGGCGAATACTCGGGCAAGTACTGTACTCCCTGCGAGAGCTTCTGGACAGAGTCACAGCTTGACGAGCACGGCTGCTGCCCTGAATGTCACAGACCTGTTAAGTTTGCAAAGGAGGAGGCTTACTTCTTCAAAATGTCTCCCTTTGCAGAGCGTATAGAGAAGCTTCTCCTTGAGACAGACTATCTCCGTCCTAAGACAAGAGCTGTTGAGCTTGTAAACAACTTCATCAAGCCAGGTCTTGAGGACCTCTGCGTTTCAAGAACTTCATTCACATGGGGCGTTCCCGTAAGCTTTGACGAAAAGCACGTTGTATACGTATGGATCGACGCGCTTTCAAATTATATCACTGCTCTCGGATATGAGAACTCGGCACACAGCGACTATGAGAAGTACTGGCCTGCCGATGTTCACATGGTAGCTAAGGACATCATGCGTTTCCATGCTATCATCTGGCCTGCAATGCTCATGGCACTTGATCTGCCCCTTCCTAAGCACCTTGCTGTACACGGCTGGATAACAATGGCAGGCAAAAACGGCGAAAGTGAGAAAATGTCCAAATCCCTCGGCAATGTGGTAGACCCGTTCGTACTCGGTGAGAGATACGGTCAGGATTCCATAAGATATCACATTCTCCGCGAAATGGCTCTCGGTGCAGACAGCCTTTTCTCCAACGAGATAATGATAAACCGTATAAACTCAGACCTTGCAAACGGCTTCGGAAACCTTGTTTCACGTACAGTTGCAATGGTGGACAAGTATTTCGGCGGCACTCTCCCCACAGAGCGTGAGGCTGAACCTATTGATGAGGAATTCAAGGCTGCGGTTACAGGTCTGTGCTCAGTAGTTGACGGATTTGTTGACGAAACCAAGATAAAGCAGGCTCTCGAATCTATATTCGAGGTGGTTTCACGTGCTAACAAGTACATTGACGAGACTGAGCCGTGGAAGCTGGGCAAGGACGAGACAAAGAAAGCACGTCTTGCAGCAGTTCTTTACAATCTCCTTGAAGCTATCCGCATAACCTCTGCACTTCTTGCACCTTTCATGCCTACTGTTATGCCAAAGGTATGGGAGCAGATAGGCGCATCAGCTGCTGATGTTGAGTACGATAAGCTGGATAAGTTCGGCGTACTGCCCGAGAACGTAACTGTTCACAAGGGCGAGATACTCTTCCCGAGAATAGACGTTGACAAGGAGATAGAGGAGCTCAATGCTATCCTTGCAAAGAATATGGCTGAGGCGCAGTCAAAGCTCTCCTCTGAGGAAAAGGGCGAAGCTACTGCCGAGCCTATCGAGCTGAAGCCTGAGATAACTATTGATGACTTCGCTAAGGTCGAGATAAGAGTTGCAAAGGTTGTGGCTTGCGAGAAGGTCAAGAAGTCGGACAAGCTCCTTTGCTTGCAGCTCGATGACGGAATGGGCGGCAGACAGGTAGTATCGGGTATCGCTCAGTATTACACTCCCGAGGACCTTATCGGCAAGAAGCTCCAGCTCATTGCAAACCTCAAGCCTGTAAAGCTCAGAGGAGTTGACAGCAACGGCATGATCTGTGCAGCTGATACTCCCGACGGCGTAAAGGTCATCTTCGTTGACGACAGTATCCCTGTTGGTTCAAAGGTAAGATAATCTCATATAAAAGTTCAGCCCCGAGGCATAGCCTCGGGGCTTGTTTATTTCATTGCTGACGTAAATCATAATTTTGCGCAGCAAAATTATGATAGTGGTTAGTTATTAGTGATTAGTTATTAGTTTGTAGGGGCGAGTTCCGCTCGCCCGATAATTAAGTGGCGAAAACGCTTCATTATCGCTCATTGTAGGGGGCGATGCCTACATCGCCCCACAAATATAATTGTTGTATCACGGGCGGATAATATCCGTCCCTACAACGGAACGCCGAGGGTTACTCCCTACAGTGTAGGGAGATGTCAGCAAAGCTGACAGAGGGTCGCGGCTCCTGTTGGGAGGCGTTCCCTACTAATGGCTAACGGCTCGGATCAGAATCCTCTTGATTTCAGGTCGCTTACCAGCTTAACATAAAACTCCCTTACGTCAAAATCCTTTATGTTCTCGCGGTTAAGATCTATGATATCGCCGTGGGTTATGCCCCTTTTTCCGCTCGGCTCGGCAAAAATGAATTTCTCGCCCCATTTCATGGACTCTACAGAAACAAGTCCGTCATTTGGTCCGTCAAAATACTTCACCAGATGATAGGACAGATTCAACGGGAAACGTCCGCCCATAGCCGATACCGAACGTGAGCCCACGCTCTGGTAATAAACGCCCTGTACATCTTCGCACAGCTTGTTCATCTGCTCGCAGGCAGATGCAGTAAGGTCGGTAACTGCCGCCATAAAGTCGGGCTTACTGTCGCCTAACTTTTTAAGAGCGGCGTTATATTTATTGGCAAGCCCGTTTTTAAAGCCCTCAGGCACCTTCGTCAGAAGATAATCCGCGAACTGGCAGCCTCTGTGGGGAGTATTTATAGTGGTAAGACTCGCCACTTTATCTCCTGCTCCCAGCATGGAGATGGCATATCTCGAATCAAGTCCGCCCTTGGAATGAGCTATTATATTGACCTTGCCGCACTTCTCCTTGGCAACTATCTCCTCTATCTTCGCTTTCAGCTCTGCGGCACAGTCTGCTACAGAGTCCGCTGACTGCTGACAGCCGTAGTATATCTTTGCACCGTTCTTTTCAAGTGCCTTTGGTATCCTTCCCCAGTAATTGAAAGCCCTTACATCTCGGAAAAATACTCCGTGTACCATGAGTATGGGATATTTCGTTGCGCATACTCTTTCCTGCTCACGTGAGCGGTCAAGGGCAAGCCTGTTGCATTCGGTCTTGTACTCATCGTCTGTAAGCTTTATCATCTTAAAAAGAATAATAATGTTTATTACGGGGATAAATGCGAATATCACGCCCAACACTCTCCATTTTATCCCTATCTGGACGGAGCTTGTGTATATCCTCACAGCTGATACCAGAAACATCAGTGCAAGCAGTAAAAATGCTGTGACAGTGTTTACCGTGGCTGTCAGTCCCCATTTTCCGCTTACTGCGAAATAAATACAGCCTGCTATCTCAGCTGTCGCATCAGCAAGGAATATCTTCATAAGGTGGCTGCCGAGGTGCATACGTCCAAGCCTGCCGCTCTCACGGGATCTGCACGGAACTGCGCAAAGGACAAATACAAATAATATACCAACTACTACCGTCAACACTTTCATAGGACCATGCATATACATCAAAGAGATCAAGTATATATTAACTGCACAAAAGCTGAGCACTGTTTTTATTAAAAGAGACAGTAATTCCATATAATTCCCTCACATCAAAATACATATCCGATACATTAATGCATCACACTAAGATTATACATCTCATAACAGCTTTTGTCAATAAAAGCGCCGGCGCATCTCTGCCTTGACCGAACAGGCAGAAATTCGCCGGCAAATTCCTCCACATATGTGTCCGAATACGGGAATATATCTTATCATTCAGCTTTTATACCTTCGTAAAGCTCTGTAAAACGTTCATCGTCGGTGTGATAAAAATACAGCCTGTTACCGACACTCAGCATCATATTTCCATTTGCATCTATGCAGATATTTATATCGCTGCCGTAATAAGGTCCATAGGTAATGTTTTCGTTGTTATCAAATTCCGAACCCATCGTTTTTGTCCATTCAAATGACATCAGATTATTGCGTATCTCTGATATATCATTTACCATCTTCTGTTTGTAATTCTTCATATAATTTGCATCAGCCTCCTTATAATATATACCATTTTCATTATTGACCGTATTATTGATAAACCAGTCAACCAGCTCGTCACCCTCCATAGATCTTCCGGTAATATTATTTACAAACGACCTTAACGTACTATAATCATTAACACTTATGCCGTATCTGTAAGATGACTTTATATTTACATTATTATTATCATTTACTAAAATAAGCTGATCACCGATGACTATTTTAAAGTAATCATCGCTTTCTGCTAACTTTTCTCCGTCAAGTCCATATGTATAATATCCGTCATCACCCATTTCCAGAATGTAAATATCACCCCAGAAGCACCACTCAAATGCATCAAGCATATCTGCAAGTTCGTTATACTTTCCAAAATTCACAAGATATGCTTTTTCAATACCGTTCTCTTTCCTGAAAACAACTGCATCTTCATATTTAAAATCTATAGGGCATACATCTATCCATCTGCCGTTTCCAAGATCACTCAGTACGCTTTTCAGCCTGTTATATACCGTTAAGTCATCGCACGTGTAAGTTTTTTTGATCTCTTCACCGCTGTCAAGGGATATCTTGCTGATATATAAAACACTGTCTTTATAAAGCCTGAGTTTATACCGTGCCTTATCGTTCTGCACATCCAGTGTTATCGGATCTTCATCGGGAGCTTCTTCAATTTCGTCCGTCGCTTCTTTCCATGGTGTAGTTCCAAAAAGCTCTGAAACAGAATATGCCTGAAGCTCACTTACATTTCCGTCACTTTTAGGAGTATGATAAGCTGCGTCCTTAAAGCTTGCATTTATAATGCCACATTCAGTATACTGATCCATTCTGTTTTCAAGCAGGAGAGCAATAAGCCTTGTGTATGACCCTTCGGGCAGGGCGTATTCATAATTTTCATACTTTACAGAACCATTCAGAGGTGTATATTCACAATCAGTCCCCATATCATTGCCGTCTGAATCGAAATATCTTACTTTACAAACCTTTACCGTATCATTTGACATTATTGTTATGCTATATTTTTCGACAGAAAATGAAATACCGACCGTATTATAAATAGAAAGACCATTTTGTTCGGAAGGTATCTCAGTCCATTCGGTATTCTCAAAAAAGTTATGAAGCTTTTTGGCAATGCTTTCATAAGCAATTACTGTTGCAGTGATCTCCCTGTCTTTTACGTAAAATACTGCATCATGTATCGGAAGGGTCGCAAACGGAAAATGACAGTAATAATCATTGTATACCATCTGCTCGCCTTTAGGCAAAGTGTTGCTTGTCGAATTGTATCTATAATAAGCTCCGCCGCCCACAGCGCCTGCACATATTACAAATGCCGCAGCTGCTGCAAGTCCGCGATGTCTTTTTGGCTTCACTACGTCAACGTGAGTTACCACATCTTCGTACTCATCTTCATTTATCTGCTTGCTTTCCGCAAGCTTTTTCTCTATTTCTTCGCAGAATTTACTGCTGAGCTGAAGCTCATTCAGAGCGTCTTTATAATCGTCTCTCCGCATGACTCATCCTCCTTTTCAAGTTCAGCTCTTAATTTTTCCCGTCCTCTTCTCAACAGTGAACCCACTGTATTTTCATTCTTTTCAATTATCTCGGCTATCTCTTTTATAGTATATCCTTCGTAATAATGAAGGAATATCACCTCGGCATACTTACGCGGAAGCTCCGCTATCTGCCGGCGAAGCTCACGTCCTTCGGTGCTTATCTCATATATAGCCTCGGACTGTTCAAGCTCATTTATAGAACAGGTGCGGCTGAATCGGAAGCTTCTTCTGAGATTTTTGCACTTGTTTATCGTTACCCTGAGAAGCCACGCTTTAAGATGTTCATCGTCATTAAAGGATCGGGGTGTTGTGTGTAATGAAAGGAAAACGTCCTGAACTATATCCTCTGCCTCGGCATAGCTGCCGCAGAACGCAAAGGCTGCGCGCAGAACTGTGTTTCCGTATTTTCTGAATGCGTATAATGCAGTACTGTCATTATTCATTGCTGTGACCTCCTTTCATATACAACACACTTGAGGAATGAGTAATTGTGCAGAGAGTTTAAAAAAATTTATTCTTCGTCGTCTGTGAATTCAAGTATATCTCCGGGCTGGCAGTTCAGCGCCTTGCATATGGCGTTGAGTGTGGAGAAGCGAATTGCACTTACCTTGCCTGTTTTCAGCTTTGAGAGGTTGACGTTGCTGACTCCCACACGGTCGCTGAGCTCGTTAAGGCTTATCTTTCTGTCCGCCATTACGCGGTCAAGTCTAAGGATTATCGACATAACCGCTCACCTCACAAAGTCTCGTCAGACTCGATCTGGAGAAGCTTTCCGTAACGCATTATCTCGGCAAAGAACAGGAAAACCACAGCTCCGAATACTGAAAAAACAGAACCGAATAATGCAGATGTGATCGTGATACCTGCATGATACCTTATCAATACACCGATAATACTGCCGACCAACGACAGTGCCGCTATAACTCTGACTGCTATTATATTGCCGTTTGTAAACGGTCTGCCGCTTCGGAATATCCTGAAAAATATTATCACCTCAACCAGATATACGATCCCATTGAAAAGCATTTCTACAACTTCAGGCATTAAAAGATTATAGAATGAATCAGGCATCCTATTAGCACTTTTTAATTTACTGTATTCCATTATTACTAAAAACAACGCAATAGCTGCCTCAGCAGCTGCTACTATCATTACAATGAGACTGCTTCTCTTTATCATGGTCTCTACTTTTGTTTTATTCATGTTGATCTTCTCCTTAAAAAGTATTTGTTCATTATCAGAACATAGAGTTACTCCGTTTCTGTGACTAAATAATAGCACTGATATTTATGTTTGTCAACAGTTTTTTATCATTTATCGTTAAATATTGTACGATTAAACATAAACAAGCTGATCATTCGCACGCTTCATTGTGTATTTAGCACGATAATTATTTATCGTTTATCATTAAATCACGTTTCGACACTGTCAGCATTTTATACATTCAATTGTAGTCATTTTTCACAATTCCAACATAGACAAACACGAAAAAATATGATATAATTTAGATAAGATAAATCATAATTTGCAGCGTAATAACTTGCCGAGCGTATGAATGGGATTCCAAAGGGACTGTGTTCCTTTGGCGGAGTCCAGAGGCGGCGCCTCTGGTCGCTGTTCACAGTTTTTTAAGAACAGCGAAATAATACGAAGGCGCCTCGCAATGGGTGAATTCAAAAACAGTCCGGTGGACTGTTTTTGAAGAGGGAACGCCTTGCAAGAGAAGGCGTTCCCTAAACTGTCGAGGATGGCTGCCCATCCTCTGTTGTGAATATATGCACGTTATTAACGGGCGGATAATATCCGCCCCTACAAATATAAATTATGATTTACAAAAGGAGGAAAAATAATGAAAATGACTTTCATCGGTGCAACTCACGAAGTTACCGGAAGCTGCACTTATATAGAAGCCTGCGGCAAGAAGTTCCTTGTGGACTTCGGTATGCAGCAGGGAGAAGATATATTCGAGAACGTTCAGATACCTGTTTCACCGTCAAATATCGACTTCGTTCTCCTCACTCACGCTCATATCGACCACTCAGGTCTGCTGCCTCTGCTCTACTCTGGCGGTTTTCAGGGCGAGATACACGCTACGGAAGCTACTTCCAACCTTTGCAGCGTTATGCTCCGCGACAGTGCCCACATTCAGGAATTTGAAGCAGAATGGCGCAGCCGTAAGGCTGAACGACGCGGCGACCCAAACTATGAGCCGCTCTACACTATGGAGGACGCTCTCGGCGCAATTGAGCTCTTTGTACCTCATCAGTACGAAAAGGAAGTCGAGATATGCGAAGGTATAAAGGTCCTCTTCCGTGACGCAGGTCATCTCCTCGGTTCGTCAAGTATCCTCCTCACTCTTACTGAGGACGGAGTTTCAAAGACTATCGCTTTTTCGGGCGATATCGGAAATACCCACCAGCCTCTTATACGTGACCCTCAGCATTTTGCAGAGGCTGATTATGTCGTTATGGAGTCAACCTACGGCAACCGTGTCCACGATCGCCCTACCGACTATACCACATCTCTGGCAAAGGTGCTTCAGGAGACCTTTGACCGCGGAGGAAGTGTTATAATCCCGTCCTTTGCAGTGGGCAGAACTCAGGAAATGCTCTATTTCATCAGACATATCAAATCCGAGGGACTCGTTAAAGGTCACGACGGATTCCCTGTTTATGTGGACAGTCCTCTCGCTAACGAAGCTACCGATATTTTCGTCAATAACCGCGAAAGCTGCTACGACGAAGAGGCACTTTCATTCGTTCGTCAGGGCATAAATCCTATAGGCTTTGAAAACCTTATCCGCACAGTCACAAGCAACGACTCTATCGCAATAAACAGCGATGAACGCCCTAAGGTTATCATTTCTGCCAGCGGTATGTGTGAGGCAGGACGTATCAAGCATCACCTCAAGCACAACCTCTGGAAAAAGCAGAATACTATCCTCTTTGTAGGTTATCAGGCAAGCAATACTCTCGGACGAAGCCTTGTGGAAGGCGCAAAGCGCGTCAAGCTATTCGGTGAGACCGTCAAGGTAGCTGCCCGCATCACTCAGCTCCCAGGCATCAGCGGTCACGCCGATGTGAACGGACTTCTCGAATGGGCTAAAGCTGTTTCGGGTGTACAGAGATTTTTCATCAACCACGGTGAAGCAAGCTCTGCTGAAAGCTTTGCTCAGCGTCTCAGAGATGAACTGGGTAAAGATGTGTACGTTCCTTACAGCGGTGCAGAATTTGACATCGCCGAAAATGTCATAACCATTGACGCTGAACCTATACCGATCCCGAAGAAGAAAAATTCCGCAAACTTCAGCATTGCTTACAGCGACCTCATTGCTGCTTCCGACAGACTCGCTGCCCTTATCAAGGACTCTGAAGGCAGGACCAACGCTGATATGCGCCAGCTTACAGAAGCTATCCATAAGCTCTGCGACAGCTGGAAGCTGTAATGCGCTGCTGCGAAAAATGCGGCTCCAAAATATACGATAATTCGTCTCTGTGTCCAAAATGTCAGAATATGACAGCCATTGAGCTAAGAAAATACAGTATCTCAAGCATCATCATTTTTGCATTTGTTTTCATAATATCAACGTTTCATGCTTTCTTTTACATCTATCGCGGCATGATAGAGTTCAATCGTCTCATTTCACTCGGTTCAGACTATAAGCCGCCATCGGACTTTATAAATCTGGCACGTAATGAACTGCTGCTGAATTATATAACAGTTTTCATTATGTACTGCATACTTCCGTTTTCTTTTCTGATATTCACATTCCTGATATCTGTAAAAAGATCCCATTATCTGCTGCTTATCTTCCCCGTCGTGGGAATAATGGCGGAGCTGGCTCAGCTCGCCCAGCAATATCATAATTATATGCACGTGATAAAGGAAAAAAGGTCTTATCTTTACAGTGTCATTGGTATGGATATTTTCTCGGCACTGCTTATAACTGGCTTTTTCATAGCAATGATACTGTTCATACAGCGCGGACATTCCATATCACAGAGCAGGTGGATGATCGTTCTGGGATTTGTGTTCGTATTCGGTCGGCTCATGATGAAGCTTTATTTCTACGACGATGAGGAACTTATCCCTAATTTCAACGAATTAAAGGGATATCTCCTGTTTTCGGCAACTCTGCTGAATGTAAAAAAGCGCTATATCATAAGCAAAAGTTTATAAAAGTATAGCCCCGAGGCATAGTCTCGGGGCTGAA
>JAEEGL014867727.1_pt1 | contig 11213 bp, 8 predicted proteins | sample 9134231 | NCBI WGS metagenome assembly JAEEGL01 (sample SAMN16246548, study PRJNA631951) | gut metagenome | biome: gut microbiome; feature: rumen; material: fiber-attached | host: Bos | place: Iran: Karaj | collected 2018-10
CGTAGGGCGGACCGTAATTGTTGGCCAGGTCGAAATGCGTGATCCCGCAGTCAAAGGCGGTCCGCAGGATATTCTGCTGCGTTTCAAAGGGGGTGATGTTACCGAAGCTGTGCCACAGGCCCAGGGACAGCATCGGCAGCATCAGCCCGCTGTTTCCGCACCGGCGGTAGAGCATCCTGCCGTATCTTTTTTCATCCGCTGTATACATCCGTTTTTCTCCTTAAAAGGTGGCAGGCGGAGTCCATGACCTCCGCCTGCCGATTTATGAGGAAGATTCTTGCCCGCTGTATTATTTGGGGAGCTTCGTGCAGTTGCCCGCTTCATAGGCGGCGAGCCGCTCGTCGATGATCTCCTGATAGCCGGCTTCCAGGAAGTTCTTGCAGTATTCCGCGTACAGCGCGTCAAACTCTTCCGGAGCGCACTTGATCAGCTTTGCGTAGTATTCCTGATACAGGCTCAGCAGCGTCGCGCTGTATTCGCTTTCGCTGTCGATGGCGACTGCGAAGATCGGGTCGGAATAGGCGTGTCCGGCATCCGCGATCTCCTTCAGCTGGTAGTAGTTCTGCACCAGCGCATCGTAGAAGTCCTGCGGCAGGCCCACGGGGGTGATCTGCTTGATGGTCTGCTCGATCGTGCCGACCTTCTTGGAGGCGTGCACCAGGCAGGCCATATCGATGTTGTTGTTGTGGTTCAGCATCATTTCACCGGTATAGTCCGCGACCATCACCGGCAGGCCGTTCTCATCCAGGTTGTAGGTCACGCCCTCCACGCCGTTCTCCAGCGTGAACAGGTTCTCATCCTGGATCATCCACTCCATCAGCATCCAGGCAGCCTTCAGCTGGTCCGGAGTCGCCAGGTTGGAGAAGCCGACGATCATGCCGAAGGGGTTGTCCGCGCGGATCTGGGCGGAAGCCACGCCGGGCTCTTCCACACTGTAGCTGCTGGCGATGGCCAGTTCGGCGTCGGGATTGTTTTCATAGAAGGCGCTCAGCCAGGCAACGTTGGTAGCCATGTAGCCGCCGTACTGATAGGTCTTGCCGTTGATGAAGTCGGTCTGGGTCTGGTCGGTGGACGCGCCGCGGCTGTCCTTTTCCAGATCGAACTCGGAAGAATACCAGCCCATGTGATATTCGTCATTCAGACGCTTGAGCATTCTTTCCGTCGGATACCAGGTGAAGCCGGGGGTGCCCAGGGAGGAATGCATGGCCCATTCAGCCTCATCCACCGGGATGTCGCGATAGGCGAAGTTGGTGATGTAGGCGCTGGTCGGGATGCCCAGTCCGATCGGAGCCTGGTCGGTCAGGCCGGCAGCGATGATCTTGTTGATGGCATCCTTCTGCTCTTCGTAGCTTGCGGGCACATGGTCGTAGCCCACCTTGCGCAGCCAGTCCATACGCACGAAGGTCGCGTAGGTGTAGGTCGTGTTGTAGTAGGGGCGCTCGGTCAGCACAAAGTAGGTCTTTCCGTTGATGTCGGTGTAGCCCAGCTGGTTGTTTTCAACCATCTTGCCGTAGAAGGTCGGGGCCACCTTGGCAAACTCGTTCAGGTCGATCACCTGCATGGCGCCGTCATTGGCCCACTGTGCGACCTTGGGATAGTCGTACTCCATCAGGATGGTGGGGGTCTCGTCCGCGCTAATCAGCGTGGAGTACTTGAACATTACGTCTCCGCGGGGGATCGCGACATACTGCACGTCAATGTTGTACTTGTCGCCGAACTCGCTCTGGATCCACTTGGTCCAGTAGTTGTCGTCCACGGCGGGATAACCCGCTTTGGACCGGTCGTATACCGGCACGGTGATCTTCACGCGCTCGGCAAAGGGCTGCCAGGCTTCCATGCCGGCCGCTTCGTCAGCGACGGCGTTCAGCATTCCGAGCCCGAGGATCAGGCTCAGTGCCAGTAACAGGGATACGATTTTCTTCATGGTTTACTCCTCCTTCTGTCTATTCAAGGCATCGCGCCTTTTGAACCGTTGTTTAACCCTTGACCGCGCCGATCATGGTGCCCTGCACAAAGTATTTCTGCACAAAGGGATAGACCAGCATGATCGGGATGGTGGCAAACATGACCACCGCGGCCTGCAGCACCTCCGGGGTCGTTTCCACCGCGGCCGCCTCGGAAAGGCTCACCGCGTCCTGCCCGCTGTTGAGCACCATGTTGCTCAGCAGATACTGCAGCGGCTGCAGCGCTTTGGTCGTAATGTAGTATTTGGCGTCGGCGTATGCGTTCCAGCGGCCGACCGCGTAGAAAAGGGAAAGCGTCGCCAGGATCGGCTTGCTCAGCGGCAGCACGATCTGGGTCAGCACGCGGAAATGTCCCGCGCCGTCCAGCGCCGCGGCCTCATACAGCGTGTCCGGGATCGTGGCCCGAAAGAACGACCGCATGATCAGCATGTTGTACGGCGAGAAGGACAGCGGCAGCACCAGCACCCACATGGTATTCAGCAGCCTCAGATCCTTATACAGCAGGTATTCCGGGATCAGGCCGGCGCTGAAGTACATCGTGAACATCAGGATGAAGGCGAACACGGCCCGCCCCTTCAGCTCTCTCCGGGCCAGCGGATACGCTGCCAGGATCGTGATCACCATGCCGATCGCGGTGAACAGCAGGGTCATCCAGATGGTGTAGATCATGGAGTGGGTCAGCTGTCCGTCGCGGAAGATGGAGGTATATGCGTCAATGTTGATTCCCTTCGGCAGCAGATACACCTGCTTGGACATCACCGCCGTGTTGGAGGATACGCTCTTCGCGGCAATGTGGACGAACGGGATCACACAGGTCAGGGAGAGCAGCAGGATGATCAGCGCGATCACAAAATCGCTGATCCGCACCCGGCGTACGCCGTGGAACGGGGATATCTTCTTTTCCTTCGCCGCGTCCGTCATTTCGCGCTCTCCTTTCCTTTCATTAGTATGGATATATCGTTCCGTCTTCCTTACAGCAGTCCGTCCTCGCCCAGCGCCTTGGACACCCGGTCGGATGCCAGCACCAGCAGCAGTCCCGTCAGGGACTGGAACAGGCCGACGGCCGTCGCCCGGCTGAAGTTTCCGCCCGCCAGGCCCTTTTCGTAGATGTAGATCGCCAGCTGATACTGGACCTCCTTCACCTGTACGTTCCCGAAGGATTCCAGCCGTTCAAAGTTGGATCCCATCACGCGGCCCAGGTTCATGATCAGCAGTGTCACCATGGTCCCGCGGATGCAGGGCAGCGTCACGTTCCAGATCTTGCGGAAGCGTCCGGCCCCGTCGATGGTGGCCGCCTCGTACAGGTCCGGGCTGATGCCCGTGATGGCCGCCAGATAGATGATGGAGCCCCACCCCATGTTCTGCCATACGCCGATCAGCAGATAGGTCACTGACCAGTGCCATTTTTCAGTCAGGAACGGGATCCCCTTGTCGATCGCCCCGGCGTTCTTCAGCAGGATGTTCACCAGGCCCGTTTCCGGCTTGAACAGGTTCAGCGCCACGCTGGCAATGATGACCCAGGACAGGAAGTGCGGCAGATACAGCACCGTCTGGGAAAGCTTCTTGTACCGGGGAAAGCGGAGCTCGTTCAGCATCAGCGCCAGGATCACCGGCACCGGGAAGCCGACCAGCAGATCGGCAAAGTTGAAGATCAGCGAATTCTTCAGCGCCCGGATGAAGTCCTTGTCCCGGAAGATCTTCTCAAAGGTCTGAAAACCTACGTATTCGCTGCCCGCGTATCCCTTGGCGGGCTTGTAGTTCATAAAGGCGATGCGCATGCCCGGGTAGGCCGCGTATTTGAACAGGATCACAAAGGCGATGGGGACCAGGATCATCACATACAGCTGCCAGTTGCTCCGGAAATGGCTGCCCAGCAGGTTTCTGCGCGGCATCCGGCCTGCTTTCTGCATTTTCCGCTCCCCTCCCTTCGTTTTCATTCAAGCCTGTTTTCGCTTTTCTCTCTGTTTTTCTGTCTAAATTGTACCAACCCGGTCATACCGATTCCAATCCATTTTCGACCAAAACTGTGCAGAAACGACCATAAACGTTTTTGGTCTCCGGGATCCGGGTCAGGTATTTCAGACGGTTCGGAAGACCGTTTCCCGGGGCTTCAGGACCATTTTTTCCGATCCTCCCGGCCATGTCACGGTCGTCTTTTCGCTCTCCCCGGAGCTGTTCATGACCACCAGCGTCCTGCTCTCCGGGAACCAGGCCGCTTCCGTTTCCGGATTGTCGGTCGTTCCCGCCCGGCTCAGGTCCGTGTCCGTCAGCCATGCGATCAGCTCCAGCAGCATCCTGGCCGCGGACGGGCTGTAGCGGAATCCGGCCAGATAGGCCGCCCTTCCCTTGCCGGTCTTCAGCAGGGTCATCAGCGGCGTCTCCTTCTTCGCGAAGAGGACGCGGGTGTCCGGGTTGATCACCCGGATCCCGTCCGTGCAGCCCAGCGCCTGCCGGTCCGTATGGAAGGGGCCCTTCTTTTCCGCCAGGAATTCCCATGCACCGTGGCAGGCATACGCGCCGCGGTCCTGGTCCACGCCCAGCAGATGGGACAGCGCGAAGCGGTTATCCGCTCCCTCCACGGCGGAGGGCTCACCGATGCCGATCAGGCTTCCGCCCTCGTTCACAAAGCGTGTGATCTCCGTCACGATCTCCGGCGCCTTCCATTCGTCTCCGCCGCTCCAGGCGTCGCCCGCCCTGCCGGCGTTGATCAGCACGTCCGTATCCGCCAGCGCGCCGCGGCGCACGTCGTCAAAGCTGATGAACTTCACCTGCAGCGGCATGCCGGAGAGCGCCTCATTCACGTGGATCAGGTCGTTCCGGTCCGTTTCGTGGAAATGCCCGCTCAGTGTCCACGGTCTCAGCGAGCCCCACACATGCAGCACCGCCACTTTCACCGGCAGCTCCGCCGGTTTGCCCTGCTCATGCAGTTCTTTGATCCGCCGGAATTCGATCCCCATCCTCTCAATGGCTTCCGTGAATTCAGGAAAGCCCTCCGTCAGGTGCAGGTATCCGCCGAGGCCGATCCGCTGCACGGGCTGCCGCGCGATCGCCCGGCGTACGTGCATCCAGTAGTCCTCCGCGTCTTTTTCCGGGTGTCCTCCCTCGGAGAAGGTCGGCAGCCCGCCCAGCCCGACCGGGAAAAGGTACGGATGGAACCTCAGCTCATGCACCGGCACCTCCGCCCCGGCGCACAGCCGGCACTCAAACCCGGAAAACACGCACTTGATCAGCCCGTCAAACCCGACGTTCCTGAAATACGGGGCGTACGGCTCCATGCCGACCCAGCTGTCGTCATAGAAGACATAGGCCTGCTTCCCGTGCCGGTGAATGATCTCCACCAGAGCTTTGGCCTTTTCCGCCACAAACCGCTGGATGAAATCCATATAATCCCTTTTGTGCGCGGTGGGCGGGCGGTGGGTCGCCTGCAGCATCCCTCCGCGGATAAAGTCCTCCGCCGTCAGCGCGTAGCCGTATTCCGCCTCAAAGGCTTTCAGCGCGGCAGGGCTCACCGTGAAATCGTAGCTGGCCCAGTCCGAAAAGCGGGTCCGCCTCCTCGCGTCGCTTCCGAAGATCCATACAAAGTTGTAGAACAGGGAGGTCAGCCGCACCACGTCGGTCTGCGGGTTCGCCTCGCACCAGTCCTCCAGCCATTTCTGCAGGTATTCCCACGCCGCGGGATGCCGCGGATCCAGCTGGCGCAGGTGCTCGCTGGTCCAGTGGTTTGTCGTGTGGTTGTACATGTTGATCTCTTCCCAGATCCGCCAGCACAGGAAGGATACAGAATACCGGTGCCATTTTGTACATCCGCGGATCAGTACCCTTCCGTCCCTGTAGGTCCACTTCTCCCGCGGCACGGCGGTACCGTCGGTCCGGTCCGTGACCTGCCAGTACCCCATGGCTTCCGGCGTGCTGTTGATCTCAAACTGCTCTGTGAAGTATCCGTCCAGCAGGGGGATCTCCAGCGTATCCCCCGCCGCCGTCACAAAATCGGTGGAGAGGAAGGTCTGCTGCTGGCATTCCGGATGCGCCAGGGCAAACTCGTTGTGCTCCCGGATGATGCAGACCGTGGAATAGATCCGGTAGCCGGCCTTCGTGATCTCATCGGACAGCTTTGTCCCGTCACTGTCCCGGATCACGTCCGCGCCCCATTTTTCCGCCAGCTGCAGCGTCAGCTTTTCATACCCTGCCTCTCCGGGCAGCGTAAATCCCCCGTGCTTCCAGTCAGCCATGTCTTCTGCCTCCTCTGCCGAATGTATCCTCTTTTCGTCTTCCTGTTTTTATCTTATCCCGCGTCCGGTTTTTTTCCATTCATTTTTGACGGGAACCTGTGCAGTTTCAACCATAATTCCCCCGGTTGTGCTTTTCCCGCCTTCCCGCTATAATATCCGCGTTCCCCCGGCTTTCGGGCGGCCGGGGAAAGGCGCGCCGGATAAAACCGAAAAAAAGCGGGCGGGACCCCGGAGGCGGGTGAGCCGTTTTTTTCGTTTCCTTCGTCTATTATCAGTGAAAGGAGGCATCAGGCATTGGACACGCAAGCGACAGACCGTCTGGAGAAATGGATGGATGCGTACGGCACGGATGTCAAACGCTTCTGCATGCTGCAGCTTCGGGATCACGGCCTGGCGGAAGACGCCGTTCAGGACGTTTTCGTCAAGGCATGGAAGGCCCGGGATACCTTTCGTGGGGAATGCAGTGAAAAAACGTGGCTCATACGCATCGCGGTGAATACATGCCGGGATTATCAGCGATCGGGATGGTTCCGGTTCATGGATCGAAGCACGACTCCGGACGGGCAGCCGGAACAGGGCGTGGAAGACCCTTTTCCGGACCGCACGGTCTCGGAAGCTGTCGCGGCGCTGCCGGACTCTCTCAGGCCGGTCGTGCTCCTGCGCTATTATGAGCAGCTGACCCTGCATGAGACGGCGCTCGCCCTGCGTATTTCCGATGCCACGGTGAAGAGACGGCTCAAAAAAGCCGGCAGACAGCTTCACCGTATGCTGGAGGGGTGGTATGAAGATGAAAAATGATCTGCGCTCCCGGCTGAATGCCGAGCTTTCATCGGTGGTCTGGACGGAGCATGACCGTCTTGCCGTCCTCCGCCGGATCGATGAAGGAGGCGAACAGCCCATGAAGAAAAAATTATCGGCCGGTCTGGCCGTTGTCATTGCACTCGTGATCCTGACCGTCGGCGCGATAGCCGCCGTCGGCAGCAGTTCCTCCCTCCGCCGGTGGCTCGGCCTGACGGACGCGCGGGAAGACATTTCCGTCACACCGACCGAATTCAACCGGATCATTGCGGATGTGGGATACGCGCGCGTCACGCTGGAGGAGGCCTTCTCCTGCGGGGAAGCGGTCGCTGTCTCCTACCGGATCAGCACGGGGGCGGCCTTCCTTCCGCTCCCGCTCTCCTACCACGACCCGGACGGGGACTGGAAGCTGATGCCGCTGGAGGACTACTCTTTCTTTAAAAACATGCGGGACACCGCCGGCGCCGCCACGCTGGGCGAATATCTGCAGAAGACCCGCAAACGGCCTCTCTGGTTTACCTACAGCACCTGGCCTGCCGGCAGCGGCTCCGCCGGCGATTCGGCGGAGTGGCTGGAGCCGGACGGAACCGTTTCAGCCTGCTGCCTGCTTTCCGGCATGGGCTATGAAGGCAGCCTGCAGAAGCTGATCCTGGGCTTCAACGCCTGGCCGGATGAAGAGATCGGCAAGCAGGTACACTACTATATGGATGGCGCGATGGATCTCCCTCCGGAAGCGGAATACCCGTTCTCCCTGACTCTGGAAAGCGCCGCCGGCCTGACCGCGCGCTCTGAGGATACCGTCAGTCCGGAGACCGGCTTCCTCCTGAAGGATATCCGCTACTGCCTGACTCCCGCGGGCCTGCTGTTCTCCTGCCGGGTCTTCCCGACGGAAAACAGCATCGGAACGCTGATGGATCTGGGTGTATCCGGTGAAAATCCGGAATTTGACCTCGACGTCAACGGCTCCACCTCATCCTCTCTCTCCGATTCCAAAGACTTCCGCATCGTCTCCGGCATCCTGCTGCGCCGGAAAGACCTCCCCGCGCGGATGTGCTTCCACCTGGATCTGCCTTCCGAGTTCGAGATCGTCAGCGTGGACGTCATCCCGGACGAGTGATCCTTCGGGATCCGCATAACAGATCCGGCAGCCTTCCGCGTTCGGAAAGCTGCCGGTACTTTTTTCAGTTTATTTCTCTGCTGTCTCCGGGGGCTCCTCCTCGTCCGGCCAGGAATCCTCAAAGGGGATATACCGTCCCTTTTCAAACATTTCCTTCACCACGTAGTAGTGCGGATCCTGCCGCCATCCGCCGGCCGTTGAGGTCGACACGATATCCACGTGGGTGTCCGGCAGCGCTGCCTGCAGCTGCAGAGCCTTTTCCTGCATCTCCTTCCCCCAGGTCCTGTCGGAGTTGTATACCCACAGGCGCTTCAGCCAGGGCATCTGATACAGGGGAGTGAGATCCGTGATGCTGTTGTTGCCGATGTTCAGGTCCATCAGCCGGGTCAGCCCCGTCAGGGGCGATAGATCCTCGATCCGGTTCCAGAATATCTCCAGGTACTCCAGCTTTTCCAGCTTCGCGATGGGTGTGATGTCCTTCACATAATTGCACGCGATGATCAGCACCTTCAGGTCAGGCAGGTCCTCCAGAAATTTCAGGCTGATCACGCTGTTATGTCCGAAGTCCAGTGCCCTCAGCTTTTTGCAGTACTTCAGCACCGCAAAATCGCTCGCGTCGTGCAGGTCCTCCGTGTTCATCCTGTGCTGTGTGGAAAAGGCCGTCTGATCCGTCCGCACGCTGTGCTCCGCGATGCCGATGGTCCAGCCGAATTCGATGTCGGGATACCGGCTGACCAGCTCCTCGATCTTCTTCGCGCCGATCCGGGTCGCGAACATATCCACCTTTTCCAGGTTCGGCAGCCTGTCCAGAAACGCGTAGAAGGCTTTCCAGTCCAGCACGCGGATCTTTCCCATGTCCACATAGGTCACGTCGTCTTCCACGGTCAGGCTTCCGTATTTCACGGCTTCCGCCGTTGTCTGCAGAGGCATCAGTGCGCAAAGCAGAATCACCAGCGCCGTCCGCAGCAGCGCGCGCATTTTCATCCCGCTATCCCTTCTTTGTTTCTCTTCTCCCGTTCCGGGCCGTCCCGGTAGACCGTTTTATTCTATCACAGCCTTTTCCGGAAAAAAAGGGGCCTTTTGTCTTCCCTTCGCTTTGCTTTCCGCTCCCCGTCCCGGGTTGACAAGTTTCCGAAAATCATATAATTATAGTAAGGATATTCGCCGCCCCCGCCGCCCCGCGCGGCCGGATGGGCGGTTCGTTTCGGAGGGGCATATGGGCAGGGTATTGATCGTCGGCGGTTCCCGCGGGATCGGCGCGGCTTGCGTGCGGGCGTTCGCCTCCGCGGGAAACCGGGTCGTCTTCACCTATCTGAACGCGTCTGAGCGGGCAAAGCTCCTGGCGGCGGAATGCGGCGCGCAGGCTGTTGCCTGCGACGTCCGTTCGGCGGAGAGCGTCACCGCGGCTGTGGAGGAGGCCGTCCGCCTGCTGGGAGGGCTGGACGTCCTGGCCGTCAGCGCCGGCGTGGCTCACTTTTCCCTCCTGCAGGATACCTCGGAGGAGGATCTCCTCCGTGTCATTGACACGGATCTCTGCGGCACCTTCCGCGCCTGCCGGGCCGCCGCGCCGTATATGATCTCGCAGCAGTCCGGCCGCATTATTACGGTCGCGTCCATGTGGGGGGAGGTCGGCGCCAGCTGCGAATCGGCCTACAGCGCCGCCAAGGGCGGCGTCATCGCGCTCACCAAAGCGCTGGCCAAAGAGCTCGGCCCCTCCGGCATCACGGTCAACTGCGTCTCTCCCGGGGTCGTCGATACGGAGATGAACGGCACCCTTTCATCGGAAACGCTGTCCTCCCTGGCCGCGGATACGCCCCTGGGCCGCATCGCCTCTCCGGAGGAGGTCGCCTCCGCCGTGCTCTATCTGGCGTCCGAAGGCGCTTCCTTCGTGACCGGCCAGGTGCTGGGCGTCAGCGGCGGGTTTATCGTCTGATCCTTCCGTCCTTATGTCAAAAGAAAGCAGGGCCTGCGCCCTGCTTTCTTTTTTGTCCCGGCCGTATGTCCGTCCCCCGGTCAGTCCTTTGCCAGCCGGAACATGTTCCAGGACAGGGGCGGCAGCACAGCGGTGCAGATCCCCTTCTCAAACGCCGCCTCCCGGTTTTCCTTCGGCAGGATCACGTCCGGCTGCTCATAGGTGTTCCGGTCCTCCGGATGCTCCGCGTTCATCACGGTGTGCCCCGCGAAACGCCAGCCCTCGAACGCGCGCAGGTCCAGCGTCAGCTCCTGCGCGTCCTCCTCGTCCGCGTTGATCACGAACACGGTCAGTTCGTTCTCCTCCGCGTTCAGCGCCGCGGCGCTCTGCACGGTGTCCACTCCCTCGAAGCCGCCGTACTGGTTCATGTCGTCGATCACGTAGCCTTCCACGTCATAGGTTTCACACTCCGTCACGGGCAGCAGTGAAATACCGCCGGAGGCGTATCGGATCATCTGGGTGAACGGATAATAAGCCGCGCCCTTCCACACATGCTCCCTGCTCGTGGCGCACAGGTCGTTGATGCCGCCGGTCGCGCAGCCGATCCGGACCCGGTCCGCGTGCCGCGTCAGCGTCAGCAGCACGCCCATCGTTCCCAGCACGTGCGCCATTTCACTCATCACCTGCGGGCGCTTCCGCCGGCTCCAGTCATCCGGGTCATGCCGCGCGTATTCCCTTTCCGGGTCAAAGCGGTAGAAGGTCTGCTCCGGCATTCTCCCGTTCATCCCGTAACGCGGCTGCCCGGCAGGACGCATCATCGCGCCGTATTCGTCAAAGGAGATCTTCATCTCCCTCTTCAGCCGCAGCCTGGTCTTCACGTAATCGCACAGCCCGATCTCCGTGCGGATGTAGTCCTCATAGGCCTTGTATCCGGCAAGCAGCCCGCGCACGTTCCCGATGGGGGCGGAATGGTAGTGGTGCATGGAGATGTAGTCCACGCTCTCGTAGCATTCCTCCAGCACCTTTCTGTCCCATTCGGGGTAGTGGCTCAGGAACGGGGAAGAGGAAACGCACACAGCCGTCTCGATCCGCGGGTCGATGAATTTCATCAGCTTGGAGGCTTCGTGGGCCAGCACCCCGTAGCCGGTCGGGTCTTTTTCCCGGGAGCCCACCTGCCACGGCCCGTCCATCTC
>JAEEGL015352414.1_pt1 | contig 11213 bp, 10 predicted proteins | sample 9134231 | NCBI WGS metagenome assembly JAEEGL01 (sample SAMN16246548, study PRJNA631951) | gut metagenome | biome: gut microbiome; feature: rumen; material: fiber-attached | host: Bos | place: Iran: Karaj | collected 2018-10
AACCAACTCAGTGGCCGCAAGATTATCGGCACGGTGGGACAGCTGCAGTTCGAGGTTATCCAATACCGTCTGGAGCACGAATATCAGGCGATGTGCCGCTGGGAGCCTATCTCGCTGTACAAAGCCTGCTGGATTGCACCGGCTGATGACAGCGCCGAGACCAAGGCGGAGATAGAGATGTTCAAGAAACGCAAGGCGCAGTATATGGCCCTCGACAAAGAGGGGCGCGATGTGTTCCTGGCCGACAGCGGCTATGTGCTCTCGATGGCGCAGCAGGACTACACCCACATCCGGTTCCATTTCACCTCGGAGTTCTAAGCGATGAGTCTCCGACGACATGACAAAATAACGATATAACGAAACTACGAAATATTATGAAGAACTTGAAATTCAAACTCATTGTCATGAATTTCCTCGAATTCGCCGTTTGGGGAGCATATCTGACATCTATGGGCCGTTATCTGGGCGCATACGGTTTTGGCGGACACATCGGCTGGTTCTACTCTGTTCAGGGTATCGTCAGCCTGTTCATGCCCGCACTGATGGGTATTGTGGCGGACCGCTGGATTCCAGCACAGAAACTGCTGTCGTTGTGCCACGCACTGGCGGGACTGTTTATGTGCGGCGCCGGCATTTACGGCTTCTCCGCAGGGTTGGATGTGTCGTTTGTGCCGTTGTTCACGTTGTACACTATCTCCGTGGCGTTCTTCATGCCGACGATAGCACTGACCAACTCTGTGGCTTTCAACGCGTTGGTCAAAGCCGGAATGGACACGGTGAAGGCCTTCCCGCCTATCCGCGTGTTCGGCACCATCGGTTTCATTGTGACGATGTGGGTCGTGGACCTGTTGGGCGCGATGAACTCGCCTGCGCAGTTCCTCGTCAGTGGTGGTTTGAGTATCGTTCTCGCGATATATGCGCTGTTCCTGCCTGCTTGTGAGATCAGCCATTCGAACGAGCATCAGTCACTCTCGGAAGCGCTGGGACTCAAGGCGTTCGGGCTGTTCAAGCAGAAGAAAATGGCGCTGTTCTTCATCTTCTCGATGTTGTTGGGTATGTGTCTGCAGGTGACCAACGGCTACGCCAACCCGTTCCTGGGCAGTTTCATCTACTTCAACGAATGGAGCAATACGTTTGGTGTGCAGCACTCGGGTATTCTGATCTCCATCTCACAGATATGCGAAGCCCTTTGTATTCTGGCTATTCCGTATTTCCTGAAGAAGTTCGGCATCAAGAACGTAATGCTCATGGCTATGTTTGCGTGGGTACTGCGTTTCGCGTTCTTCGGAATGGGTAACCCGGGTTATCCGGGCGTGCTGTTATTCGTGCTGAGTTGTATCGTTTATGGTTTCGCTTTCGATTTCTTCAACATCTCGGGTGCTCTGTATGTGGACCAGGAGACCAGTCCCGAGCAGCGTTCGTCGGCGCAGGGTATGTTTATGATGATGACCAACGGCGTAGGTGCCACAGTAGGCACGCTGGCCGCGCAGGCTATCGTCAACCGGACCGTGCAACATATCGACCGAACCAAGGAGGAGGCGCTGGGTATTATCCGCGACAATAGCGATGCTATCGATTGGGAAAACATCCACCCTGACAATTTGTCGAACATCCAGGAAGCCGCGCAGACTATGTGGCAGGGCTGGCAGACCGCGTGGTTTATCTTCGCCGGTTTTGCGCTGGTTGTGGCCATTGCCTTCTGGATCTTCTTCCCGAAGACTCCCGTCAAACCCGAGGCATAAGATTCTACTTTCAGCTTGCATGTATCGCAAGGAACTGTCATACTATTTCTCGACGCCGATAGCGTATATAGCTATTGCGCTGTACCTGCTGACTATCAGTCTGGTACTATGGGTCGTGCCGGGCCGGTGGAACATCATCGACTCGGGCTACGCGCAGGCTGACGGTCTGTTTTGGCTCTCACCGTGGTTGCTTTTGCTGCTATGTCCGGCGTTGACCATGCGTCTGTTTGCCGAAGAGAGGCAGAGCGGTACATGGGATGTGCTGCGCACCAAGCCTATCTCGCTCACGCGTATTGTGCTGGGCAAATATTTCGCGGCGTGGACTGTAGTGATTCTGGCACAGTTGCCATGCCTGATTCATTTCGCGGCCATCAGCGCGCTGGCAGAACCCGCAGGCAATATCGACCACGGCGCGTTGTTAGGCGGGTTTATCGGGCTGATGCTCGTTAGCGCCATGCTGACTGCTGTAGGTACATGGGCTTCGACCCTGTCTTTGAGTCAGATTGTATGCTTTCTGCTGGCGTTTGTAGTGGGATTGCTGATTATGCTGGCCTGCCGACTCATCGACCCGGCGACACTGCAATCCGGCGTACTGGCACTGCAGGACATCGTATTATACTTGTCCATCGGAATACTGTTCATCGTATTGGCCATCGGCCGCTTATCCCGCCTATGACACGCATCGGACTACTCTCTGACACACACGGTCTGCTGGACCCGCGGATACTGGAACACTTCAAAAACGTGGACCAGATTTGGCACGCGGGAGACATCGGTAGCATGGAAGTGTTGCAGACGTTGCAGAACTTCAAACCCGTTCATGCGGTACGCGGCAATGCCGATGCCGGCGACGTGCGGTACACGCTGCGCGACTTCGAAGCCTTCCGGGTGGAGAACGTGAATGTGCTGCTTACCCATATCGGATATCAGAACGGCTATCTGACTCCGGCGGTGCGTAATATCATTGCCCGGGAACCGGTACAACTGTTTGCTTGCGGACACAGTCACATTCTGAAGGTAGCCTACGACAAAATCTACCACATGCTCTGCATGAATCCGGGTGCGGCAGGCAAGTATGGTTTTCACACCGTGCAGACACTGCTTCGTTTTGTCATAGATGACACACAGATTACCGATTTGGAAGTCATCGAACTGCAAAGACAATGAAAAAAAGTTGCAGAAACGGTGCAAAAGCGTGACAAAAAAATATGTTGTACAACATGTTTTTGCGGTTTTTCAGGTTTCGGGAGTAAAAAAATTGCGGTTTTTTTGCAAAAAAGTGAAAAATATGTTGTATAACATAAAAAAAAATTTGGTCATGTCAAAAAAAAGCAGTACCTTTGCACCCGTAATCAAAACAACACAATCTTTTTTGTACCTTAAAATAATAAACAGACTAATACCTTATAGGAAAAAGGACGCTGAGAAGCGTCCTTTTTCTTATTCAGTTTGCACCCTGACTTGAGGTCTTTGGGGTGCAAATTCGATGCAATTGTCGAGACCGGTTTACTTGATCATATCGCAGCCCATGTACGGTTGCAGCGCAGCAGGGATACGGATACCTTCTTCGGTCTGGTTGTTCTCCAGCAGTGCGGCCACGATACGCGGCAGAGCGAGGGCAGAGCCGTTCAAGGTGTGGCAGAGCGCCACTTTCTTGTCCTCCTGGCGGCGGTAACGGCACTTGAGGCGGTTGGCCTGATAGGTGTCGAAGTTGGAGGTAGAAGAAACCTCGAGCCAGCGGTGCTGTGCTTCGGAATAGACTTCGAAGTCGTAGCAAAGGGCTGCGGTGAAGGACATGTCGCCACCGCTAAGACGGAGGATACGGTACGGCAGTTCCAGTTTCTTGAGAAGACCTTCTACATGCTCGAGCATCTCTTTGTGCGAAGCGTCGGAGTGTTCGGGGGTGTCGATGCGGACGATCTCGATCTTGGAGAACTCGTGCAGACGGTTCAGTCCGCGCACGTCCTTGCCATAGGAGCCGGCCTCGCGACGGAAACACTCGGTGTAGGCGCAGTTCTTGATAGGCAGGTCCTTCTCGTCGATGATAACGTCTCGGTAGAGGTTGGTGACGGGTACTTCGGCCGTAGGGATGAGGTAGAGGTCGTCCACCTCGCAGTGGTACATCTGTCCCTCTTTGTCAGGCAGCTGGCCTGTTCCGTAACCGGAGGCCTGATTAACAACGGTAGGCGGCATGATTTCGGTGTAGCCGGCCTTGTTGGCCTCGGCCAGGAAGAAGTTGATAAGGGCACGCTGCAGGCGAGCGCCGTAACCTATATAGACGGGGAATCCTGCACCGGAGATCTTCACGCCCAAGTCGAAATCGATGAGGTTGTATTTCTTGGCGAGTTCCCAGTGCGGCAGTTTCTCCGAGTCGGCGATACGCTCTTGCGCAATGGCTTCGTCAGCCTCTGCAGGCCAGTTCTTGAGCAGCATACCTCCTTCCTTGCTGATGGCGTCGATAGCGGCCTGGTTGGGCCAGTTGCCAATAGCGACAGCCAGATTGTCTTCGGCAGAAGCTCCTTCGGGCACGATGTCGTAGGGGACATTGGGGATGGTGAGCAAGAGAGCGGTCTGGGCTTTCTCGGCCTCTTCCATCTCGGTCTCGTACTGGCGGATGTTTTCTTTCATCTGGCCTGTAGCCTCTTTGGCCTGCATGGCCTCTTCTTTCTTGCCCTGTCCCATGAGAGCGCCAATCTGCTTGGAGAGGCGGTTCATCTCGGCAGAGGCCGTATCTTTTTTCTGCTGGGCAGCCTTACGCTGCGCATCCAGTTCGAGCACTTTTTCGATAGCCTCCTCGGCTCCGGCGAAATGTTTCTTTTGAAGACCGGCAATAACGCCGGCTTTGTCTTCGTAGATTTGTTTGAGTGTAAGCATCTATTTATTGACGATTTAACAATTGACGACTTAACAATTATAAAAAAGAAATCTCTCCTGCGCTAAAGGTCGAAACCTCTAACAACAGGAGAGAGTAAAGAAGAAGGGTTAACTCCTTATGCCTCAGCTGCTGCCAGAGGCTTGATGGAGACGTAGCTTCTGTCGTTCTTCTTGCGCTCGAAAGTGACGATGCCGTCAGCGAGTGCATAGAGCGTGTGATCGCTACCGATACCCATGTTTTCGCCGGGGAAATGCTGTGTGCCACGCTGACGAACAATGATGTTGCCCGCCTTAGCGAACTGGCCACCCCAAATTTTCACACCAAGACGTTTGCTTTCTGATTCACGGCCGTTCTTCGAACTACCCACACCTTTCTTATGTGCCATAATCTGAGTCCTTTCCTTTAAGCGTTAACAATTTCTTTTACTACTACTTGCGTGAAGTTCTGACGGTGACCGTTCAGTTTCTTGTAGCCCTTGCGGCGTTTTTTGTGGAACACCAGGACTTTGTCTCCACGAACGGAGTTGTCAAGCACTTCTGCAACTACTTTTGCGCCAGCGATTGTGGGCGCGCCAACGGTTACTGCGCCGTTGTTGTCGATAAGGAGCACCTTATCAAATTCGAGCGACTTGCCTACTTCAGTTTCGGCTACTCGATGGATGAACAGTTTTTTGCCGGCCTCGGCTTTGAACTGTTGTCCTTGCATTTCTACGATTGCGTACATTGTTTTTGCAATTGTTTATTGGTTTACCCGGGCAGGCGAGATGTGGCGGTCAACGGACCCCATAGTGCTACTTAAAAGCCTGTGTGCGGACGAAAGCGGCTGCAAAGGTACTGCTTTTTTTTGAATTGACCAAACTTTTTGAAGAAAAAATGCAGTTTTTGAGCGTTTTTTCACTCCGAGACATCATTTTTGCGTGATTTTCAGGCATAATACCCCTCTCATACCATCCGCCGAGCGTACATGTCAACGTCCTTTTCGGCGCAAATGACTATTGTCTTGTCCTGAAATAGGTTGACTCGGAGAGCGGCCTCCGCCTGGAGGGGCAAACAAGGGTAATACCATTGTAATACCATTCTCGGACTCCCCTTCTATCCAATCAACCTGATTATTAACATTTTAAAGTGAAGGCTATTCACGGCAAACCTGGGAGGCGGAATAGCACGGGGGAAAAAAGAAAGGGCGTACCGAGTAGTACGCCCTATTTGAATCACAATCTGCGAGCTTGTTGTTGTGGTTTTTGAGTGGCAGAAGCAAGGGTGACGCGGAGGTCGAGACGTTTGCCGTCGCGGAGGACGGTAAGGGTGACTTCGTCGCCGGGGTTCTTGCGCGCGATCTTCTCTTGGAGTTCAGAGGAACTGTTGATAGTATTTCCGTTCACGGCCACTACGACGTCGCCTGCGAGCACTCCACCCTTCTCTGCTGCGCTGCCGGAGACAACCTCAGCAATATAGACGCCTTGAAGGGAGTTGAGGCCATAGTATTGCTGGACTTCGGAGGTGATGTCGAGCATGCGGATGCCGAGGAGTGCACGTTGCACGGAACCGTACTGACGGAGGTCAGCCACCACCTTTTGCACAATGCTGGTGGGGACAGCGAAAGCATATCCTGCGTAGGAGCCCGTCTGGGAGGCAATGGCGGTGTTGATTCCCACGAGTTCGCCTCGGGTGTTGACGAGTGCTCCACCGGAGTTGCCCGGGTTGACGGCAGCATCGGTTTGGATGAAGGACTCGATCTTCATATCCGCGTCGAGGATATTGATGTTGCGCGCTTTGGCGCTGACGATGCCTGCGGTGACAGTAGAAGTGAGGTTGAAGGGATTGCCGACAGCCAGTACCCACTCTCCGACTTTGAGGTCGTCGGAGTTGCCCATCTCGAGGGTCGGCAGGCCGGTGGCATCAATCTTGAGGAGGGCAATGTCGGTATTGGGGTCGGTGCCGATGAGTTGTGCCGTGAAAGAACGTTTGTCATTGAGGACAACTTCTATCTCGTTGGCCTGCGCAATGACGTGGTTGTTGGTGACGATATATCCGTCGTCGCTGAGGATGACGCCACTACCGGTGGCTTGGGCCTGCTGCATGGGTTGCTGTTGCTGCGGTCTGCCAAAGAAGAACTGGTAGAAGGGATCCACGTACTGCTTGCCATAGATATTGTATTTGGTCTTGACGTGAACCACCGCACCGACGGACATCTCTGCGGCTTTGGTAAAATCGACGGGCACAACGCCTGTAGTGCTCTCGGAGCGATTATGTGAAGCGAAGGACACAGTTCCTTGTTCGCCGGTGGTATAACTGACGAGTTGGTGTTGCTCACTCTGACGTTGCTGCATGTAGAGGGTGGTACCCACGCTGACACCTGCCGTAAGAAGCACGATGCCTAAGAATTGAAAGAATTTTTTCATATTGGTCGCATTTACATTAATCAGATGGGCCTATGGGACCTAAAGGTCTTAGGGGCCTATGAACTTAATGCAAACCTCGTGCCAAACTTGCCAGTTTTGCTGAAATTGTCAGTTTTGCCCATGCACCGGGCTGCAGAATGCCACCATAGTCATAGTAGTGACGATTTGTCAGGTTGGTACAATCGATGGCGACCTTGACGTATGGATGTTCCCAGAATATTTGCCCGTCGAGCAGGAGGACGGGGCGGTAGTTGGCCACTTCGCCTTCGGCTGTGTTGAACTGGCCCTCGCGTTTCTGCCAAGTGAGGGTCCAGGAAGCGCCGAGGGTAGAGGTATGATGGCTGAGGGAGGAGGAATGAGAGAAGCGCCATATGTCGTGCTCAAGACGGGCGACGAGTTTGTGCGAGAGGTAGTCCAGATAACGCGAACCGGACTTGTTCAGGTCGAGGTCGAGCCAAGTGTAGGCGTAGGAGACCTCGATGTTTCGAAGCCATTTGTCGCGGCGGTATCCAACCGTAACTTCGCAGCCGGCAGCATTGACGCGATTGTGGTTTTGCGCGTGGTAGGGGCGCTTGGTATCCTCGGGGGTATAGACCCAGTCGATGATGTTGCGGCCCCAGCGATAGTAGGTGTCAGCAGAGACATGGAAAAAGTCGGCTTTCGAAAAACGCGTCTCGTACTTGGTTCCAAGGGAGAGTATCCAGGCCTCTTCGGGCTTGAGGTCGGGGTTGCCGAGTTGGTTTCCGGCATTGTAGTAGAGGTCGGTGAAGGTAGGCATACGCAGGCTGCGATTGGCGTTGAGGTACACCGACGATTGGGGGGCATACTGATAACCGATATTGGCGCATCCGCTGAAATTATTGCCGAACATATTGTTCCAGTTGCCATTCATTCCGAGTCCTGCAAAGAGGTTGTTCCAGAGGAAGGTCTGCTCAACGAAATAGTTGACATTCAGTCGGTTCTTGCCTTTAACCAAATCCAGCACGCGGACTTCGGAGAGCGGGAAATCGGGCACGTTAGGCACCTGTCCTGCGGGGTTGATGGTGTCGCCGAGGTTGGTGGAATGGATGTTCTCGTTGCGAATCTCCAGTCCGGCGGAGGTCATGCCTAATTGGTACGAGACCGAGGATTTCAGAGCCGCGGCAGCAATCTGGGTGAAGTGGAAATTACCGTAAAGCCGCTGTCCGCGATGCCACTCGTAGCGGTCGTAATTGGCTCGATAAGAGGCATCTGCCGAGAGTTCCCAGCGACCCCAGGTATGCGCATATTTGGCTGCTCCGAAAGCCGTGCGGGTTGCGTCGAACTGGTCCTGGCTGCCGAAGCCGTAGAACATGCCGGCTCCGGCATCTTTGTACTGCGCCCCGAGTTGCACGTCCAGCCCCTTATAGCCGGTTTGGACGTAGATGTTCGCCAACTTCAAGTCGCTATTGTCCAACGCCACTTGCTCTTTCTCGGAAGGAGCAGGTGCATAATAGCCGTCGGAGCGCGTGTACTCGGCGGAGGCGTTGAGATAGAAATCGTTGCGCTGAAGCTTAACCGTAGCGGCGGGGTTGACGAGGCCGTTCATACCTGCAGTAAGGCGGAGACCGGCTGTCAAAGGTCGAAGGTCTAAGGTCAAAGGCGAACGGGTGATGATGTTGATGGCACCGGCGAAAGCGTTCGGCCCGAACTGGAGGGCGGATGTACCTTGAAGTATTTCGATGCGCTCGATGAGGTCCACGCTGACAGGCAGGTTGAGCGAGTAATGGCCGGTTTGCGCATCGGTGATATTGACTCCGTTGAGGAGGATGAGCACCTGGTCGAAAGTGCCTCCACGCATGGAGATATCGGCCTGCGCTCCTGCAGCTCCGCGCGTGCGCACGTCCACGCCCGCGCAATATTTAAGAATGTCTGCCACGGACCCCACCGGCAGAGCTGCTATCTCGTCGTGCGTTATCTCGTCAACTATTCGGAAGGTTGCAGATGTTGCTGTAGCAGAGGCATGGTTGGCATAGACCTCCACTTCCCGCAGCGTTAACTGGTTATGCAGAGAGTCCAGCGAGGACGCTGAAGGCTCCGCATGTACACTAAAAACGGCCGTCGAAACAGCCGCAAAAAGAATCATTTCCCTAAAAAATCTTCTCATTTTGTATGCTATATCAAATCCAGGATATGCTTGGCCACGTCGGTTTTGGGCATCTTGGGCAGGTCGAGTCGTTCGCCATTCTTACGGAAGATGGTTACGATGTTGGTGTCGCACCCAAAAGCAGCGCCCTCGTGACGGAGGGAGTTGAGGACAATCATGTCCAAGTGTTTCTTTTCCAACTTCTTCAACGCGTTGGTTTCTTCGTCGTTGGTTTCGAGGGCAAAGCCGACGAGGGTCTGATCCTCGCGCTTCATGCCACCGAGAGTAGCGGCGATGTCGGGATTTTCAACCAGTTGATAGTTGCCTTGTTGGGTGGAGCGTTTAATCTTGGTGTCGGAGGGGTTGGCGGGGCGGTAGTCGGCGACAGCGGCGCAGAGGATGGCGATGTTGGCCTTGGGGAAAGCCTGCACGGCAGCGTCACACATCTCGAGAGCGGAAGTCACGTCCACGATGTGGAGGTTAGGCAGTTTCCGCGGGCGGAGAGCCGTAGGTCCGAGAACCAGCGTCACTTCTGCTCCGCGCAAGGCTGCTTCTTCGGCCAAGGCTATGCCCATCTTGCCTGTGGAGTAGTTGCTGATGAAACGCACCGGGTCGAGTTTTTCCTGCGTAGGCCCCGCGGTGATGAGCACGTGCTGACCGGTCAAGGTCTGCTCCGTCATCAAACGTTCCGCAGCGAGGAAAATCTCTTCGGGTTCGAGCATCCGTCCCGTGCCGGTGGTGCCGCAGGCCAGGAAACCCTCGGCGCAGGGCAGGACGGTCACGTTAGGGAAAGAGCAAAGCGTCCCGAGGTTGTGTTGGAGGGCAGGATGAGCATACATCTTGTCGTTCATCGCGGGGGCGATGAGGACAGGGCGCTGCATGGCGAGGAAAGTCGTTGTGAGAGCATCGTCGGCAATGCCGTTAGCCATCTTGCCGATGACGTTAGCTGTGGCCGGCGCTACAATCATCAGGTCTGCCCAATCGGGCAGCGAGATATGCTCGGTAGAGTGGTCGTTGGTAGGGGCAAACACGTCGGAATAGACCTTGTTGCCGGAGAGCGTCTGAAGAGTGAGGTCGGTGACGAACTGCAGCGCATTAGCCGTAGTCGTCACCTTCACTTCCGCTCCCGCTTTGCGCAAGAGTCTAATCAAGAGGGGCGTCTTGTACGCGGCTATTCCGCCGCTGATGCCCACTACTATGTGCTTGCCCGCAAGCATTTACTCCTCGTCCTCGAGGGCTGCGTCGCGCGAGCCGTTCTTGTACACGAGCTGGTGCTCGATAAGTTCCTGTGTAGCAATGAGGCTGGGTTTGGGCAGACTCTCGTAGCTCTTGGAGATCTCAATCTGCTCTTTGTTCTCGAAGGTCTCTTCGATGCCGTCCTGGGGAATAGAGAAATCCTGCAGTTTGGCGTCGAGTTCTTTCTTGAGCGCAGCGCCGATTTGGTTGGCGCGCTTACCCAAAATAACCACTGTTTCGTACACATTGCCCACTTCTTCTGTCAGCACGTTTACGTCACGCGTTATCGTGTTGTGCGGGGCTCTTGTTTTCTTGTAATCCATCTTTATAATTTACGATTTAACGATTTACGATTTATTTCTTAGGAGTGAAGGAGTCAGGAGTAAAAGAGTAAAGACATTACTTCGGACTACCGTAACTGCCAATATTTTTTAATCTTCCTCGGCTTTGAGGACCTTGCGAATTTGCTTGAACCATTGTTTGGCCTGAGGAGCATGCTTCGAGTCGGGGAACTCAGTGATGAACGAATAGTACTCGTCCTGCGCCTCTCGTGCCCGTTCTTCCAGCAAGTATGTAGCGCTGTTCACCATCTGCTGATACTTGGCGGCAAAGACCAGCCAGTTGAACTCCTCGGTGTATGGACTGGCGGGGTATGTCTTCAGCGCGTTCTTGGATACCGTCTCACAACTGAGATAATTGTTGCCGAGATAGGTGCCGAGGTTGTAGTACAGGCGTGCCGAGAGGAGCTCTTTGTACGCCAGTTTGTCGAACATCTCCTGGCGTTCGGAGTAAGCCTGTTCGGCATAACTGCTCTCGGGGAACATCTCGATGAACTGGGTGAAGAACTGAATCGCG
>JAEEGL015806949.1_pt1 | contig 11213 bp, 8 predicted proteins | sample 9134231 | NCBI WGS metagenome assembly JAEEGL01 (sample SAMN16246548, study PRJNA631951) | gut metagenome | biome: gut microbiome; feature: rumen; material: fiber-attached | host: Bos | place: Iran: Karaj | collected 2018-10
GTTCATCTCTATCGTCACGTCAAATTCATCCCCGAACTGCTCCTGCAGTTGGATATGGGGCTGCGTGGAGCGGTAGAAACCGACTCCGCCTATGTTGTCCGATGGGACCACAAGTATGTTAATTTTTCCCATATGGTTTTTATTTAAAAATAAAACAACACGTTTAAAACTAAAGAGAAAAACCGCACCATTACTGATGCGGTATCAAAAAATATTGTATGTTTGATTATTTTCCTGCTTTTTTCTTAAGCGTCAACTGCGCCTCGTAAAGATTTCCCTTTGAGTCAAGGAATTGGAACTTGTTGCCGGGAGCGATTTTCATTCCGGCTATCGTCCCTCCGGCGCTCTCGTTGAGTTTTCCTTTCAGGTTCTCCTTAATGCACTCGTTGATAAGGTATTTCAGATAATTGTAGTCAATCTGCCCTCCGCCTTGCGGGGAATACTGCTGCTGCCTCTGCTCGGTTACCGGAACGCGTTGCTCATTTACTTTCGGGAGCGCGCCTATGGCGCTGTCGATGCTTCCGTGAAGTTGGGCGTTTATCGTGTCGATATCAAACGCATCCACCGGGCTTGGCGTCTTTTGGAAAGACTCAAGTATCGCTTTCGGTATCTTTGTGTTCGACATATCCCTTTGCTCCGCCACCGGTTTTATTATATGAACGCCCTGTGATGATGTCGTGTTGTATTTCACGTTTTCGGGGAGCGGGGTTTTCGCGTAGCCTTGAGGCGCTGATGTGGAAGCGCCGAACAACGCCTCCTCCATCGCGGAAAAGTCCTCACCTCCGCTTTTCTGCCCTCTTGTCGCGGCCGCCGCGCGCTCAACGTCCCTGTTGAAGTCCTCGCTGAGCATCATCTGCTGCGCTCTCGCCAGAATATTGTTCAAATTCATCGTTATCTAAGTTTTTTTCGTTTGTCTCGTTGTTTCCCTTATATACAGGGCCGTTTCTCCTCGCCATTTCGTAGTCCTGCCCGCTCTGCCTCACGTTCGGCGTGTTGTTCACCCTCTCGCCTTTCCTGACAGGTCCTGACGTCTGCGTCTGCTCGTTATCACCGAAGTCCTTCTGTCTTGACATATCCAATATCGACTGTTGGTTCCCTTTCGGTTTCGCGGCGAGAGATGCCTGTTTCCACTGCATAGCCCTCGTCCTTTCATCCGTCTCCGTGTCCTTCAGGTTCTTCATAACGTAGTCGGGAGCCATACGCTTTCTCTTCAACTGTTTCTCGAAGTCATAGAACGGGTTCTTCTCAACCGCCTTGTCATGCCTCTCCCTGTTGAACTTGGAAAGCCCTCCTTTCTCATAACGCTCCTTGCTTCCCGTGAAGTCCGCCTGCACCATAACCTCCGCCATTGTCTTGTCGCCGTTCGGGTTATACATTGGCGGCTCGTTAAAAACCTTTCCCGTGTCTCTCCAAGTGTTGGGGACAACCCTGTCAAGCAGGAAAAGCCTCCATCCTGGAACCTGCCCCTCACGTTTTTCCGCGCTCTCGGAACTTCCGTTCACCTGATACGCGCGGAAACACGGGTTTCCGCTTTTCGTGGTGCCGAGCGCGACGGGCTGCACGGTTATCCTCTCTTTTTTTCCGCGAGGGTCGCCATCACCGCTGTCATATTTGAATGACACCTCATGGCGTTTCTTCACGGCAAGGATAACCTTGTCCTGCGCTACCTCCTCGTAAAGCAGCTGCTCCAATATGAGCTTGGCGTAATCCATTAGATCTCGTCGTTAACGTACTGTCCCCTGACAGATGTGTCAATATTGACGGAATCCTTTCCGTAAGCGTTCTCGGGGCTGTATATGTTTATCTTTTTCAATGACTCACGTCCAGCCTCGCCTTGGAATGCGCCCTCGACGCCCTTGGCTCCGTATATATCGTATGAGCCTCCGGCTTCGCTTCTCGTATCAACGTTGCTGTAGTTGATATGCGTCTTTGGTTTCGATAAGTCACGGATAGCATAGCCCATTGGCTTTCCTGTTCCCTTTCCCCAAGGATGCTGATCGTCATCATGATGGCGGGCATCATCGCTGTTCTCGTCGTAAGGGTTTATCTCGTCAATGTACTTGTTCTTTCCGGGAATCCTCGTACTTCTGTACTCGATACCTTCCTTGTCAAGCCTGCTCTGTTTGCTAATCTCAGCCATTTCGTTATCTATTTTAATAATATGTTATTCTTTTTGAAACTCAAGTGAAATAATATACCCTGTTATTTTCCGTTTTCGGCTTGTCTTTCGCCGACTGCCCGCTTCTCTCGCCCGCATGCTGCGTCTTGTGCGCGGTTGACGTCTTGCTCGTCTGTGATTTCAATATGTTGAGCATCTCCTCACCGCCATTCTTCTTGAAATTCTCGGGGTCGTTCACCTTGTCATCCTCCATTCTCGAAATCCTGACTTGGTTCGTGTTATTCCTTGATCCCCGCGTGTCGCTCTGTATCTCGGCATGCACGTTCTTGACCATCTTTCCGCCCCCATTGTTGGCTTTCGCCGCTATCTGCGCGTCATATTTCATCCCGAATCCCGAGTTCTGCCTGTTGTCGAGTTCCTTTCCCTCGGGAAGGCGGTGCATTGCGGGCCACCTGTTCATTCCGAACCATCCGCGCCTTGACCTTTTTTGGGAGACGGCGTCGGTTGTCGTGACATCGTTCGGCGCGTCCTTGTCCGTGTTGTCAACGGCGACCTCGTATCCGGTGAAATTCGCGGGCTTCTCATCATCGCCCTTGATATCTAACGGGTATCCCTCGCTCTCGAGTATCTTATTATATTGACTTTCAGTTATCCTTATTTTTCGCATTTGGAGCCATATTTCGTTATAGATAAATATTTATAACAGAGAAAATCTACCGTCTAAACAATGTCTATTTTGAATAAATACAAGCGTTGGGTTCCGATGCTTCTGCCGATGAAGGATGAATATTGGGATTTCGTGCTCTCGCAAGACGGAACCCCGTCTATCCCGTTCGGGAGGAGGATGACGGAGAGATGCCTCGCGTCCTACATAGAGTTCGGCGACAGGGAGTGTCAGGAGGAAAACGGGGTTCATTCGTACAAGAAATTCGCGTGGGACGAATGCGTCAGCAACGGAACGATACTCGAGGATATAGGATATACCGGCATAGACAACGGGCTCATATATTACGGAGGTTGGGAACGTGTGTCCAACAAGGAGTTTTACGACATATTCACGAACAGCGTAGTCACGATAGAGCCGGGCGACTGCAACCTGCACCTGCATCAAGTGACGGGAAACACGGGCGTGTACTCATACCCTATGGAATATGTTGAGGGAAAATACTACACGCTCAGCGGAGGGTTTTTCCAAGGATTCTACAAACTTCATGGATTTGACTATCAGGTTCTCCCCCAATACATTGAGGATGAGTGGAACGTTGAGATAACGCTCCGTCCGAGATGGCTGATTCAGGATGAGGACACCCTGAATATGACGCACGAGAACAACGAGGGAATCTTCTTTTATATGGGCACGCGCGCGGAGGATAAGTTCGCGCAATTTTACAACACGGATTTCTCCGGATACAAGGAAAGGGTGCAGCCTGACAGGAAACCTTGCGACAGTGATTATTTCCTGACGGATCAGGAAACCACTTGGACGGACGAGGATTACGGGTACGCGGACTGCAAGGGCTGCGCGCCAGATTCGGGATACCCTTTCACCTCCGAATACAAGGAGAGTTGCTGCGAGGACAACTGCGGCGAGAAGAAATGCGAGTGCAAGAAAAAGGAGGAGACGATTCCTGACGAGCAGGAAAAGTCGAACAAGGAGTTCAACAAGAGGAAGGCGAGGCATATCGCGTATTTCCTCAACGTGTACGGATATAAGGAGTTCAGCGACTGCGGGTGCAAGAAAAAGCCTGTCGTCATAGAGAAGATAACGGGTGAGGACTGCACGTGCTGCACGACGGGATTCTTCGGTGATGATTACATAGGAAGGAACACTGAGAACAAATGCCTGACATACCTTGATGATGACGCCTCCGAGAATTACATAGAGAAAGAGGTAATCATTTCCGGTGCCACTCTTTACACCGCCGACGGGAACCCGCTTGACGACTCGGGATACTATGAGATAAAGACGGACAACAAGTTCCTGACTTTCAACAGGACGAAATACGGATTCACCACCGCCAATTGGGATGAGGACACGTTAGTGGTACTCACGGGTTCGACGAATGACTTGCATACGGGCAACCTGTTCCTCCTTATGAACAGGACTTGCAGCGGATACACCACGGAGACGATAGACCAATACTATTCCAAGAACAGGAAGGAATATGATTTCAAGAAAGACATATTCGGAAACGCTTTCGCTGTGAAGAGGAATCAGGATGGGAGCATAAGTTACAGGTATCTCGTCCTCGATTGCGACAAGCCGGAGAGATATTCCATATTGGAGGAGACGAGCTTTCCCGGTCTGCTTGAGGAAAACAAGTGGGCCACGGTTAACATTAAATTCGGAATCCTCAACGGGAACGGGTTGAATGAGTGCGGGAAGCCGCGTGGCGAGCGCAAGATGAGGATATACATATATGTCAACGGGTATCTGAAATTTGTCTCAAAGGAACTTCCTGAGTTTAATTTCAGGGCGTTGGACACAATGTACGAGAAACAGGAGGGTGTCCCTTTCAATATATCTGTCGGTGGCGGAACGCAGGGGCTATGCGACAGCGTGTGGCTGGATTATTGGAAGGCGTTCGAGAAAATACTCCCGATAGAGGAGAACTTCGCGGGCACTTTCATTGGCGATATAAAGACGTTCAGGTTCTATACCTGCAAATTGGCATACGCCGAAATAAGGAACAACTGGCTTTACAACAGGGCAAATTGGGTTTGAGAAAGTATTTATAAGAAAAGTATAAACACGAATTAATATATGGGCGTAACATATTATAAATTAGAACAACGTTACGAGGGCGACAGGACGAAAGGCTGCGGCCTTACAAGTGCTGAGGTTGACGCCAACTTCCACTTCCTACGTGGATACGACATAAAGGACGCCACTTTCGAGGATGGGATACTTACGCTTGAGCGCGTGAATTGCGACAAGATAGTTGTCGAGGGAATTCCCGAGTATGTCAAGGCTATCGCACAGGAGACTATGGATTCCTATGATGAGCCTTTCGACGTCTCTGAGACGGAATACGACCCAAAGACGGGAACCCTTCATCTTATAGTGAACGGGAATGATTACCCAATCAACGGGTTTGAGGACACGAGGTTTGATTTCAAACTCTATGTCGGATACGGGCTTGACGGAAACGGCACTATCGCCGATCCTGTCAGGGTGTCTCACGTTAACGACACAGGATTTTTCGCCCCTGTCGAGAGAATCATAGATTTCGAGCAGGGTGAGAAACTTCCCGACACAGCGGAAGGCGGCGACGTTGAGAAGAGGTATATCACAAGGGAGGCGAAATCTCCCTATGGACTTGTTTATGACTATGACGCGATATTGAGGATTAAGGATTTCCTCGAGGCTGACGGACAGGGTTGGAGAATCCCCACCGCCGACGATTGGGCGGCTATGCTCAACGGGCAGGAGGACTGCGACGGTGAGTTCGTCAATCACGACAACTATTCGGAGTCAAGCAAGAATGGAAAGATAGCAGGTTGGAAACTTAAGGACTTGTCTTGGGATGAGGAGACAACCGGTGAGGGAAAATTCAACGTCTATCCCGTCCAAATAGAAAGGGGCAAGAAAGTCGCCTCGTTCTGGACGACAACCCAATACCCCAACGGAGACGGCGTTTGCGCGAAGCAGTTCAACGAGGGAGAGGGCACTGTAATGTCAACCCGCGGAAGGCTTGACACCGGCGCGATGCGCTCCCTAAGGCTCGTCAGGGATGCCGAGTGGGGAAGTGAGTCGGATGTCGCCGTTATTGACGGCAGGCCTTATGAGACTGTTGTTCTTCCTACATTCAGGAGAGACAGGAACGGCGAGCCCGTCCTTGAAACCGCCGTTTGGACCAAGGAGAACGTGATATTCGGAACTGATATCGTCGGAGAGGATGATTCTGAGGAGCCTTTCGGCCCCGGATATGTCCTCGAGGATGAGTCCGCGTACACCGATACCATTGATTGGAAGTATTATCTCAACTATTACGACTCATTCGACAATAAATGGGTTAAAAAGCCACTCCGTCCCAATGACATAGTAATGGTTCATGATCTTGGCGATTCCTCTGACGAGGAGGTGATTGTCAAACTTGACGATGAGGGTAATCAAATTCTTAAGAAACGCTCCGAGGAACTCGGTGAGAAACTTTTCGACGCGGTGAAGGATTATGTCGACAGCGCGATTACCGCGGAAGCTACCGAGAGGGAGGATACGGATAATGAAATCCTCTCAATGATTACCGGACTGACAGAGGATGTTATGAACCTTTCCGCGGAGACTGCCGAGGCGGTTGCTGATTTGCAGGAGCAAGTCGATGAGCTGGGAGAGGATCTGAGCGCGTTAGAGCAGAAAGAAGCGAACGATATCGCCGCGCTGCAAGAGGCTATATCGGAAAGCACGGAAGGGCTGAACGAAAAGATTAACAACGTCGAGAGCGCTCTCACTCAGGAGATACAGGACAGACAGGACAACGATGTTGAGTGGGGAACCACGCAGGAAGTCTTGCTTGGACTTGGTACTGAGGGGCTCACAATAAAATCCCACAGCGGCGAAAAGAAAATAGTTCGCACGTTCAACCTTGATATGGGAGAGATAAAATTACTCCAAAGACCATAAAATAGATATTGACATGGAAGGAAGACTACAATTTAAGCACGATTTTACAATATACAGCGGTCTTACCGAACTTAAAGATTCGCTAAATTATTCAATTCGCGTTGCCAAGAATACGCCGGACGGGAGCCTCAATCACTTTATTCCGGTTCTCGGAGAGCCGGTTGTGTTCAGGTATCGCGACGCGAACGGGGTTCACCTTGTCCTTGGCGTTGGAAAGACACAGTCCCTCCCCACTGAGGAGGACCCGTCTGTGGATTCGGAATATTCTCTCATAGACTTCGACGCCCTGAATAACGGGCTTGGAGATATCAGCACGATTTACAATGACATTAAGGATGTTGTTGATTCGCTCGGTATCGGAACAAACGGAAAAGTTGACGAGAATTGGGAGGACAAGGATCCTGACCACGTTAAGCATAAGGCTTATTTCGAAGGGGAGGATGCTAACCTTCTTAATTATATCACGATTCTCCATGACAAGATTAAGGAATCAGCCGACAATATGGCTAACCTCGTTCTTGAATATGATTCCGAGAACAGGAAGGTTGTCCTGAAATATGAGGATGGAACGGTAATTTCTGAATTCGATGCGAGTGTTTTCGTAAAGGATGGTATTCTCGACAGGGCTGTTCTTATACCTGACGATGCGACAAGGCAGAGGGAGGACCCGGACTTCGTCGCCACGGCTGACTACTATCCATATCTCCTCTTTGTGTGGAATACGGAATCCGATAAGGATGTCACGAGAATCCCTGTCAGCCAATTCTTCAACATTTATAACGGAATTAGTGGAATCACTGTTGAGGGAAACAATATCTCAATCAACCTTGACAGGGAATCTGAGGGATTCCTTTCAACAAGCGCGAACGGGCTCAGGCTTTCAGGCGTTCAGGACGCTATAAACGCGGCGAAGTCTTCCGCTGTTACTGAGTGCAAAACATATACCGATGAGAAGATTTCAGACCTTACGGACAGCGTTAACGACGTAATCAACGAACTCGACGCTGATTTCACGGAGGCTGTAATGGAACTCAGCTCGGGAATCACAAAGAACAGCGAGAAGATTCAACAGAACAAGGTTGACGTCGAGAAACTTAAGGATTTCGCCGAATACAATGTCGGCAAGATTGATGGTGAGGTTATCGCCACCGTCGTGGAATCCAACAGGGACAGGATTGAGACACTCGAGAGTAAGGCTGACTCAGCCGCCGCCGAACTTCCCAACAAGGTTGACAAGGTTGAGGGTAAGGGGCTTTCCACAAACGATTACACGAACGAGGAGAAGGCTCTGCTCGCCACGGTGTCCCAGAACGCGCAGGAGAATGTCATTGAGACAATCAAGGTGAATGGTGCGGCACTTGTGCCCGATGTCACGAAGGCTGTCAACATAGAGGTTCCTTTCAAGAGTCTCGCTGACGATGAGAAAATACTCACCCTTAACAATGAGGGCGTACTTGAGAGTATGTTCTCTGTTGATTACGACACGAACGCCAAGAAGATTTTCTTCTACGGCAAGACGAATCAGAAACTTGGGGAGGTTGATGTTACCGAGTTCCTCATTGATGGAATGATAAGGAGCGTCAATATTGTCACCGAGGATGGTGTGAAATACCTAAAATTCATTTTCAACACCGACGCGGGAAACAGGGAAATCAAGATTGCCCTCACTGACTTGGTGACTGAATACACCGTCTCGGGTGGTTCGGAGAATTACCTCGCAATCGACGATTTCAAGATTGGATTGAAGGTTGACCAGGCCGACTACAGCGGACTCGCGTCAGGCGCGGCGGTTCATGACGTGGATGACAAATATTCCGCGATAACCCACTCGTTGGAGGACAGGGTTGGCGAGGGTATCCTCGACGATAGCGGAAACACCGTTTCATTGACGCACAAGATCAACAAACTCGACGAGATTATGGATAACTTCGTCGATGAGAACAAACTCGAATTCGACGAGGACTTTAAGATTGCGGGTATAATCGGAACGCTCGGAACAGGCAAGTGGAAAAACGGTGACGTGATTCCCGCCGGAACAAAGGTTATGGATGTCTTGAAGGATATCCTTCAGCAGAGGCTCCTCCCTGAGGGCGTTCAGCCTACCGCCACGATAAAACTCGTGAACCCCTCGCCTGTAGAGGTTGGCACCGTGATATCACCTGTTTATGAGATTAGGTTCAACAACGGTGTTTACAACTATGCCGACGGCACGACAGGCGCGACACTTATCGGCGTCGACTCCGTAAGCGTCATATTGCTGAACAACGGTTCGAATACGCCTAACACGAGCACGGCTTATCCTAACGGCACGTTCCAGAATGTTGTCGCGACGGATGGAATGAACCTGTCGGTTATGGCTAACATAAGCTATTCAAGTTCTTATGTTCCCAAGGATAACCTCGGAACTGATGTTCCTGAGAAAAAGATTCCTGACGGAATGCTCGAATTTGTACGCTCCGAGAACACCGTCACTTCATACCGCCCTATGTTCTACGGCTCATTGAGGGATGGCGATATCGCCGACTACGACAATATCACAAGCCAAGAGGTTCTGACGCTCCTGTCAAAAGCCACTGGCGAGACGGTGAACAGGGTTGTCGTCGATGACGAGGCTGAAGTTGTCGTGATTATGATTCCCGTTATGAGCAACAAGGAAGTCAAGAAGATAATTGACACGGATTCAGGATTTGACCTTATGGACGTGTTCGAGCGTCATCAGACAGTCGTCAAGACATATGAGGGCGAGGAGAACGCGACCACATCATATTACGTTTACGTATATGATCCTAAGACACAAATCGGTGAGAACGTTTACAGGATTATCTACAACGAAAACTAACCAATTGATATGGCAGATTTAAAATATGACATAGCGAAATCGTTCCAAAGAACGAAGGAGTTCCCGCTTGATAGGACCAGTGTTTTCAACAGCCTCGCCGCCGCGACATCCTATGCCGCTGGCGAGGGGCCTCTTGGTAAGACTTCCTACCTCGGGCAAATTCTCGCGGTCGTGGAAGGCACGAACGTGGATGTGTACAAGATAGGATATGACACTCTGACAGGGAGAAAGGTTCTTATGTCTATCGGCGGAGCGGATGGGCAGGCTGTCACAACGGAGTCCATAACCATAGGGAATGTGACGATTCCTGTCGGTTCGGACCTTACTGACGCTCTCCATGCGATAGAGACAGTCGTTGAGGATATGGGCTCGACTGACGGAAAGATAACGGAGGATATCGTTATCAGCGGGCAGACATACGCCTCCGCGGGAACCCCCACGACAACAGTCGTGAAGGATCTCTATAGCAAGGTTATAAACAACGCCACGCTGACCAAGAACATTATGTCGGGCTCGACAATCGCCCTCGCCAAGGGTTCCAACCTGACAACCGTCGCTGAGAGGCTTTTCCAAATCATAGAGAACCAAAGCGGCGGCACGGGATATATCACGGAGCCCATATTGAACGAGGATGGCGAGGTGATTATACAGTCGGGACTCACGACAACCGAGGCGTTCGCCGCGCTCGTCGAGTATTATGAGGAGAACGGCTCCAAAATCAGCGGGCTTGAGCCTGAGGATGAGGATGTGAACATAGTCTACAATGACGATGGGACTGTCACTGTCGGTGTCGCGGGGATATCCAATAATTCCGTGATATCACTTGACGAGGAGAAACTCATAACGCTCCAATTCAGTGATGGCACGACGTCAATGACGGGACGCACTTGGGGCGATTGGTTTGAGTTTACTCTTCCCGACACCAACCCGAGCGGCGGCATATGGAAAGTTGACGCGAATATGGACGGCGTCGTAACGGAGCCGGGCGAGAACTTTAACCCGGGAGACACCGTGAAAATCGTCGGCATAACAAGCGCGACAGGCGATGTGACGGTGACGGCTACGGCATATTTCCCTAACAACGGATAAAAAAATCCCCCGAAAAACTCGGGGGATTTTCATTTCTATTCCTCTTCCTCGGGATTATTCTCAAGATACTCCTTTCGTTCGAGGATATCGTCTATGTTGCCTATCACGGCGTCCTTGTGCGTTTTTGATATGAAATTGTTGGAGTTCACATCAATGTCGATTATACTCAGCATCGATTTCGGAATCTCGCCCTCATCAATGAAATTGTCAACCTCCTCAATTGTCAATTTGGAAAGGATTTCCTGATAGGCGTCTTTCTCCGCCTTGATTCCGTTCTCCTCCTCCTGAAGCATCCTCTCATTGTAATTCCTCACAACCTCTTCCCAATTTCCCATTCCGCACTCCTCGAAAAACGGCGGTGTGAGATTGTACTTGGTCCAGAATTTAATCTCCTTGTCCTCCATTGTCATGAGTTGCTCGTAGGTGTCCTGGTCACCGGGTTTGTTCGGCTCTCCCGACACGAGGGCGCATTGCTCCTCGGTAAAGTACGGCTTGTCTTTCGGGTTCGAGATAAGTATATCCTGACGTATATCCTTACTGAA
>JAEEGL015925387.1_pt1 | contig 11213 bp, 12 predicted proteins | sample 9134231 | NCBI WGS metagenome assembly JAEEGL01 (sample SAMN16246548, study PRJNA631951) | gut metagenome | biome: gut microbiome; feature: rumen; material: fiber-attached | host: Bos | place: Iran: Karaj | collected 2018-10
ACGAAGAATCGCATCCGGCGATTCTTAACCGTCAAAAATCCGAACACTCTCTCAAAAACGAATTGATAGAGGTTCCCTAAAAAAATTATTTCAGGGCAGGATTGTCCTGCTCCTGAGCACAAACCAGATTCTCGCAGATCTCGTTGCGAGTTTAAGAAAACATAAACTAAGGATAAACCGGATATGATCGAAGTGGACACGAACGGCATTAACGACAAGCTCCTTTGCGCTTCAGTTCCGGTTTCCCCAACTCAAAACATCCACGCCGACACGGTAGTCTCCATGCCAATATCGGCATTTTTACTTCGGGAAACACCTTTTCGTCGCGGATTTCAGTGAAAGCTGAATCTGCGGCTTTTGTGTTTGGACGATCTCGTTGCGCGCGAACGCACCGCCGCCAAAAATATGAACGGGCAGGCATAACAAGCAGAATTTGAGGAATTGACAACCATGGAAACGAAAAAAAAACATAGACTTGAACATTGGCAGATCGTGGCGCTTCTGTTAATGCTGTATGATTTTGTTGCAATTCTGTTCTCGTATTTCGTTGCTTTGTGGGTGCGCTTCGATTTCGTCTATTCGACCATCCCGTCGCAGTGCATGTTAACATATACGCGCTCGATAGGTTTTTATGCAATCACCTGTATTCTTGTTTTCGGGACAACCAGGCTATATAAGCTCGTCTGGCGTTTTGCCAGTGTCAACGAGCTGGCAAGGATCGTACAGGTATCTGCCGGCTTGTCGATCTTATATGCCATACTCATTGCCGCAACCTGCGAAAGAATGCCACAATCCTATTTCCTGTGGGGAGGTACGATGCAGCTGATACTTGTTGTCTCAATCCGGTTTTCGTATCGGTTTATTTTGCTCCTGAACCCCATGTTCAGGGAAACGAATGAGTCGGATGGCCGGGTGATGTTGATAGGAGCCGGTTCCGCAGGACAGATGATCCTTCGAGACATCAACAGAACGAAAGAGATTAACGACAGAGTCGTCTGCTGCATTGATGACAACCAGAACAAATGGGGCAGATTTATTGAAGGTGTACCCATTGTCGGCGGGCGGGAAGACATTCTGACCAATGTCGACAAGTATCACATCACGAAAATCTACATAGCGCTTCCCTCGGCCTCCCCGGAAGACAGGAAAGAAATCCTCGGGATATGCAACGCGACGGACTGCCAGCTGAAACAGCTTCCGGGGATGTACCAGTTTGTCCTCGGCAAGATCAGCGTCAGCGACATGACGAATGTTTCCGTTGAAGATTTGCTTGGCAGAGAACCGCTCAAGGCCGACATGCAGGAAGTCTTCAGCTTTATCAACAACAAAGTCGTTCTGGTGACCGGCGGAGGCGGTTCCATTGGCTCCGAATTATGCAGGCAGGTTGCGGCTCATAATCCCAAGCAGCTAATCATATTCGACGTGTATGAAAACAACGCGTATTCGATTCAGCTGGAGCTGAAAGAGAAGTATCCCGGACTTCACCTGATGACGCTCATCGGTTCCGTCCGCGACAGCCGCCGCCTTTTCGAGGTGTTCAGCGAGTACAGGCCGCAAATCGTTTATCACGCGGCAGCGCATAAGCATGTGCCGCTGATGGAGGACAGCCCCTGCGAGGCGATCAAGAACAATGCCATCGGCACCTATAAAACCGCTTATGCGGCCATGGTGCACGGTTGCGAGCGGTTTGTCCTCATTTCCACGGATAAGGCCGTGAATCCCACCAATATTATGGGGGCTTCAAAGCGGTTATGCGAGATGATCATTCAGTCTTTTGACGCAAAGATCAAAGCCGGAAAAGCATCCGAGATTCCGCAGCTCTTCACGCACGTCGGAGAGGAAAATGTCGATAAGGACGGAAGCGGTGCTGTTTTCAAGAATGTAAAGACCGAGTTCGTTGCGGTTCGTTTCGGCAATGTGCTTGGCTCCAACGGATCCGTGATCCCGATTTTCAAAAAGCAGATTGAAAAGGGCGGACCGGTAACGGTAACGCATCCGGATATCATCCGATATTTCATGACGATCCCGGAAGCGGTTTCTCTCGTCATGCTCGCCGGCACATACGCCCATGGCGGAGAAATCTTCGTCCTCGACATGGGCAGCCCAGTGAAGATCGACTCGCTTGCCCGGAATCTCATCAAACAGAGCGGATATCGGCCGGATATCGACATCAAGATCGTATACTCCGGACTCCGTCCCGGTGAAAAACTCTATGAAGAGAAGCTGATGGCTGAGGAAGGTCTGAAGAAGACGGAGAACGATCTCATCCTTATCGGATGTCCGATTCCGTTTGACACGGATGAGTTCTTAAAACAGCTTGATGACCTGATGACTGCCGCTTACAGCAACAGGAAAGATATTCGTAACCGTGTCACGGCAATCGTAACCACATACCGGCCGAATTGTGCACCTTTATGAAGAAGATGTACGACAGCAAGTTCAAGAGTAGCGTCAATCAGACAGTCCAAAATACTGTCAGCATATCATTTTTTAAGTTTTAGGAATATTGACCAATGAAAGTAAGCCCCCAGCCAGGTACATCTTGAAGACGGCATGACCACGTGTTATATTGGTCTCATTTCGCCTCAACGGAAAATCGGAAGGAGATCGGCATGCAAAGACACAGCAGACAGTTTTGGGAAGAGCAACTCCGAGAATACTGGGATAGCGGCTTCACAGTTTCGGAGTACAGCGAACTGATCGGACAACCACACATGACCGTTATGCGTTGGATTCGGAAATTTCACTCTGAACACAAATCCAGTGAGATCATCGAGTCGGAACAGGCAGAATCGGACAGGCATGCGGATTGCCCCGTCCGAATGATAGAGATTGTTCCGAAGCAAATCGAGGAAGATGCGGAAGCCCGCTCCCATGTTATAGCGGAATTCAAAGCAGATTCAAAAAAGGTTGAAGCTTTCCGCCGAATATTTGAGACCCGTGGCAGATTGGGGGAGCAGGAAACTGCAATACTTCTGCTAAGTCGATATGAGGTTCATGGTCAAATAGCAAGTGGTGTGATGAAGCATATTATGGCTCATACGCCAAGCATGATGCGCCTTATCTATCATTTGCCTGAACTTGGGACTTGATTTGCTGACACGAAAGGTTCTTAATGCAGTCTTATTCAAAGCCAATAATCCGAAGGTTAATAGTACTTGTGATTTTCATCTGCTCAAATTCATTGAGTAAGCATCATCAAGAGAGCTTTTAATCCGCCCTCGGATCCGCAAAAAGGTTCCGGGGGCGAACTGTTTTTAAAGCAAAACTCCGGGAAAACTCCAGGAAAAGACCAGAATTCGACTTGCTTTCTCGCGTGCGCGGGTGTATATTACGCGTTAAGGAGATAAACGACCATGAAAGAGCTCACCAGCAGCATCCCAGACTTTGAAAAACTTATCAAAGAGGGGTATCTTTACGTTGATAAGACAGCCACTCTAAAGGACGTTGGACAACTTATTCTTTGAACGACCATCCTGAACCCCAAGACAATCTGTTTTCTTCCATTGACACCACCAAAGCGGACACCACCAAAGCGGACACCACCAAAGCGGACACCACCAAAGATAACGCCATAAATACAGATAAAATATCCCTCCGATTCAAAAAGCTTCTTGACGTGGTTGGGGACGAAAGTCTTTCTGCCCAAGAACTAATGAAACGATGCTCTATAACGAATCGCAGTTACTTTGGAAAAGCCTTTTTGAAACCAGCCTTAAAAGCAGGGGTTCTTGAAATGACCTGCCCGGACAAACCCCAAACCAACCAGCAGAGATATCGAAAACCCAAGTCCAAATCCTGCGGGACAAAAGAGTAATAACTATCTTTTTACGGGACACACTGAAACAAATATTGCCTATATTTATTATTGATAGAAAAATGCAAGGACTACTAGAACTATTTGATTTTATATTTAGAATTATTTATGAAAGACCTGTTGTTGCATCTGGCACATTGCTATTTCTTGCTTTCTCAGTGGTTGTGTGGGAATACAAACAAGAGACATGGAGCTACTTGCGGCATAAAAGAAACAAGTGGCACTTTGCAGGAGTCCTTTTGTTGACAGCAATCAACATTTATTTGGGTAAGCAGAGACTTCTCTGCCCAACTATTTTCTTTTGTGTATTAGTTTTTATATTAATTTTGTTTGCATGGACTATCTACCAAGCAATGCCAATTACAAAGAGTCCAAATCACAATCTTTTTTTACGACGTTACTGGAAAGCGATTGATGAGGGAAAAACTATAGAGTGTATTGGTTTTTTTGAAGGCAAGATTCCTTGGTATATCTTTGGAATGAGAAGCAAATTGGAATATCAATTGCTGAAGAAGAATTTCTTTACAAGTATTCATGACTATTCCAATGCATATAAGGGGATAGAAGGAATCAAAGCTGCATGGTTATACCAATCAGAATGCACTGAAATCAACAATAAAAAAGCTAATCTTCTAGCATTAGTCGGCAATATGAGGGCCGCAGAAGAATTGTTAGGACCTAGCGAGGAAAACCAATCCCATGATCCATCTCAATTGCTAATATTCTCTGCGCTATAGGAAAAACAGATGAATGCAAAGAATTTCTTTCTTTTTTCGAGGGAAACAATTATTCAGATTTACATTTACCTTCATTTCTACGAGAGGAAATCCGTTCAATCAAAATCTCATTACAACAACAGTAGCAAAACATAAATGAACTGCCCATCGAATTCCCTACCACCGTTTACCAAAATCCCGGAGGCTTCCATGAAAAAGTCCAAGAAATCCAAGAAGGTCGGCACTGTCAATCTCGTCACAAAAAACCTGAACGCATTTATGACCGGGATGGAGAATAGTGATATGCGTCAAGTCGTGGCAAATCTCCAGGCAGTAATTGAATACAAGGAAGAGGAGCTTCGGATTTACCGGAAAAAATACAAAGAAGACACAGGCAAGGAACGCCCTGACCTTACGGACAACGAACGCAGAAGTATGGCGCGAAAGGGCAAGGCTTTGAACAAACTCCTTTTGTCCCTCGTTGGAGGCTCGTGGTCGCCTCAAACAGTGATGGGCTGGTACAAGACGCTGATTGCCGACAAGTACAACAGTGTCGCCCCCGGACAGAAGAAACGCGGAAGGAAGCGTATTCCGAAAGAGGTCGAGGATCTCATTATCAAAATAGCAAAGGAAAACAGAAACTGGGGCTATAAACGGGTTCAGGAGACCGTAGTCTACCTCATGAAAATCAACATCAGCGTTGACACGGTAAAGCGCGTCATGAATCGGCATGGATATTTCGCGCCGCCTGATGGTCGAGTGAATAGCGACTTCAATCTGTTCTTCGATTCTCACAAGAACGTGCTGGCTGCTTGTGATTTCTGCACATACGAGCTTATGACGCCATCCGGCCTGGCTCGACGGCATATTCTCTTTTTCGAGGACATAACAACACGGGAAGTCTGGTGTGGAGGTATCACAAAAGACCCCGATGGCAACTTCATGGCCCAGGTCGCCCGTAATCAGGTGGATTTCATCGACGGAAAGCTCAATGGTTTCCGATACATTATCCACGACAACGATACGTTGTTCTCAGGTCGCTTTACAGATATCTTGTTGGGAGCGGGATGCAAGACAAAGCATACAAGGCCGTTCTGTCCTGAACAGAATGGTTATGTGGAGTCATTTGTCAAAACATTTAAAACAGAATGCCTTGATCAGCTTATTCTGACATCTGACGAACAGTTACGGTATGTTGTTAAGGAGTTTCTTCTTTATTACAATCACGAACGGCCTCATTCCGGCCTTGGTGGAAAACTGATAGATCCTTGGCCGCAGGATGATGACGGTGAGATCGTTATGTTTTCCCGTCTCGGCGGACTTTTGAAGTCATATCGAAGGGTAAAACAGGCGGCGTAATGGATTTCATCCCAAACTAAAAAATTAATCTGTCTTTTGTAACGATCTATGACAAAACGAAAAAATACTAAAAAACGCAAAAACGCAAAGATTAAACTCCCATTCGGCGTGATCATTACGCTGATTATCATTGCTTTGATAGTCATCGGCTGTTTGGTATATCTGTATCCGGATGAAACCAGGACTATCCTTCAAACTTTATATGAAAAGATTTCCGGCAAACCAACACGTCCGGCATCCCCACTTCCTTCAACCAACGGGTCAGACAATTTGGCCTTCGGGATTCCTGGTCCTGCAGATACCATTATTGACAGAGAAGGGTATGCCCTTGGCTATATAGAATACCACGAACAGCCAGCATGGGTTATCTATCACATGACATATGACGAAGCAACAACCAAGGTAACAAGCCGGAACGACAATTTTAGAGAAGACCCGGAAATTCCATCGGGAAGCGCTACTCTTGCCGATTACCGAGGTTCAGGCTATGACCGAGGTCATCTCGCTCCGGCGGCAGACATGGCATTTTCCATAAAGACAATGGATGAGAGTTTCTATATGTCGAACATGTCGCCCCAGAAAGGCGAATTCAATCGAGGAATTTGGAAAGACCTTGAAGCACAGGTTCGCTCATTCGCGATATCAGAAAAAGGTATCTTCGTGGTAACGGGACCGATCCTCCCGAAGACCAAGACCATAACAATTGGAGCAAACAAGGTCACCGTCCCTGACGTCTATTACAAAGTCGTTTATGATCGCACCCCGCCGGAGAAGATGATCGGCTTCATTCTGCCGAATGCCGGAAGCTCAAAACAATTGCAGGACTTTGCTGTAACGGTTGATGCTGTTGAAGCAGCTACGGGGTTGGATTTCTTTAATCTGTTGCCACAACCGCAACAGGAACAACTTGAAAGCTCAATAGACATTAACGCATGGAACTGGCAATAAAGGACAACACATCAAAAGAGATGAGTTATATTGAATAATCTGAAAATTCAATCATTTTTGATTCATTGGCTTGAATTCCTCAGATTAGAAGCTCAAAAAACCGTAATGGGGGCTGTGCTGACTTCATTCTTGCGTCTGCCTTCACCCCCGTCTACTGAGAACTTTGCACTCCATGATGCAAAGTTTGCAGTATAATGATAACTTTTCTTGATTTTTGTAAAGTTTGCAGCATATTATTGTGAAACACTGGTTCCGAACAAACACTTGGAGGTAACCCAATGATTCTACGGGAACACTACTTGCAGCAGATACGTCCATTCTACGACAGCGACCTGATTAAGATCATCACAGGCATCAGCATGGAACTGGCAATAAAGGACAACACTCCCTCTTTGCAGCATTGTTGCCGGGGATTTCATCATTTTATGCTTAAAAAGGACGCTGGACCATGCCATCGTCACAGCATGGTCATCCGGCTGCGGCACTATTTAGAAACCAAGTTCATTCTTCAAGTCAAATCCGCCCTCGGAACCTTAACAGGTTCCGGGGGTTGTTTGGTTTTAACGCCCCGATATAAAAGGCTACAATTCAAGGCTGTTCTCAATGTACCTATGTATGCAAAAACAAGCCGGCTGATGTTTTTCCAACGGTTTGATACAAATCTTGTACAGCAAACTTGTACAGGTTGAAGGGAAATGCATCAAAAGTCTACGAATTATGTCTTTGTAAAAAAAAAACGTCAAATCACTCTTGATTTTGAACGAACAAGCAGTATAGTATGACGTATTGATAGGTTTTCGGTCCCGTTGTCATCCCCGAATGCGACGAGACTTTTTTGTACACTCAAACCAGCAAGAGGGACAGCATCTATGCCATGCCGTTACACCAATGCCAAGTACATGACAATTGCGGATCTTATTACCAAAAGGCTCCGCGCGGGAGAATTTTCAGCCGAGGGACGCTTCTACAGCCGGGATGAATTGGCGCAGGCATATCATGTTTCGCCGGGGACAGCCCGATCCGTGCTTCGCATACTGGAAGACCGTGGTGTCGTAATGTGCAGAAAGGGCAAACGACCGCTCCCGGCGGGCATCATGCCGGATAATCATACGTCGCCTGTGTGCAGTCCGATCTTCTTTCGGGATTCCTTAACGGCGGAAACGCCAGAATATGATTATCTGACGTACTGTGTGCGCAATCTCCTGATGCGCCAGAAAAACAGCCTGCACGAACACAACACCGATTTGCCGGAGTTCGAGGATACTGCAAAACATACTGCAGGAGATGTCGCAGTTGTTTTTTCCTTGCCAAGCACTGAAAACACATTGCCGAATCAGTTTCCGATTCGTCGCCCGGCGGGGACACAAATCGAAATCCTTTTTGACCAGCCAAAAAACAATGCGGTGTCTTTGTTCACGCGGAAAGCCGGACTGGACTGCACTCTGCATCTGATCCGGCACAACATCACATCCGTCTTCCACATTACATCCAGGCATTCTGCGTTTCCGTGGTTTAAGCACGGTTGTATGCCGAGCAAGCTGCGTGAATACATTCCGGAATGCAAAGTCTCCTCCATCGTGTTCGACGATGAACTTGAGATGTTCCCCGGTTTTTTACTGGATTCGGTCCCGATCCTGGCTACGCCGAATCATACGCCGGTTGCAATCCTGATAGACGACCCGTTCCTGTCCGATTTCCTGTCTGCCGAAATCCGAGTCGGCACATATCGTACGCCTTCGCGATGCTTATTCTTCGGTACGGCATTCAACGAACGCACCATGGCGTTTCCGTATCTGGATCTGAAGTTGAACGAGCTGGCCGCAACACTTCTTCAGACAGTTTCTGCAAAGGCAGAGAATCCGCTTGTCGATCTTGCCTGCAACTTGCACCTTATCCAGTTCAAAACCCCGGGCATCGCCTGAAGCGCAGTGTTCCCCGAAAACTGGACAGCTTGACAAGGTGTAAAACAAGCCAAAGATGAAGAAATATGAGGTACAGTTGTATTTGCGGGCGATTTGATTTGCCGGCAAGCTATGTATTTGTGACTTCATACCCTGGATTAATCCCCCAAAAGTTCAGCAATGTGCGGCTTTGAAACGCTGCACTGTCAAAGTGAAGGCGCAGCTTCCCCATCAAAACCTGTACAGCAAACTTGACCATGTGGCGTTTCCCGGCGTTTTTTCCGAAGAAACTGTGTTGCACGGAGGAAATGACGCTGGAAAAAACTTTGCGGGGGAACTATAGTAATCGGAATCACGGGCACGCAAACTCCGCGATGGAACGCGGAGGGGGAAAATCCGGGCCCGGTTCAACCAAACAGGAGGGAATCCATCCATGAAAGGTCTGACTCAGAAACAGAAAAACATCATTGAGTTCATCAACGAATTCATGACCACGCAGGAAATGGCTCCGACCATCTACGAGATCGCGGAGCATTTCCACATCAAAACTTCGACCGTCTTCGCCCACATCCGGGCCCTGCAGAAGAAAAACTACCTCACGCGAAGCTCGAAAGCCCGCAGCATCAGCCTTTTCCATCCGAAGAAGCGCACGCGTTATCCCGCCGGCGTCCAATCCATCCCGTTCCATCACATCGGCGAGGCGGCAGCCGCGGAACCGGGCGACAAAGCGCTGGTCTGCGACGTGGCGCAACTTCTGGACAGTCCTGCGAAGGAGGACCTGTATGCTGTCCACGTGCACGGCTCCGACCTCAGTGGCAACGGCATTTTCGACGGCGACATCCTGATCGTGAAGAGCAATCCGGAAACCATCGGAAGCGAGGATATCGTGGTCGCCGAAGAGAACGGACGCGACATTCTAAAACAGGCGAAGGACGCCATCGTCAATGGTGCGTCGCCGGATCTCCCGCACTTCAAGGGCGTCGTTGTCGGTCTCCAGCGTAGAATCGCCAAGGCATAAACACTGTACCGAATACGAGATTTTGGATAGTCTTTTGTGGACAACCCAAAATCTCGTTTTATATTTATCGTTCTGAGTATCTCCCTGCAGAAGTTAGGGGGCAAGGTGAAAGCCACGGAAGTCGGTCGAAAAACCATAGAAGTCGGTCAGAAATCCTGAAAAACAGTCACCGCCGGAGAAGCCGCCGTCGTCGTAATGTTCCGGCAGGCAAACCCACCCCTCCTCGGCAACGTGCCGTCGCATTCGAATCCATAGAGCTCCCGAAATTTGTCATGAAGTTCCTTCATGTTTTTGTGGTTGATCACGTCAATCTGCTGCAACAGTATTTGTTTTTTTTGCATGTTTTTCTCCTTCGAATCTTTCTTTCTCCTGGCGTTTGGCCTCAATCCGCTTTATGACTGAGGCGGCAAGACGGGTGAGCTGTTCATAGGTGACGTTTTTATCCATGGCGGATTCTCCTTTCCGTTGCGGTTTCCCGGTCGGCATCGGCCGCGGTTTCGGCGTGTTGCTCCGTCGACATGTACTTAAAGCGCATATCCCCGTCTTTATCCAGCTTACTTTCAATTATTTCTTCGCATAACTCCCGATAAAAAAGCGTGAGCTGAATATACGTGGTCTCTTCGTCAACCATTTCCTCCTACCACTTTTTTCATAGAAAAGTGTCTCCGTCTTTTGACAGGATGCGTTTCCGGCGCTATATTATATCATGCCGTTGGCAGCCTCTTTGTCCCCTATCTGATTCTTATTGTCGGATAGGGCATTATGAGGCGAAAACAGGGGATATGGGAATTATCGTATACTCCCTATGGAATTAAAAATTTGGCAATCTTCGCTCTCCCTCGAAAGCCCAGGTCCTATGCCGCATCGAAACCAAGACAGGGTAATATTCGATGGCATAAAATGAAACCGTTTTTAGCGCGGTCGATGTCTTAAAGGCTATGCTCAATTTTCTACGTTTTATTCGCTTTTTCTTCCCAAAAAGTTGAACAAGTCGGGTTCTCTTACGCTAAAAAAAGTTGCGAAAAATGGGTGGTGATCGGGTTTTCACCTCATAAAGAGTCGCGCTGATTTAAATTCGTAACCTCCTTTGGCGACTTTGCAACTCTTTGGCGTAGAAGAATTTACGATGATTTGACAACAAATCCCCCTCCCCACAAAAAAACGTGAGGTCGTTAGTTTAATATACCCCAAAATTTGAGCTTGTCAAGCCTTTTTCAGTTTTTTATGCAATTTTTTTCTGGTCTGTCATTGTTAATGGTTCCAGTTGCAGCACGTTGCAAAATTCGCTCATGTCCAATGGCTGCTTTTGCAGCATATTTCCCGACCAGGTATGTCCCGTTTTTCATCTCCGTAAGCTCAGTTTTTAAGGGAAAAAGCACTCGACCTATTAAAATCTTTGAATTAATTTTCCGAAAGAATCGTCGAATTTTGAACAGAAACGTAGTGAAGTCAAA
>JAEEGL016481050.1_pt1 | contig 11213 bp, 10 predicted proteins | sample 9134231 | NCBI WGS metagenome assembly JAEEGL01 (sample SAMN16246548, study PRJNA631951) | gut metagenome | biome: gut microbiome; feature: rumen; material: fiber-attached | host: Bos | place: Iran: Karaj | collected 2018-10
AAGTTATTAAAATACTTTCTAGAAGTAAATGCAACTTTCATAAATTGGTATTAATTAAATTGCATTTACCTTTTTAAGTAATAAGATTCTTTTTTTAATTTGACTATATATCTATATTAATGTAAAATATAAACCGTTATTTTTAAAGGAGTGATAGTATGATTAGAAGTAATAGCTTTGAGAAAAAATATACACTTTTAGTACCATTTATAAAAGATATAAATGTAAGAAATAATATGCTTTCTAATCGTGATTTATATGATAAATATCTAAGAAATCAATCACTTATAAAGGCTTATGTTAATGAACTTAAAAATAGATTTGATATTGAAACAATTGAGAGTTTAATTAAAGAAACAATATTTAAATTACCAGAAGAATTATTAAGATCATTTATTACTGCATATCTTAATAGTAGTGAAGCAACAAAGAATCATCCTGATGCATTAGTTTATTATAAAAAGAGTTTATCTTATGGAAATGAATCAGTTAAGTTTATCGAAGAAAATGGAATTATAACTAATAGGGAATATAAAAACTTACCTAAAATAATCGTAGATAAAAAGTTTACTGATCTTATTACTAAAGGTATTTATAAATATAATGGAGAAAATATTCTTTTATATGAGAATAGTTTAACTCTTCAAGAAAAGAGTTTATTAAATACATTTATCGAATCAAGAAATCTTGAAGTATTAGATGAAGTATTCAGAGATTATATGGATCTTAAGAAAGCACTAGCTTATCTTAATGCTACTGGTATAAATACAAATATTATTAATAAAAAGAATTTAGAATTTTTTGGGGCAAGAAATCTATTATTTATATCTATGATTAATTTCTCGATGCTAGGTGATAATAATTTAAAGAACAATATTGATACAATAAAAATAATGATAGATAATAAACGTATTGATTTAATTAATGTACTTGTAGAAAATAATTTATTATCTTTTTCATATATAATAAATAATGATTCAATTGATACAATTTCGGTTGAAGATATGCTAAATCAAATTATGTCTAAGAGACATATTTTAGAAAAAGTAGCGTAATTGAAAATAATACTTGCATTTTTCCAAGAATTATAATATAATTTATTTGTTCTTGGTTAAGTATGTCTGGGTAGCTCAGCTGGATAGAGCATCCGCCTTCTAAGCGGCAGGTCAGGAGTTCGAATCTCCTCCTGGACACCATTTTGAATATTAAGCAATCTTTGGATTGCTTTTTTCGTGTCTTAAAAATATAATTAATCTAGGTAAGGATTGTTTATATGAAGAAGAATATAATTATAATAATTGCTCTTTTTTTAACTATACTTTTGGCTGATTTACCTATGGGTTTATCTCCTGAGTGGAATGGGGAAAATATGTACCATAGAAATCAATATGAGTTACTAGCCGATTCTATGTTAAAAGGACATGTATATATAGAATATGATCCTATATATAGTACTAAGTTATCCCAAATGGAGAATCCTTATGATACTGAAGAAAGAGAAAAATTAAGTATTCCGTATAAATGGGATCATGCTTATTATAAAGGAAGATATTATGTTTATTTTGGAGTAGTTCCTGCGGTTGTTACTTTTTTACCGTTTAGATTATTAACTGGTAAATCGCTAAAAACATATCATGCTACTCAAATATATGTAGGTTTATTTATCATAGGTATTTATTTTTTATTCTATTATTTAAAAAAGAAAACAAAAGTTAAAATAAATGATGCAGAATATATACTTGCATCAGTAAGTGTTTCTTTAGCATCTGTATGGTATGCAATTGATTATCCTGCGCTTTATACTACAGCGATAACAAGTGGAATGATGTTTTCTATTTGGAGTATTTATTTTTATATAAAAGCTTATTTAGAAAAGGATAAAAAACTTAAAAATATTCTTATCGGAGCATTCATGGGTGCACTTATTTTTGGATGCAGACCAACACTTGGATTTACTAATCTTTTATTCTTCCCAGCACTTATTAGTTTAATTAAAAGTGAAAAAAAAGAGAATAAAGTAATAGTTGCTATTCTTATATTTATACCATTTATATTCATTGGACTTTTATTAATGTTATATAACTATACAAGATTCGATAGTGTTTTTGAGTTTGGTCAAAAATATCAATTAACTGCGGTTGATCAAACTAATATGTTATCTGAGAATTTGAATTTAAAACACTTAACTACAGAGTTAAAGAAGTTCTTATTTTATACAGAACCATTCGGAGATACATTCCCATATATAAAATACTTTGGGTTATTTTTTAATTATCCAATGCTTATTATTCCAGTTATTACTATATTTAGTAAGAAGTTTAGAAATGTATTAAAGAAACATAAATTATTGAGTATATATCTACTTATTATTATATCTATTATTTTTAGTACAGTATTTATAGTACTTATGTGTCCATATGTAATAGTTAGATATCAAATGGATGTAGTATATTTATTAGGTATTTTATTATATATAAATTATTTATTCTTAAAGAATAATAGTTGGATTAATTTATTGTTTTTAATTATATTTATAGATTTATTTATGAAGACATTTCTTTTATATTGGATACCAGATATGTATAATTATCCATCTCATCTTTATAAAAGAGTAAGACATTAAAGTTTTTATTTCATGATTTATATTAAATATAATTTTAAAAGAATTTAAATATAGTTAGAAATAACTATATTTTTTTCTTGTATATGAAATAAAATTTAAAAATGATATAATATTTATGGATGTGGTTATATGAAAAAGAATAACTTTGTAGAAGGAACTGTTATTGCAACAGCAGTAATAGTTATAGTTAAATTACTTGGTTTATTATATGTTATTCCTTTTTACCAAATAGTAGGAGATCAGGGTGGAGACCTTTATAGTTATGCTTATAATATTTATATGATATTCTTAAGTATTTCTAGTGCGGGGTTACCTGATGCTATTGCTAAGATAATCTCAGAGTATAACGCACTTGAGATGGAAGATGCTAAAAAGAGAGCATATATGATTGGTAAAAAGATTATAAGTATTATTAGTATTACTTCATTCTTAATTCTATTTGTATTTGCAGAAGAAATAGGAATGTTTATCATAGGTAATTTGAAGGGTGGAAATACTGCGGAGGATGTAGCATTTGTAATTAGATGTTTATCACCAGCAGTATTATTAATACCATTCTTAAGTATTACTAAAGGATTCTTACAAGGGCATAAATACATAAGTGCATCATCTATGAGTCAACTTATTGAACAAATTGTAAGAATATTCGTTATACTTGTTGGTTCATTCCTTGCTTATAAAGTATTCAGAGGTACTTTATCACTTGCAGTTGGTATCGCAGTAAGTGGTGCATTTTTCGGAGGACTTGCAGCTTACCTTTATTTAAAAAGGGTTATTAATAAAAATAATTTACTTAAAGAATCTAGAACCAAAGATAATATCTCTAATAGAGATATAACTAAAAAAATTATTATTTATGCAATTCCTTTTGTAATAATTAGTGTAATTAATTCTTTATATAATGAAACAGATCAAATCTTAGTATTAAGATTACTTGAATATTTAAAGTTTGATGCAAAAGAAGTAGAAAATATCGCAGCTGCTATAGCTACATGGTCACCAAAGATTTGTATTATTATTAATGCAATGGCAATGGGTATGACAATGAGTTTAGTTCCTACGATAGTATCATCATTTGCTAAGAAAGATCATAAAGATGTAGAAAGACAAATTAATAAAACATTAAGTATGATTGTATTTGTATCTCTACCTTTAAGTATAGGTATTAGTGTATTATCAAATTCAATTTGGACACTTTTCTATACACCAAGTGAAATCGGAGGAAATATCTTAAGACTTATGGCATTTAGTGCACTTCTTGGGAATCTAGTTATGATAGTTTCTACATTATGTCAAAGTGTTAATAAATATCATGCAGTTTATATCGTAGCTATCTTAGGACTTGTGTTAAATGCAGGTTTAGATATTCCTATTATGATTCTTTATAACAAAATAGGATTACCAACATACTTAGGAAGTATTACAGCAACAATGATTGGATATTCAATAAGTATTTTAATTGGATTATTGATTCTTAGAAAAGAGAATAAATACTCTTATACAAATGCATTTAAGAATATATTAAAAAGTCTAATCCCAGGTTTATCAATGTTATTTGTATTAGTACTTGTTAATCACTTCTTACCATTTGATGCATTTAATAAAAAGACAGCATTATTTAATATAATCATTGATGTAATTATTGGAGCACCAATTTATATTGGATTATCATTAAAACTTGGCCTTATTGATGAAATACTAGGAAGAACAATGTTTAATAAATTAATAAGAAAAATAACATTTGGAAAAATAAATTTAAAAGATGCTTAGGTGAAGCATCTTTTCTTTTTAGATTTATTTACATGAGATTATAAATTTAATATAATTATTAGTGAGAATAGGGATGATTAAATGGAAATTATAACTGTTGGAAAACCTGCGATAAATATTTATATGAATTTGGTAGAGTTTCCTCAAGATGGAGATATTTTTAGAATTAATAAAAAGGTTGAAACCGTAGGTAATGCATCTGCAACTTCTGCATGCTTACTTGCTAAATGGGGATTCCATGTTAATTATGTAGGAAGTATTGGAAATGATTCTTATCAAGAGAAAATTCAAAATACTTTCAAAGAACATAAAATTAATACTAAATATTTAGAGACAGATTATGAAGGTGGTAGTGCCGTTAATCACTTAATTATAAATAATGCTACTAAGAATATAACAAAGATTTTATATTCTAGTGATACTTCTGCATTAAAGAGATTTAAGTTTGATTTCACTCCTGATTGGGCTGTATTTGATGGTACAGATGTACCTGCAACTCTTGGAGTTATTAATACTAATGCAGATTTAAAATCAGTTTTCTATTTAAATACAATTAATAAAGAAATAAATAATATTGCTAAGAAGTGTACATGGATTATTACTAATCAAAATTATGCAGTTAATTTAACTAAAGCTAAGCTTGATGGTAGCGCAGAAAGTTATGTATCTATGTATCAACAATTGGTAGATATAAATGGTCAAAGTAATTATATTATTTTACTTAATAATCATAAGATACTTTATGTTGAAGATGGTAAAGTTAAAATGCTTCCAGATCTTCAATTCAATAATGTAGATACTTCTTCATTTGATTCAGTATTTACTGGTGCATTTACTTTTGCTCAAGCAATGGGATTAACACTTGATGAATCAGTTAAGTTTGCAAATACTGCTGCTTCATTAAGTTTAAGTGTCGTAGGTGAAGTTACATCAATTCCTGAACTAAATACAGTTATGGATAACTGTGGACTAACAGAAAGAATTATGGAACTTAAAAATAAAATGAGTAATGAAAATTATCAAAAGACTCAAGTTGGTGTTGCTCCTCAAGCAGTAGCTCCACAACCACAACCAGTTGCACCACAACAACCTGTGGCTCAACCTGTAACTCCAGTTCAACCAGTACAACCTGTAGCACCTAATACTAATCAAAATGTATAAGCCAATAGATCCTTTTACAGTTTACTTACCACAGTTAGATGTTCACGGTTATACTCGTGATATCGTTACAACTGTGGTAAATGACTTTATATATGAAAATTACCGTATGGGTAAAGAAAAAATAATGGTAATACATGGTAAATCAGGTGGAGTTTTAAAAGATGCTATTCATAATAGTTTAAAAAGAAATAAGTATGTTAAGAATTATTACTTGTATAATATGAATATTGGTTGTACAATAATTGAGCTTAAAAAAGAAAAGGAGGAATCCTAATGTTTGTCGATGAAGTTATATTAAATGTTGAAGCCGGTAAAGGTGGAGACGGTTGTACTTCTTTTAGAAGAGAAAAATTTGTTGATATGGGTGGACCAGATGGTGGTAATGGAGGTAAAGGTGCTTCTATTAAACTAGTTACTGATCCAGGCCTTAAAACTTTAATAGATTTAAAAATGATGAAACACATTAAAGGTGATAAAGGTGTTAATGGTAAAGGTTCAAATAGAAATGGTGCTAATGCTGAAGATGTAGTAGTTAAAGTACCATGTGGAACTACTATTACTGATGTTAATACTGGAGATGTTTTAGCAGACCTTACTAAACCTAATGAATCAGTTATTATTGCAAGAGGTGGCCGTGGAGGTCTTGGAAACCGTTCACTTGCTAATCATGAAAATGTAGCACCTAAGATGTCTGAATTAGGTGAACCTGGTGAAAAATTAAGAATTAAGTGTGAACTTAAAGTTCTAGCAGATGTAGGTTTAATTGGTATGCCATCTGTTGGTAAATCAACTTTAATTAATATGATTAGTAATGCTAATGCAAAGATTGGTGCTTATCACTTTACTACATTAAATCCAAATCTTGGAGTAGTATTTGCTGAAACTGGTACATTTGTAATGGCAGACCTTCCAGGTTTAATCGAAGGAGCAAGCGAAGGTATTGGTTTAGGACACAAATTTCTAAGACATGCTATGCGTACTAAGATACTAGCTCATGTAATTGATATGGGTGCTGAAGAAGGAAGAAATCCAATCGAAGACTTTGAAATTATTAATAATGAAATTAAGAGTTATGGTAATAACTTAGATAAAAAAGAATCAGTAGTTATTGCAAATAAAATGGATTTACCAAATGCTAAGGATAACTTAAAAGAATTTAAGAAAAAATATCCTGACTTAAAAGTATTTGAAATAAGTGCACTTAATAACGAAGGATTAAAAGAACTTATTAATTATTTAGGTACTAAAGTATCTGAACTTGATGAAGTAGAACTTTATAATAAAGGTGAAATTGAATCACACATTCTATTTAAATATAAGAATGAAGCTCCATTTACTATTAAAAGAAATGGTAATATTTGGGAACTTAGCGGAAGAGAAATAGAAAATCTATTCTATATGACAAGATTTACTGAAGATGAAGCAGTTCAAAGATTTGGAAGGAAACTAAAAGGAATGGGCGTTGATAAAGCTCTTGAAGATGCTGGAGCTAAACGTGGTGATGAAGTTAAACTTTTAGATTATATATTTATATTTAAAGATTAGTTTTATAACTAATCTTTTTTGTTTAACTATTATGTAATCTAAAAATAGGAAAATGATATGACTTTTAGTGATATAATCTATATAGATGAGTATTTTTAATTTGTAAAAATAGGAGGATTAAATGAGTATAGCACATGTAGATATTGAAAATGCTAAAACAAAACTTGTTGAAACGTATGATTTGAATATATTAGAAAATGATGGAAAAGACTTGGTGTTCGATATAAGTACTTTAAATGATCGACAATTAGAAAAATTAGAAGATGCTATTAATGTAGAAATATTCTATACAGATATTGAGTTATTCTATATTGATGATTCTAGTGTTCCATATTTTGGTACTGATTATAAATATAAAATTAAAAATGATAAATTATATGCTGTCTTAAAAGAAAAAATGCGCAAATATATAAAATAGTATTATATTATTTTTGAGTTAGATAACTAACTAGATATATATTATCTATTTTTTTAATGTTATAATTTTAATGGTGATAATATGAGACTATTTCTATATATAGTATTAATGACTATCCTTGTAATAGTTATGTATTTAGAGAATAAAAGAAATAACTTAGATTATAAAAATATGCCTTTTAAGAGTAAAGTAATTATTCCTGAAGGTTTAATAATCATACTTATTAGTGCGTGTTTTGGCAAAAACTATTTTGCTTTTTCTCTATATTTAATCGGAGTCTTAGCAATATATATTCAATACTTAACTACTAATATAAAAAGTCTTCCTGAAGAGGAAAGAGTAAAAGAAACTACACTATATTTTGTTAAAGCATTTATACTTGTATTTTTTCTTGATATACCAGTATTCTTTATAAGTAATTTAAAAATCTTAGGTTTTACATTCTTCTCATTTGTATTTATTATGAGTCTTATATGCATAGATACTATGTATGGAATTAACAAAAGAGAAAAGTATAAACTATTAACTAATGAAGAGATATCTAAACTATTTCCTGGATATGATATGAATAATCTTTATAGAGCTTTATATAATACAGTTCATGATATTAAAGTAGGTTATATGAATAATAAGACTGATGATTATAAAATCAACTTAAGTGATGATTTATATAACTTATATAAACAAAAAGAAAAAGATAATATAGCTAAATCTCAAAAAGAAGTATTCGAATCAATAGCTTTTGTAAGCGCAGGTCTAATTGACTTTAATGATGGTATATTTAAAGTAGAATTAGTATATAGTTTTAAAAATTATGTAATAGATATTACTAGTGGAAGAGTGTTAAATGGAACACCTCAATTTCCTAAAAGATGTACTTTTGTATATGAGTTTAAGTATACTGATAAAGTAATATTATTAAGCGAAAATTTAGTTAATAGTATTTAATGTTAAAAGAAGTAAAGTATTACTTCTTTTTATTGTCTAAACACTTAAATATAATATATAATTGTTATGTTTGAGGATGGTGATTTTATGTCTATATCTGATAAAGATATGATACTTGAAGAGAAAAAATTAGAGGATGTTAAAAAGATAATAGACGAAGAATTAGAGTCCGCAGGTGGAAATCTTTTTCAAGAAGAAAAAGACTTAAAAGAATTCCAAAAACTTATGTGGGAATCACAACAAGAAATGGATGAAGAAGAACTTGCTCAATTCCTATATGAGAACGAAGGAAAAGTAGATAGACTTGATACTAAACTTAAGAAATTAAGAAAATTAGTTAAAGTAAAAGATAAACCTTATTTTGCATCAATAGTATTTAATGATGAACCTATTTATATTGGTATTACTTCAGTTAAAAAAGGACTTGATTATCATGTTGTAGACTGGAGAGCACCAGTATCATCAATGTTTTATGACTATGATGAACTAGGAGAAGCTTCATACACATCCCCAGGTGGAAGAGAAACAGGTATTATTTCTCAAAAGAGACAATACTTAATCGAACAAGGAAAAATTAAAGATATCTTTGATACAGGAATGAATATCCAAGATGATATGCTTCAAAATGTACTTGCTCAATCTAAATCTGATAAGATGCGTAACATCGTTAATACAATTCAACAAGAACAAAATGAAGTAATTAGAAATGAAAGAAGTAAGAATATCATAGTTCAAGGTATCGCCGGATCTGGTAAAACTTCAGTAGCACTTCATAGAATTGCATTCTTACTTTATAGATTTGAAGTATTAACTTCACAAAATGTACTTATCTTCTCTCCAAATGGAGTATTCTCTGAATATATTTCAAATGTACTTCCAGATTTAGGAGAAGAGAATACATTACAAACTACATATCATGAATTTGCATCTACTTTTATTAGTGAATACTACAGAGTAGAACCTTATTCATCATTCGTAGAAAGATATTATAAAGGTGTTAAACAAGATAATGATTTAATTAGATTCAAACTATCTGATAAGATGGCTACAGTTATCGAAGAGTTTGTTAAATATTATGAAAAAGCATCTCAATTCTTAGATGATATTGAATTTAAAGAAAAAGTAATCTTAAGAGAAGAACTAAATGAACTTTTACATGAAAGATATTCAAATAAACCACTTTTTGAAAGGGTAGAACTAATCGCAGAAAAGATTAATAACTCTTACTTCAAAGGAGCTAAAGGTGATAAGAAATCTATTATGTCTAAACTTAAGAAAGTGTCTAACTTCTATAATGACTATAAAAAGATATATAAAGTTATGTTTGATTCATTAGTATTTAAGAATTATTACAAGAAAGAATTCTCAAGACTAGAAAATAATAATAACTTATCTGATAAAGTACTTAACTATGAAGATTCAACTCCATTTATCTATCTTAAATGTTTACTTGAAGGATTCCCTTATCAAGTAGCTATGAGACATGTAGTAATAGATGAAGCTCAAGATTACACTTATCTTCAATATAAGATAATTAGAAAAATATTTAAGAATGCTAACTTTACTATCTTAGGAGATGTTAACCAAACAGTTAATCCATTCTATAAATATGATAATTTAAAAGTATTATTAGACCTTTATGAAGATGGAGAATATATAGAATTAAATAAAACATATAGATCATCTCCAGAGATTATTGAATATGCAAATAAAGTACTAAATCTTAAACATGTTAGTGCAATAAGAAGAGCTACTTCTACACCTGTAATTAAAAGGAGTATCAGAGACTTAAAACATATTGGTAGAGATATTAATTATCTTCATAAAAAGTATAAGAGTGTATGTGTAATAACTAAGAGTATAGATGAAGCTAAAGCTATAGTTAAAGCTTTTGAAAAAAATTATAAGATTATTTCTTTAATAGATATTAATACTGAATCTTTTAATACAGAGTTAGTTGTATCTCCAGCTTATGGAGTTAAAGGTCTAGAGTTTGATGCATGTGTTATTATAAATAACTTCTCAAGTGATGCAAACCTTTATTATGTAGCAGTTACACGTGCTCAACATGAGCTTATAGTATACGAATAATTCTTGTTTATTGTGAATAATTAAAGTATAATAACTTACAAGGAGTGATATTATGTTACATGATATTTTATTAGTATTATTTGGACTAATCGTTGGATTTGCTATTGGTTTCTTTGTAGCTAGAACTGTAATGAAGAAATACTTAGAAAAGAACCCACCAATCAATGAAAAAATGATTGGAGCTCTAATGGCTTCAATGGGAAGAAAACCTAATAGTAAACAAGTAAAACAAATAATGTCTCAAATGAATAGAGTTAAATAATATGAATATAGAAATTTATAAGTTTAATATGAACAACAAAGTATTTGTTGATCAAGATGTTAATTTTCCTGAAGAATTTGATAAAGGTGATATTAAAGATTTAAAGAATGTTCATGTTAATGGATATTTAACTATATCTGAATATGATGAACTTGATTATAATCTTACTATTACTGGTACTATGATTCTTGAAGATTCAGTTACTTTAGAGGAAACTGAGTATGATTTTGAATCAGAAGCAGACGATTCTGCAGGTAATTATGAGAAATATTTGAACAAAAATCGAAATTTACTTGATATTTTACCAATTTTATGGGAGAATATTGTTTCGGAAGTTCCTATTCAAATAAAAAAAGAAGGAAGTACATTACAAAATGTAAGTGGTAATGGATGGG
>JAEEGL016565125.1_pt1 | contig 11213 bp, 10 predicted proteins | sample 9134231 | NCBI WGS metagenome assembly JAEEGL01 (sample SAMN16246548, study PRJNA631951) | gut metagenome | biome: gut microbiome; feature: rumen; material: fiber-attached | host: Bos | place: Iran: Karaj | collected 2018-10
TAAGTCAACCCCAAATCTTCCCATTTGTATTTTCCCATGGTGTGGTAGGGTAATACCTCCACCCGTTCCACAGTTGAAAGAGTGTCTATAAATTCTCGTAAGTTCTTTAGGCTTTCTTCATCATCATTAATTCCGGGTACCAAAACATGTCGAATCCAAAGCTTCACACCTAGGTTAGAAAGCTTTTTCGCAAATGCTTTGATGTTTTCACCGGTTGCTCCGGTCAAATCCTTATGGGCATTTTCCTCAATGTGTTTGATATCCAACATCACCAGGTCCGTCACAGGTGCCAGCGCTTCTACCATTTCGTCGGTCAAAGAATTCCCGTAAGGATTTCCCGCCGTATCAATACAGGTATTGATGCCCTCTTTTTTTGCCTGGGTAAATAAATCCAGCAAAAATTCCGGTTGAAGCAAAGGCTCACCACCACTTACGGTAATGCCCCCTTCTTCACCCCAATACGGGCGATAGCGCAATGCTTTTTTCAAAAGCTCAGAGGCTTCCACCTCCTGCCCAACCCCTTCTTTCCATGTGTCGGGATTATGGCAAAATTTACATCGTAACCGACATCCGTTTACGAATATGATAAACCGAACCCCGGGTCCGTCAGCGGACCCGAAGCTTTCGGTTGAATGAATAAAACCTTTCATAATTACATCATTCCGTGGCAGGTACGTGAAATTACGTCTAACTGCTGCTCATGTGTTAAGTCAATAAACTTCACTGCGTATCCGGATACACGAATGGTAAAGTTTGCGTACTCTTCCTTTTCAGGATGTTCCATAGCATCCTTTAACTTTTCGATTCCAAATACGTTTACGTTTAAGTGATGTGCACCCTGATTGAAGTAACCATCCATTGCATTTACAAGGTTTGCGATGCGGTCTTCGTCATTGTTTCCTAATGCAGAAGGATTGATGGTCTGTGTATTTGAAATACCATCCAATGCATAGTCGTAAGGAAGCTTTGCAACGGAGTTTAAGGATGCAAGCAAGCCGTTCTGTTCTGCACCATAAGAAGGGTTTGCTCCGGGAGCGAAAGGAGCTCCGGCTGCACGTCCGTCAGGTGTAGCTGTAGTAGCCTTACCGTAAACTACGTTTGAAGTAATGGTAAGAATAGATGTAGTAGGCTCAGAATCGCGATAGGTAGGATACTGTTTCAACTTGTTCATGAAAGTCTTTAACAACCATACTGCAATATCATCTGCTCTGTCATCATCATTACCGTATTTAGGGAATTCACCCTCTGTCTGGTATTCTACAACCAAATCTGTTTCAGGATCACGAACACATTTCACCTTTGCATACTTAATAGCAGAAAGAGAATCGACTACATGAGAGAAACCTGCAATACCGGTAGCAAATGTACGACGTACATCTGTATCGATTAATGCCATCTCAGCTGCTTCATAGTAGTATTTATCATGCATGATATGGATCAAATTTAAAGTGTTAACATAAAGTTCTGCCAACCAATCCATCATCTTGTCATATTTTTCCATTACTTCATCATAATCCAAGTACTCTGAAGTAATTCTCTGATACTTAGGTCCAACCTGGTCTCCGGACTTCACGTCAACACCACCGTTGATAGCGTAAAGCAAACATTTTGCAAGGTTTGCACGAGCACCGAAGAACTGCATTTCCTTACCGGTTTCTGTAGCAGATACACAACAGCAAATGCTGTAGTCATCGCCCCAAACAGGACGCATAACATCATCATTTTCATACTGGATAGAAGATGTCTTAATAGAAATCTCTGCAGCATAATCTCTGAAGGACTTAGGAAGTCTCTTAGAGTAAAGTACGGTAAGGTTGGGTTCAGGAGCAGGTCCCATGGTTTCCAATGTATGTAAGAAACGATAGTCGTTCTTTGTTACCATGTGACGTCCGTCATTTCCAAGTCCACCTACTTCCAAGGTAGCCCAAACGGGATCGCCTGTGAATAATTCATTGTATGACTGAATACGGGCAAATTTAACCATACGAAGCTTCATACAGAAATGATCGATAATTTCCTGAGCTTCTTTTTCTGTAATAATGCCTGCCTTCAAATCTCTTTCAAAGTAAATATCAAGGAAAGTAGAAACACGTCCTACGGACATTGCTGCACCGTTCTGTGTCTTAATAGCTGCAAGATATCCAAAGTATAACCACTGGGTAGCTTCCTTTGCATTTTCTGCAGGACGGGAGATGTCAAATCCGTAAAGCTTTGCCATTTCCTTCATTCCCTTTAATGCATTGATTTGCTCTCTAACTTCCAAACGGGTACGTACCACTTCTTCTGTCATGGTTCCGTTTCCGCAACGGGCGAAGTCTTTTTCTTTTTCTTCAATCAAGAAGTCAATACCGTATAAAGCGACACGTCGATAATCGCCAACGATACGTCCTCTTCCGTATGTATCCGGAAGACCTGTCATAATCTTGTTACGACGGGCAATTCTCATTTCCGGTGTATAAGCATCAAAAACTGCCTGGTTATGTGTTTTATGATATTCGGTAAAGATCTTATGAAATTCCGGATTGGGTTTGTATCCGTACATTTCACAGGATTCCTCTGCCATTTTGATTCCGCCGTAAGGCATGAAAGCTCTCTTTAAGGGCTTGTCTGTCTGAAGACCAACGATTACTTCCTTATCTTTTAATGCTTCATCAATATAACCGGGGCCATGACTGGTCAAAGAGGATACTACATCGGTATCCATATCCAATACGCCGCCTTTTGCACGTTCTTCCTTCTGTAACTTCTGAAGTGCTCCCCACAAATCATCTGTGTTTGCAGTAGAACCTTCCAAGAAGGATTTGTCTCCGTCAAAAGGTGTGTAGTTGTGCTTTACGAAGTTCTTTACGTTAACTTCTGTTTTCCACTTTGTTCCTCTGAAATCATGCCACTGAGGCTTTGTTGCCGCTAGGGTTGCAGCTGTTTCTGCTGATGCCATAATATCTCCTTTCATCATACAACATTTGCGTTTTACCACAAACATCTATACTATATATTGTGGTGACGATTCTGTCAACACTAATATCGTTAGGCCGTCCTAACTTCCTTCTTCGATTGTTAAATTTATCACAATAATTTCCGGTTGTAAATATAAAACCGTGTACTAATTAAAGTACACGGTTTTTGTATGGGATATTATACATAAATGGTTCACACTCATAGTTTTGTAGCAAATAGCGTGATTTCTATCTTTTAAAACAATTAAGATTGATACTCCTTATCCACACTACTTTAATCGACGTACGTTAATTTAATATTACTATGTCTCTTCTGTCAAAATCGTGCATCAAATTTCCCTAATGTCGATTATAATGAACAATCTCATAGGTATCCTCTATTAAGACGTCCAAACGTCTTTTGGGATTCCTGTTCACAGAAACATCTAAATACTTCACTTTACATGTAACACCATCAAAATCTTTTGTAATAATTTTTGTTTGTCTTTAATGTGCAAACTCATACTTCCTCTCATATAAAAAATTTTTTAAATCACTTAATTATCCCAATTTGTTTCTCTTAATTTGTATAATAGGAAACAATTCGATGATAGCGGTCTGATTGATTCAGACTGCGAGTAGCAAATTTGCCTAATTCGTCTTTATCAACCTTATCGTAATAAAGTGACTTCAATGTTACTTTCGTCGGGAAACACATATTCTTGACGAAAATACGGAGTTCAGTACCAAACGTTCTTTCGTGAAGGAATTTTCCATCCTTCATAAATAGATATTCAGACTCTAATGTATCTTTTACGACATTTTGATAATAAGAAATGCTTTCTGCTGAAAGACCTTCTAAATCTTTTTCTGTATATTCGATTAAATCGCATACTTTGATTTTTCTTTCCATTAGGATTAGAAAAGCAAGGTTATAACGAGGCGGTACTTCACTATCATTAAAAATACAGTCTCTAATTGCCTGACGTTCCCAATCACTAGGCGAGTATGTCCGGATGGCTTCTCGCTGACGAATATTGATGTTACGAGAAAGTGTTTTAAAATCAGGATTATAAATCGCCTTATACATATCCATTAAAAATAAGAAATAAGATGCAATGAATAAAAACTGCTTTGGTTCGTAAAGTGATTTTAGAATCTCAAAGTAGAGAGAAACAAACTCATTATCAATCTCTTCTAATTTGTAATCCGTCAACGGACGGTCATTGATTAAAATAGAATCATTTGAAAATACATTTTTTACTACATATTTTTGTCTTTTCAAATTTGGTGGCGTATCTGCCTGCGAATGTTCTACATAATATTTTAGATAATCAATTAAAAGAGGAAAGGTTTTGGTTTTGTCTAACCATTTCTCCTGATAAACAGTAACGATTCGATGTTCGAGGTTTGACTCCGAAGTGCAACAAATCTGTTTCTTTTTTTCATTTTCGGTATAATAAGCCGTCCAAGTGTCTTTTCCGTTTACTTGAAATAATTTATATGGCTTATCAATTTTTAATGAAATCATTGTTTCCATCATAATTATCTCTCCTTCTCCACTTTATACAGATAACCTTTAGTGTTTACTATTTAATTTACTGAAAAAACACAAAAATCTACAAGAACAATTCTGATACCTTCTTTGCTGTTTCATTTGCAGGATCAGCATTTGCAACAATGTCCTTATAAAATGCTTTAACATCCGGGTCATTAATAATGCTTCGGATCTGACTATTATCCAATGCTGCATTTAGTATCTTTAAAATCTGTGTTTCACTATACTCACTAAGATTCTTCAGTTCTTTGATCACCTCATGAGTATTCTTGAAATTCATACTATCTTCCAGTTTATTAACCCACACATCTTTCTTATAATCTGTCGGGCAATTCTTATATTTCTCAGCTTCAGCACTATATTCAAAATAACGTGCTTCAAGAACCTCTGTTGTAGCTGTCTTATCTATAATATTTTTTAATAAGTTTTCAAGTTTGGAACCCTCTGAATATACAGCCTCAGCAAAATATTTTATCCTTCTTTGCGCCATCATGTCGTAAACTTTAGATTTATCCTGTGTATCCGGATTAAATACACCTATTGAATGACCACCATAAGTATTTACAAGTTTCATACAAGGAACGTCCGTTGCACTATCACCTATATAAACAATGTTTCTAAACGGTACTCTAATTTGCGAAGGCTCAACATAATCATTAACCTTCTGATCGTTTATATCAAGTATTCCTTTCTCAATTCTAAATAAGAACTGCGTTTTGTTAGTATAGTTAATAGCCTGTGCAGGCCATAGCGCATCACCTGACTCTCCATAATAAAAACAACTAGCATAGATTTTCTCAAATTTATCAGCAATTGCTGTTCCTTCTATCATTTCCTTTAGCCCTGAAGAAACAATATAGTGTTCAACTTTTACTCCCTTTAATTTTCCATAATCATTAATTCGTTGAAACCAAGTCTCTACGCCTTTAAATAGAGCAACCTTTCCACCATACTCTTTAAGTTTTTCCCTGGTTACATAAAATTTCCCCTTAGACTTTTTAACCATCAAATACATATATGCAAGGTTCTGATCCATGTCATTGTTTTTTGCCAATTCATTTGATTCCCTCCAGAATTGATCTGTATCTGCTCCTAAAGATTGAATATATCCCTGAGCTTGCATATCATCAGGTGACAGTGTTTTATCAAAATCATAGCAAATAGCCAAAATGGTTTCCTTTTTTTCCATAAACCCTCCAAAAATCTAATTTTACCTTTTAGTTTTTTAACAATTATTTTTCTTAATCTCTAGTGTTATAAAATAACATTCTCAACACACTTTGAATATATACAATACGTCAATTATACCATACATGCTCAAAAGCAATATCTCTAACTTAGACTTTTAGCGGCCAAATGGTCTATGTTTCACATTTACTGGATTCAACCACGCTACTAATACATTCAAATAAATACTTCATGATGTATATAAGCAATACTCAGCATAAGTGTTGCCTTAAAATATCCATCACACCCTCCTTGCCATTTTCTATTTCATACGCCTTTATCATAGCTAAATTATACCAATCCTGACCATCTAAACTGAGATAGTCTTTCAAATACCTTTTTACAAAATAATCAGCATTTATCTCACAATTTAAAAGCATTGCCTTAGCATATCTATTAAAAACAAATATTTCATTTAACAATTGATTTCTAATTCTCTGTTCCTTCTTTGTCATCTTATTTATTGTCTTATAATCTATATGCTTTACTCCTTGAAACCCTTTTAACTCAGCAGCTATACATAATCTATCAAAAAACATCTCGTAGTCAGAACGATTTTCCTCTTTTATATCTGTATAAGATGGCATTTTTACAGAAAAATCTTCCATTAAACTTGCATAAGAAGAACTATTTTCACATTTCAACTCTAAATATTTTCCTATTTTCTCACTAAATATCAGATTAATATCACATATATGTGGCAGCATACGAATGACTCTTTCCAACGTCTCTGTGGACAGTGTTTTAAGAAATGCTTCAAATTCCTGATTTTTTTCATATTCATCTCTTGTATCAGGATCCTCATACTTCATTACCCATTCAAAGTTTAAAGTTGATTCATAATTATCATAGTTAATAAACTGTGATATTTCTTGTGCCATCTGTGCTAGTTCAAGTTGTTTTTCACTTAAATCCTCCCGTAATCCATATCTGGTTTGATTAAGCATATAACCTTGAAATGCCTCTACTATCTTTAGTTGTTTATCCCACGGTGCTACTAGTGTCTCTCCATAATCATTATCATCTTCATTTAAATACTTATTTAAAGTTCCCTGTGTCACACCTAAATAATCTGCTAATTCTTCTTGCGTACAAATATTATAATTACCCATTAAATCACGAAACAATCTACCAAATGACATAACATAAACAGGAACGTATTCAACTTTGTCCTTCTTAAGTATCTCTATGTACTCTCTTCCATATATACAACGATAGTATTTGTCTTCCATAAGATAAACTACGATACGTTTTCCATTCGACAAGTGTAAAAACCAGTCGCCATTTTCTTCTTGATCTATCATTGATTTTTCATATTGCCAATATGGTCCTTTATGTTGAATTGCCACACTTAATAACAAAATATTTTCCTGATATTTTTTAAAGCAATCAATTTCATAGGAAATATCCCTTTCCCCTTCCCATGACTGAGATACACCTTCGTCAGTATTCAGATTTACATCATCTACTTTTAAGACTTTTATATCGTAATATTTTTTAGCTATTTCTTCTTCCTGCATTTCATTTTTTCCTCCCATACTTGATATTAAAACCCACATGCATATCAATACGATAATTCTTTTATATACTCTACCGGAACAGTATCCGTTAACCAAACTTTACTTGTCGACCGGAAAAACTTATATCCATCTGTCCACATTCTTTTAGCATCAACTGAAAGCAAAACAAGCTTTCCATGTCGTTCGCCAACCGCTTTGGCTTGCTCAATATTTTCTGATAAATGGACATATTGTCTTTGTTTTTTGAGCAAACCATTTTCTTTGATCGATTGACGATACTTTTCCGCTGTTCCATGAAATAGTATATCGGGCGGTTGCATTTCCTCATATTCCAAATCCACTTTTATGGAATGTCCGTGAACCGCCCTGACTTTTTTTCCGTTCTCACTAAACTCATACCTTTGTTTATCTGTTCCAAACGCGATTTGATGTAAAATCTCTTCTGTAAGCGGATATTTCACATTTACCTTCCTGACTAAGTCCTCCACATCTGCCCAACCATGCTCATCCAGGACTATTCCAGCTTCTTCCGGATGATGTCGCAATAACATTGAAACATATTTTCCCATTTTTATGTATCGATTATCCATAAACACTCCATTTTATAATAATTGTAATCACTCTTCTTCCAATGATAGACGTCATAATGTCTTGTCCATAGTAAGAATCATCCTATCAGTGGCGTTTTTCCTGCTCGTACAGATTAATCGCCTCTTTTAGAGAATCTGCTCGTTGGTTTTCAATATATTCTATAAACTTACTGATGATTTCCGCCTTTGTATACTTGATTGGCAGAAAGCCAAATATATCTGGATTGGCAGCTATTAAATCCGCTTTTCTTTTTTTATATGCTTCATATTCAGCATTTACATCAATGAATGCAGCATCCATCCGTTTTTTAATAATTTTTCTTTTAATAAACTTCCGGTTTGCCAGATAAACAGCGAAAATCAGTCCTATGATCATGGGAGAAGCCACATTTCCTCCCATCATACTCTTAACGCAAAATCCAGCTAATAGCATAATGCAACACCAAAAATACAACCGAATCATTGCAAGAATAATTCTAACAAAAATATCTCTATTATCCAATAATTCCACATACTGATTATGTAGCTCCAACCATTCATCTGACTGATCAACCACATCATTCATCTGACCTTCTATGGGTGCAAGGGTTTCATATGCTGTTTTCAATGCATTTAATAATTCTTCTCTATTCATTCCTCATATCCTCCCATACTATTTTGCAACGTTCTCTATATTAGCCATTGTTTCCTTATACTTATCAATATTCAACACCTGAAAGTATTCCGGAAAAATCATACGAATCCACGCCAACCGAATTTCCGGTTTACAATTAAGTACAACAACATCCTTTGAATCAAAGGCGTGCATTAAATAAGCTGAATGACGATTGTGGCGGACAATCGCATAACTGTCCTCTGCCAAGTTACAAAGTGTCTTTTGAAAACTTTCCTTTGTGTAAACATCTAAATACTTTACTTCTGCTAAAACTCCATCAAAAATTTCTGTCTTAATATCTGTTGTCTTATATTTTGCCATAACTATATCCTCCTTAAATCACATTCTTAATCTCATCACATAAACCAAAATTTACTGCTTCCTCGGCGTTCATAAAATTATCAAAGGAAATTGCTTCATCAATCTCTTTCTCGCTCTTATTTGTATGTTTTGCAAGGATTTTGCATGTCAGATCCTTTGTTTCTAAAATTGACTCCGCCGTTTTCTTAATTGTGGTAGCCGAACCGCCCACACCGCCATTAATCAATGGCTCATGAATCATACATTTGCTATGAGGCAAAATATAACGTCTGCCTTTTTGACCACCGGCAAAAATTATTGCTCCCATAGACGCCGCCATACCAATACAATACATGTTAATGGGTATTTTATTTTCGCAGGACTGAATGATGTCATAAATCACCAATCCTGCCTGAACGGAACCACCTGGACTATTGATATAAATATCGATAGGTTCTTTTGATTCACATAAATACAGCATTTCCGACACAAAATAATCAGCCATCTCATCTGACACTTCGCCGGTCAAAAAAATCCTACGATTTGACAAATGCTTTGTCATTAAACTCACTTCACTCTTTCCGTGATAAGTTTCTTCCTCAACACGAGGAAACCAGTTTTGTTTTCTACTATCTTCCATTACGCTACCTCTTCTTTCTCACATTCCGGCTCACCCACAAGTTCCTGTTGCTTTTCTCTAAGCAAAGCATCCACATCAAAGTTTTTACACATAATTGGTTCTTCTCCTCTACGAAATACCCAGCTATATCCTATAGGTAACTTTAAAATTTCATATACACTTTTGTTTGCTCGTTTCGCTACCAATTCCGCCTGATTTGGATCTCCTCCACCCATATAAATATAAGTATTGCAATTGTCAACAATCGTCTCGGCATTGTCACCATACTTTGCGCTAAGCTGATTTTCCGATTGCAACATTATTGTGGTGGAAATATTTCGAGAGCGAATATTTGAAATAATATTTTCAAAATTATCAATCACTGCATTGGTAGCAAAGTCATCCAGTAAGAACTGTACGGGAACCGGAAGACGACTATCTTTACACTGTTCATCTGCATAGGAACACAACGCATTCATTAGCTGACTATAAAACAAGTTTACCAGTACATCTTTAGAACGATCTGTATCACTAACTTCCACGAAAATAATGGTTTTTTCCTGACCGATTCTTTCAAAATCAATGTCATTTCCCGACATCATTTGTCGGATTTCTTTTGTTCCATATTTTGCCAAATAGGCTAACGTTGAAATACAGATTGTAAGATACGTTCTGTCCGATGCCATGTTTACATTCTGAAATATTTCCCACGCCCAGCTTTCTTCTTCCTTTTCCTTTATCCGCTTTGCATGGTTTTCCATCAATTCACAAAGAGAACTTTGACTCAGCCCCCCATTTCGACCAGTTCGGTTCATCAAACGAACAAGCGCTTCCATAGTCTTAAAATCTTTATTCTCAACCTCATCTGATTCCCTCATATAAGCAATAAGAGAACACAATAACATATAACTTGTCTGTGGCCAAAAGGGATCTTGGCTTCGGAAATTTACCCCGCTCTCTCTACACCCATAAACCAAAGAATACGCCAGAACACTAATGTCGTTTTGTGTTTTACATCTGGTAATCGGGTTATATCGCATGGATTTTTCCGGATGAATAAAGTTCATATGAAGCACGTTATATCCTTTATTTCTAAAGTAATGCTTATATTTGCTATATAAGTTTCCTTTTGGATCAGATACAACATAACTGCCTTCTGCTTGTAGTAGATTCGGAGTCACAATCCCTCTTGTTTTTCCCGTACCCGATGCTCCCACAACAATTACATTATTGTTTAACTGTGTCTTATAGGAATCTTTCGAGTAGTAAAGATTCTCTCCGGCAATCAATGTACCGGCTTTTAACATACTTTCCATAATGATTCTCCTTTATGCAATTTCTAATTCTCTGTCATCTAGTTCTTCACGTTCCAGGTACATATCCACGATTTTTCCATTTTCAATCTCAAATACGTAACCCTGCGCACCTAATTCGTAAACTTCTTCAACTGTTATGTTTTCAAAACAATAATTGTTCATAGCTTTTATCTCCTTTTTATTTACAATTTTTTCTTGTTTCGTTAACGGCCGTTTCATTTGATAACTTCATTATATGGGTGGTTATCTTCCCCATCTAGGAATAAAAATTTTTATTCGTAAACTCATCAACTCGCATTTTATAGATTTCGCTTGCTGATGATGTCATTATATCGAACCAACTTTTTAAGCTACTCTCAGTTTGACAAAAATGAAGTTCATCTTGTTTACAAGGACATTATTACCTGTTTTTTTCATATAAATAAGTGCCTAAATGAATTTAGACACCCCTACTACAATAAAAAAGACGGCAAACGCCGCCTTAAGATTACA
>JAEEGL017244274.1_pt1 | contig 11213 bp, 8 predicted proteins | sample 9134231 | NCBI WGS metagenome assembly JAEEGL01 (sample SAMN16246548, study PRJNA631951) | gut metagenome | biome: gut microbiome; feature: rumen; material: fiber-attached | host: Bos | place: Iran: Karaj | collected 2018-10
ATAATATTGCTTAGCGACTCCGATAAATATACAAGCTACCGGAATCACGGTGACCGTCAGTAACCGCAAAATGATCTTCAACAGTTCAGAACTCTCCGTAGTTTCGGTCTCTGTGAATTTACACAGCTTTGTTATATTGATGACAATGGAGATAATATAGATCACTCCCGCCAGCAACATAAACAAAAATAAAGAAACTGAATCATTACCACTTCCAAGACACAATTTATAAGGAATCATTTCAGAATTCAGATACAAAATGATAACTCCGAAAATGCTCAATACAAGGAGTGCTTTGCTGAATATCCTTTTTTTATTCACCCCTGACATGGCAATAATAAAGAGTGACAAAATAATATAGAATATATCCACAATATTGATAATGTAGCGAATAAACATATCCAACCGCCTTTCAAAGCTCCGCCTTTCCCACATTATATCTTAATCAGAATAAATCTGCTTATTATATCTTTATGCGGAAGGCGGGATGAGGCGGACCCGTTGCGGGGCAAAACAAAAACCCCCAGGCATCTGCCTAGGGGTTTTTGTTTTGGATGCGGAAGGCGGGACTTGAACCCGCACGACCTAACAGCCACAAGAACCTTAATCTTGCTTGTCTACCAATTCCAACACTTCCGCGAACAAAAGATAATTTATCAGATATGGAGCTACTTGTCAACAATATATTTTTAATTTTTTCAGGATATTCGGGCCCTTTCGAAGAGCCCGCATAAACACTGTATTTTCTCAGATGAGAGGCCTGATGTCTGCGGGCTTTTTGATAACCTTCAGCTGACCGAGAACGATGATAACGACACATGCCACGGCCAGAATGATAACCGCAAATGCGGTACCCTCCACACCGAATCCGACATTGTAGAAGAAGGAGTCCCTTGCATTCGATGCATCCAGCTTAAATATCGAATAAGGAAATACCAGACCGCTGTTGGGAAGTCCGAATAAAATACTCTGGCAGAAATTCCATCCTGCATGACCGGCCATGGCAAATGCCATGCTGTCGGTGTAGTAAATGACGAGTGAGAACAGAACTCCGCTGAGGAAAATATTCAGAAGCGACAAAAGAGTGACCCCCGGATTCATTAAATGCAGAAATACAAAAAGCAGTGAATTAAAAATGGTCGCCATTATGGGATTATAGGTTTTTTCGATCCTTCTGTAGACAATTCCCCTGCAGATAAGTTCTTCCGCACCGGACTGTATGAATACACTGATAAAAAGAAAAATAAGCGGGACTATCTCAAAGCCGTAGAATGAAAGATAGATATCCCCGTTATTCTTGGCAAAAAAGATACAGACCGCATTCAATCCGCCTACGGTCACAAGGCCCAGGATAAATCCGATAAACGCATTAAAGCTCACTTTGCCGATGACCTTACGGATATAGGGCATCTCCTCCCTAAAGCCTCTGATAAATATGAGCACGGATGCCCAGATGCCTATAAAGGCCAGATAAGTCACAGCAGTGATTATAACGGGATGATCATCTGTCAATAATCCAAAAAGCTTAAGCGGAACCTGTATCACAATGCTTCCGACCAACGAACCGATCATCATGAGACCGTATCCCATTAACCAGGATGTGATGACACCTCCCGCAAGCTTTTTCATGAGCGGGCTCATTTCTTTTTTCTCAGGCGCATTATCACCCGCGTTTACGGCAGCGTTTTCCGCAGGATCTCCCACCGTTTCTTTGGTCTCTTTTATCTCGTTCTCGTTCATCACTATCTCCTTCATTGAAACAATTATCAAAAACTACGGGATCCGCCAGGGATCCCGTAAATCTTATCTTATTACAAGTGTAAGTCCCTTTGCCCACATCGCCGCGAAAAGAAGCATCTCCGCCCACAGCACCATTACCTGCGGTTTTCGTCCCTCAAGCAGTCGCATCCTGCTCCAGCAGTCGGAAATAATGATGACAAAGATTATCGATATTCCGTATTTGAAAAGATTGACCGTTCCTTCAAAAACGTAAAGAAGCAGTGCCATAACTATGGCAGTCACAAGAAGAATACGGTACCACTTCGGGAATTTGTCATGTATCGTCGCACCGAGCATGAGAAGCGTCATGGGCAGAAGTATCCTTAAATATTCGGACACATCCGATGCCCACAGAACAAGCGAGCCCTGCCACTTTGCACTGAAGCTGTGATCCCTGATATGGAAGGTGTATGAAAAATCGGCAAGCCTCGCAAGGTAACTCAGCTTAAGATGGGGCACAAACGCAATGTAGAGTATCATGAAACGCACGTAAGAGCCGATACTTCTCGAGCCGGTAAGATATGCGGTTATAAGTGTTACCACAGCAAAAAGAAATGCTCCGGTAAGTCCTCCGACAAGACTGAATTCCCTGTCATCATTTCCGAACTGGTAAAATTTCAAAATGAAACTAATGACCATGACGGAATTCATGACCGGTATCCAGAACCTTGCAAACAGCTCCTTGGGTATTTCTTTTTCAAGCGAAGGAAGCTTCATTACTCAACTCCAAGCTGCGATTCGAGTATTACGAACACATCGTACAAAAGTGCTATCGAACAGAGTACGTATGCATATATCCTGTATCTTTCCATGATCTGGTTAAGCGAATAAAAGAGGGAAACGAAGGTAGATATTCCCAGGAGCATGGTGCATAAAAGAACTGCGTTCGGTGCGATCGGAAGCACTATAACACAGAAAAGGGAAAGACCCACGCTCACCATCATGACGCCGCACAGAAGGTACTGCGAGGGCTTAAGCTGTCCGCCCATCTTAAGGAAGATCGCAAGGACTAAAAGTGCGAGCACGACCGAAGGATACACATCGGCTCCTATATAATCGGTGAACATCACCGAGCCGTGAGTGTAGTTTCCGGGACATACCATATACAGGATCACTCCGATCACCGAGAAAAAGAGCGCGATCAGAATTCCGATGTTTTTGTCGGTTTTCAGGAAATAGGATCTGTAAATAATGACACCGCCGAGAGCAAACGCACAGATCAGGCCGTACGAAGGAGCCCAAGCTCCGGCTACAAGGCCTGCTGCGGAAAGAGCGATGATCCTTCCCGGACCCAGCTTTTTATACTTCTCGGGATTATCCACCATTGCTGACAGGATATTTAGAACTATCAGCATAAGGATCGATGGATAAAAGAAATTGACGGCACCGAACTGCCTGAAATATGAATTATTCCAATCCGCATTCAGTGCGATCATAAGAAGGAATGCATAAACGGAGAAAAAGATCCTCTGATGTGATGCTCTCGACTGAGCGAAAAGAAGGTATGCACATCCGACCATCATGAGCATATTTATGACATCGGCAACATAGCCTCCGCCCATAAGTATCAGCTGGAGCAGAAATCCCGCAACAAGGCTTCCGCCCTTCCAGAAATAGATACATGCTATGCTCATCGTGATATCACCGAAGCTCTGAAGCGGCTCTCCGGTGACCAGATTATTGGCATAATAAAGATCCTCCAGCATAAACGGAACCTTCATCTGCTGAAGAAAAATAATCATGACCATGGATAAAAATGCGATGGTCAGAAGTATCTTTATAACATTGGGAGTACGAACTTCTTTTTTCATCAAAACAAACTCTTAAAAACAGGCTCGTCCTTAAAAGGATGAGCCTTGTAAATTATATTTCCTGATGAATATAATGTCAAATTATCTCTGCACTCTTCCGGATGCATCTCCGCCCGCCAATGTTTCGACTTCCTTGCGGGTAACGAGATTAAAATCTCCGGGTATCGTATGCTTGAGTGCCGATGCCGCAACACCGTATTCGAGAGCAGCCTTAAAGTCCCTGCCGTCAAGCAGTCCGCAGATAACGCCTGCGGCAAATGAATCGCCGCCGCCAACCCTGTCTACGATGGGATGAAGATTATATTCCTTCGAATGATAGAATTCCTTAGTGTCCCTGGAATAGATGCATGCGCTCCATCCATTGTCCGATGCGCTGCGGCTTACCCTCAGAGATGAAATGCAATATTCAAAATTATGGTCCGCTACCATCTGCTCGAAAATGCTTCTGTATCCGGCAAGCTCAAGCTCTCCGCTTGTGACATCGGTGTTTCCGGGCTTGTAGCCGAGAACGAGGTTCGCATCCTCCTCGTTACCGATACATACATCAACGTACTGCATGAGGTTCTTCATAACCTTCTGAGCCTTCTCGGAGCTCCAGAGCTTCTTTCTGAAATTAAGATCGCATGAAACCTTTACGCCGTGCTTTTTGGCCGCTTTAAGAGCTTCCTCGGTCAATACTGCCGCGGTATCTGAGATCGCAGGGGTGATACCGGTGAAATGGAACCAGTCGGCTCCTTCGAATATCCTGTCAAAATCGAAATCCGCAGCATTTGCTGTCGAAATTGATGAATGAGCTCTGTCATAAACAACCTTGGAGGGTCTTACGGAGCTTCCGCTCTCGAGATAATAGATGCCGAGTCTTTCTCCGCATCTTGCGATATTATCTGTCTTAACACCGTACTTTCTGAGAGATGCTATCGCACAGTCGCCGAGTTCATTTTCGGGAAGTGCGGTCACAAATTCGGAATCGTGTCCGTAATTTGCCAGCGACACAGCCACATTTGCTTCTCCGCCGCCGTAATTGATATCGAATTCATCCGCCTGGATGAACTTTTCGTTATTCGGAGTTGAAAGGCGGAGCATTATCTCGCCCATTGTAATAACCTTAGACATTTTCATAACCTCACTTATTCATAAGATGTACGGCAAATCCGCCGATCTCTTCTTTTAAATAGATAGCCTTGAGCCTTCCCTTATCGTCGTACTTTGCCGTGCTTTCGTCGAATTCGGCGCCGAGTACGGAGCTCATGTAATTAACGGCCCTGTCGATAAAGTTGGTCCTGATCGCAATGTGGCCCCTCTTTCCGAGTCCCGGTGCCTTCATAAACTCTGCGGCACTTCCTGCAAATACGGATGAATTTCCGTCCCTGACCGGCATGCCGAAAAGGAATGCAAATCTCTCAGCAGCCTTCTTCGCATCATCTTCCGAATCGTTATTGACGCCGACATGCGCGATCTCAAATCCGAGCATTGTCTTTACGGCATTACGTGTAAGCTCTTCTATCTTGTCAAATTCACCCTTAGCGATAAGGTCTGCGGGAACCATCCATGAACCGCCGCATGCGATGACCTTGGGAAAATCGAGATATGAAAGAAGGTTTTTCTCATTGATACCGCCGGTGGGCATGAACTTCATGTTCACATAGGGTGCAGCCATTGCCTTGATCTTCGCAAGTCCGCCGCTCTGCTCTGCGGGGAAGAACTTGACCACCTCAAGTCCGAAATCCATAGCGGTATCGATCTCGGAAGGGGTATTGGTACCCGGAGTAATGGGGATGTTTCTGTCCACGCAGTATTTGACGATCCTGGGATTAAGACCGGGGCTGACGATGAACTTCGCTCCGGCTTCAATTGCGGCATCAACCTGTTCGGTCGATAGAACCGTTCCGGCTCCCACCATCATCTCGGGATGAGCTCCGGTCATAATGGCAATGGATTCTGCGGCAGCATCCGTTCTGAAGGTGACCTCCGCACAGGGAAGCCCTCCCTTGCAGAGGGCATCGGCAAGAGGCGCCGCATCCTTCGCATCATCTAGTTTTACGACCGGCACGATACCGATCTTACTTATTGTTTCCAGTACAGGTAACATGGCAGCTCCTTGATGAACGCAGAACAGGGGGACGGTTCCGGCGTTCACCGATATAAACATATTATTTGATATAAAACGCAGGTGAACGAAGGAACCGTCCCCCTGTTCCCTCTTCCCTAACTTGTATATTAGTATATCACTTTATTCGGCAGGTGCAATAAGATATGGAGAAATATGATCTTTGACCGCTTCTTCGAGCTCATATGGATCTACAGGCTTGGATAGATATCCGTCGAAGCCGGCCTCCAGGTACATCTCTATGCTTCCCGAAACAGCATTTGCCGTAAGTGCTATCTCGGGTACGGATCTGTTCGGATTACCCTCGTCTTCGCGGATCATCTGCATGGTCTCTATTCCGTCCGGATTGGGCATCATATGATCCATAAAGATACAGTCGTATTTCTTTTGCCTGGTGAGCTTCAGGGCCTCATTTCCGCTCGTAGCACGGTCTATCTGGACCTTGGTCGCCTTGAGCAGGGCTACGAACACGGCCAGATTCATCTCGTTATCATCTACAATGAGGATCCTGGCAGCGGGAGCGGTAAATGACGGCTCATACTTCTTTTTCTTCACTTTTTCGCCTTCTTTATTTATCCTCACCGCACCGACCAGCTTGGAATCAGCGATCTTCTGCGGGATCCTTACGGTAAATACCGAGCCCTCGCCGTATCGGCTGGAAACCTTTATGCTGCCGCCCATTCCTTCACAGAGCTTCTTGGTAATGGCTAGTCCGAGACCGGTACCCTCTATATGACGGTTCCGCTTGGCATCCGCCCTTGCGAAGCTGTCGAAAAGATGTCCCAAATCCTCGCTTCTGATTCCTATTCCCGTATCGCTTACGGTTACGGTCAGATCGAACATATCCTCCCTGTAATCGCCCGATACACCGATCCTGACATACCCCTCGTTGGTATACTTGACCGCGTTGGTTATCAGGTTGATCATGATCTGTTCTACTTTGCTTTCGTCTCCGATCAGTACAGAAGGCATGCCCGGATCTATGTCTATGGATATGCGCAGGTTCTTTTCAAGTGCCCTCTTTTCCAGCATTTCGCCGCATGTGGAAGTAAGCTCGATGATCGAGTACTCTTTTTCATCGATGTCGAAATTGCCGGCTTCTATCTTGGAAAAATCAAGTACGTCGTTGATAAGACTCAGCAGCAGATGTCCCGCCTTTTCTACATCTCTCGAATAGCCGAGTATTACCATATCCTGGGATTCCCTCGAGATCATCTCGTTCATTCCGAGGATAGTATTGATGGGAGTCCTGATCTCGTGCGACATGGAGCTTAAGAAGCTGCTCTTCGCATTTGATGCTTCGAGTGCACGCTTCTCCGCTATCGCAAGCCTTTCATTCTTCTCCTCGATGGAGGAAATGTAATCGCTCTCCTTGGTAACATCGTAGAACTCTATCAGATAGCCAATGATCTCATTGCGGCCTAACAGCAGGGTTCTCCTTCTGGTAAGGTACTTGACCTCACTCTTAAGCACCCTGCCGGAAAGCCGTATGACCTGGCGGTAGATCTCCTTGCTGCCCGAGCCTTCCTTTTCGACCATTTTATCAAAGCTTTCGAGCAGCCTGGAAATACGTCCAAGGCTGTCCTTCAGCTTCATATCGATCTCCTGGGTCTTCAGCTCCTCGAAGTACTGGTGAGCAAGCTCGTTGGAGCCGAGATAACGCTTCTTCCCGTCGAAGACAATGTAAGCATACTCTTCCATCTTCTCCCAGCTTCGCATGACATTGTATGTCATGTCGTACATCTCAAGCCTGTTATAGATCATCAGTATTATCAGTTCGCTTACAAGATATCCGAAGCAGTTCCACTCGAATTCGATCTTAAACAGCCTCGAAAAAGCATAAATGACAACATTTACTGCCAGGAAAAGGAAATACATGATAGTCGTTTTATATGACACGACGGTCTTTTTGATAAATGCGAGAAAACACATCACACCGCTTGCGACGATATACGAACCGAGAAGCAGTATGTAGAGAATATGAAGCGGACCGTACTCTTTGACCAGAACGGTGTATCCGCCCGCATCGGCAATTCCTATGTACTTGTAATAGATGGAATTATATCCTACGGTAAAAGAAAGAGCGACAAGGAAGGTTGATAAAAGGAACATCAAAAATCTTGCGATGTGCGGGATCCTGATCTTGGTCATATCCGCACCGATGCAGAACACGAAAAACGGAAGATAACATCCTCCGAGATAGATAAGACAATTTGCGATTATGGCCGCATCAACGGACCGCGATATGGAAACGAACAGATATCCGAAATTGGATACAACGACGGAACACATCAGCAGAACGGTGTATATGTTGGGACGTACACCCGATTCAACAAGAAGAACAATATTGAAGATCGCGAATATAAACGCGATCAAATAAAGAAATATAACTACGTTCAATCTAATCCACCTTCATGAATTTCACATAGTCCTTCTCAGTCATGGGCTTAGCATAATAAAAGCCCTGGATGAAATCACATCCCTGAGTTTCGAACCAATCAGATACCTCCTTTGATTCTACACCTTCTACGACAATATGTGCACCCATACTCTTGATAAGATTTATAGCTTCTCCGAGAATGCGTCTCTTGGAAGGATCCGATGCTTCATCGGTAAGTGTCTTATCAAGCTTGATAACCTTGTAAGGGAAGGACATGACACGGTGCAGGTTGGAATAACCCGAGCCGTAATCGTCAAGCGAGAACCTGATGCCTTCCGCACTCATCTGGTTCATGGTCTCGAGTACTCTCTCGTAAGCTCCGTCCGCGGCGGTCTCGGTGATCTCGAAATTGATCCATGAAGGATCGATCTTGTAATCCTTCATGTACTTCTTGATCTTGTCCGCCATATCGGCCTGCATGCACTGGATTATGGACAGATTTACCTCGACATAATCGACGCCGAGTTCTTCGGGATGATGCTCGGATAGGAACCTGCAGACATCGCGTATGACGAAATCACCGATATTGACAATCCTTCCGGTCCTCTCAGCCGCGGGAATGAATATCGAAGGTGATATAGATCCGAATTCCTCGGAATTAAGCCTGATAAGCGCCTCGGCGCATCTGTACTCTTTCTCCTTGAGTGAATAGATGGGCTGATAGTACATTTCAAATCTGTTGTGCCTGATCGCATCCTCGATGATATTGTCGATCGAATTGAGGATAACGAATTCCCTGTCAAAAGAGATCTCGGAATACCTTACGGGCTTCCATGGCTCAACAAGGTTCTGTATTCTCTCGGAGAACTGAAGGAGTTCATCCTTGCTTGATATATCCTCGGGTACTAAAACAGAGCAGATACACATCTCGAGCTTAAGATCAAATCCGCCGCCGGAGAAGCCTTCGGAATATCTCTTTACAAGCTTGCCGAGCTGCTTTTTGATCAGGTCGCGGTCAAATCGTCCCTGGATGATGTTGGCAAACAGTCCGCCTCTTAAATAATAGAAATCGGATGAAACAAGAAGTCCCCTGTATCTTTCCTTTACAAGGGTATCGCCGATCGAATGGAGCATCCTGCGGTATATCCTGATATCGGTAAGGCTTCTGATCTCCGCGTCATTCGAGATCTTGCAGAGAATGATAACGGAATTTCGTCCGCTTAAGATGAGATTTTCAACATCGTTTTCGAAAGGAATGAAGGATGAAAGACCGGTCTCAAGATCGATCGACTCATCGGGTCTGAATACGAAGAATGCGAGCAGAAGGATCGAAAGCGACGCACCGAACATAGCGGTGAGAAGCTCGGGGTAAAACTCCTGTATAAGAATCGCTCCTACATTTATGGGATAAACGAGAAGCATTGCAAGGAACTTCTCGGTACTGAGTCTCTTTTTGATGATAAACAGATGAACAAGGCTGAATACCATGAAATAAAAACCGAAATAATCGAAATACGCCATCATGTCACCGCGGACATAGCAGAGCCCGTCTTCGGTGACAGTGTAATAGAACAGCTTCTGGGTAAAGAAATTCGAATAAACAAGTGCAAGATATCCGATAAGCGGAATGAAGTAGAAGAAGCCTATCCTGAAATCGGATTTGATTCGGCTCCAGGTTCCGCTCATGATACCGTAAAGACGAATGAGAAGGGGAAGCTGTACCGCTCTTAAGAAGCAGAAGATATATCCCATTACAAATCTGAACAGGATGGATGATCCTACCGCGGTATATTCATTGTAGGGGATTGCACGGAGAATATCAAAAAGACAGCTGAAGATCATTAAGATCGTTAGCTGGATGAATGATCTGTTGAGCCTGCCTAGGTACATCTTGCGGAGCAGCAATGATACTACTATCGCAAAGAGCATGCACACAGAACAAATATCAAAATAAACTATTCTGTCCACTATTTGCACGAGTAAATAGTCCCCCACTGACAGTTTTAAGTATAGCAATTAAAATTGGTTAAAAACAACTTAAAAACACAAAAAACTGCAGGGTATTACCCTGCAGTTTAATTGTAAAACGATTAAGCGAGCTGATCCCAGTAGTTCTTGATTGCGAAGTAAAGGATTACTACGCTGATGATAGCACTACCGATGGTTCTGACACCACTGCTGATAGCGTTGCCCTGCATAGCTCCGAGAACGAAGCTGAGGATAACGTTAACAACCTGGCATCCGCAGATGATGAAGAAACCAACCTTCTTCTTCTTGAAGAGAAGTGTTGCCACACCTACGATGATTGCAACCTCAAGGATTACGGTAACGAGCATAATAGCGATAAATGCGGGTCCGAGAATGAATGATCCGAAAAGACCAAGAACTGAGATTACAAGTGCAATGATGTTAACAATAAATACAAACCAGAGCCAGAACTTTGCAAAACCTTTCCATTCAAACATTTTTATTCTTCCTCCTGTGAATAAAATAAAAGTTCCAAATGCAATTTTAGCGTATTAAAGCAGTAAAAACAATATAAATATACTATATTTTGTGTTATTTATTTAAAAAAGTATATCCTTGAAACAAATTAGCGGTTTATTGTTTACATAATCAAAGCTGTGATGTGCTCCGCCGGCACACCATTTCTCATATTCACATTCGCGGCAGTCCTTATTTCTCTCCGAAAGGTGCTTTCTGAATGTCTCGAACCGGTCATTCCAGATATCGGTAAACGATTCATTCATTACATTTCCGAATATCGTCTCGGGACCGGGCATAATATCAAGACATCCCGTAACGGAACCGTCGGCCCTTATGCTTGCGGTGAATACTCCGGCATTGCAAAGGAACATTCTGTTTCTCACATTGCCCTCAAGATCGGTTCCGAGGAAATGAGAGCAACCGTATTCTACAGGGAAGCCCTGTCTTCTTTTATCAAGGATAAAGGAAAACATTCTTCTCTGATCCTCGGGAGTAAGAAGCATGTCCGGATGCTCGAGTGCTCTTCCTATGGGCTCTATTCCGATGACTCTCCATGAATCGACATCGACCCCGTTTACTATCTCGAAAAGTTCACCGAGTTCTGCGATATTCTTGTGATTAATGACCGTTGTGATCTGGATCGCATGGA
>JAEEGL017387535.1_pt1 | contig 11213 bp, 11 predicted proteins | sample 9134231 | NCBI WGS metagenome assembly JAEEGL01 (sample SAMN16246548, study PRJNA631951) | gut metagenome | biome: gut microbiome; feature: rumen; material: fiber-attached | host: Bos | place: Iran: Karaj | collected 2018-10
CATTTGTAAAAACAGCATTGTACCTAAAACTGTCAAACCAATCTGGGTATTGTGTTCTAATTTTTTTTAGATTGGACATTACTTTGGGGAAAGAGCGCATCCCGTTAGATGTTTTCCTATAGAAATTATGCTTTTCGTTGCCATCAAGACTAATTAAGAGCCTAAAATTATGTTCTTGGAGGAATTGCGCATATCTATCCAATAACATGGCATTTGTTGTCATTGTATAGGTCAATTTTCTATTACGAAATTCTTTCTTTTCTGCATACTCAACTATTTCTTTTATCACAGAAAAGTTCATCAATGGTTCCCCCCCATAGAAACTAACAGCAAAGGGTTCTGCAGGAGAATTTGAAGGTGCTTCCTCTTCAAAAATATTTGTAAGATAGTCAATAATCGCCTTGGCGGTCTCGAATCTCAAATTCCCTTTTTTTTGTCTTCTGCTATCAAATGTTTTATATCCCTCTCCATAACAACAATACTCGCACTTCAAATTACATGCAGTGGTAGTCTCAAAAACAATCTGCGACAATTTTTTTATTGCTAATCTAATAGAAATACCATCTATTTCTCCACCAAATAAATCCTGGTACTCCTGCAGATAACCTTCCTTATGAAACGTCTTCCAAACATAATTGTCCGATTTCCCAGATGTAACTATATCACCGTAAACCGATTGTGGTATCGGTAACAATGATTTCATAAATGGGCTATACAAATAGCAATTATTATTGTCTGTTTTAATTACAACCGCTTCCATAATAATAAAAGGAGGGTACCTTCTTCTAAGACGCCCTCCCTCCAACATTTAGTTTTTCAGTTTTAGTCAATGTTCCAACTCGCTGTTGCTTGGATTTCATCCATTCTAACTTCTCCTTTTTTAATAAATGCCCAACAAGGACAGGAACAATTGTTTACTTCATACATTCTGCCATCCTTAGAAGCAATCTTCATCTTGGCTTTGTGCTTTTGATTTTGCTCATCAAGAACAGATAATTTTAATACTCCCATAACAGAATAAAATTATGACCCGAATATTTTCTTGTCGTCTATACGCCGGATCTGTTACGCATTAGACATTCTTTTTTATTGGTAGTTCCACTATTCAATATTTATTCCACTGTATCAATTTGTTAAAGTTTAATTTAGTAGAAATTACCAAATGCAAAGATATGAAAATAATTGAAGAAAAGCAAATTATTTTGTAGAATTACTTCTAATTTGAATCTTGTACTGTTAAAAGAAATCAATCCGAAATATCCGGATTCTTCGAGCAAAAATATTCACCACATCGACTGGCAAGTTCTGGTGTCAGTCGACAAAATGTGAAATCGGAAGCAAGGTTGAACATAATGGATTCTACAAGCTAGATTTACTAAGAATCTGCTGCGCAATATTGACCTGACACGAAAAGTCAATGGATGCCTTTTGGCTTTTCATGTTGGCCTCGGCCACCTTTGCGAAACGACGCGCTGTCCGACCTTTCAACGTGGGTACTATTTTAACTGATGTTGCCATACTTATATAACGCTATTTTTCAAAAAAATTGTGTATTACGCAAAAAATATTCAAAACCGCTTTCGCAGGATTATTCTGTTTTGTTTTTATCGAAGTAGAACGCATCAAAATACCGCTGCATGGTATTTGGCTCGGTTTGATAGATGTTCTTGCCGTAGTAGTAATCGGCCATCACCTCGTAGAGGCGGCACAATTCCTTCAAGCCGGCACGGTTCTTGTTGGCATCGATAGTCAGCGACACCAGTTCCAACGCGCGGTCGGCGGCACGGTGACATTGTTCCTCGTTGCCTTTGGCCTTCCAACGGTTGGCACGCGAAACCTCGCTGCCGATGTTCAGCATCTGCTCGGCCAGCGACATCTGCGCCCACCGGCCATTGGCCAGGTTCTTGTGTTGGAACTCCATCGTCAGCATGGCAGCAGATAGTTTACCGTGTCTATTATCATTTGCCGCGTGTCGGCATCCTGCACGTCGCGGCTGCGGTTGCCTTGTCCCGGACGAATGTTAATCATTGAGTCAAACTCTATGAAGTCTTCTCCGTCCATCTCGGGATACAGGTTTATGCCCCACAGGTCGTACTGCGACGACCCTTGTGCCAACAATGCCTGCTCTATGTCGGCATGCAACTCGGCATCCACACCTATTTTCTTTTGCACAATATCCACCACAGCCTTCACCATGTCGCCAAAATAGTTCGGCATCATGGCGTTCAGTATCTTTCTGTCTGTCGGACGGTCAATTATTTGCATGGTTCGAGTCTTTATATCGTTGCAATATTTAATTTGCAAAGATACAAAAAAACTTCAAGTCACAAACATAAATCTTCAATTCAGCTCAAAAATCACCCACACCATAGACTTGGGGACATGAGGCCTTGCGTGGAGGGAACGGGAGAGTCTTTGGCGTTTTTCTGGGAGGCTAGGGTAACTGGTTTTTCAGGATTGTCTAGGTTCTCTGGGATTTCAGGGATTACGGTGGTTTCTGGGGAGGCATAGCTGGTGTCCGAGGCGCGGCCTTGCTCGTCGGTGACGAAGGCGTAGAGGTGCAGTTCCTGACCCTGCATTGCATCGGGCAATGAGACGCTTATGCGGCGCTCCTTGCGGTAGACCGGCGCGGCAAGATAGCCCTGGCCGATGCCGGGGCAGTAGACATACAGGTGCACTTGGTCGAAATTGTTGGCTCTCAGTAGGTAGGGGTTCTTCTCGAAGGTCACCGTTAGCACGCCCTCGTCGCTGTTTTCCGGCACGCCTAGCTGTATCGGTGCAACAGGTCCCGCGCTGATTATCAGCCGTTCCCAATCCACAAGCAATGTGTTGTCGCCCTCTACGCCGAAGGCCTGCTGGTTGGCCTTGACGAAGGCGTTGCAGGGCGTCATGTGCAGCTCGTCGGCCACAGCGGCCAGGCCGATGTTCAGCGCCCAGTTCATGCGACCGGCCAGGCGCACCTCCTCGGCGAACATGGCGCGGTGGCGCTGCTGCGCCTCTGTGCGCGGGTTGCGCATGACGGCAGGCCGCGACCGCACACACCACACTCCTTTCCAGCTGTATCCCACCAAGTTACCCAGCTTCCCGCGGAAGCCACCCATCGGATTTCCCTCCAGTTTTGCCATTTCTTTTATTTATTTAGTTTTAACTATAACGTAACATACATATTATTATTGCCTACTAATATAATTTTTAGTTTATGGAGTATAAGTGGTATAGTAAGAGCATAGTAAGAGATAGTCCTGTAAAATGCTGGTATGCAGTCGCCCCGGACAGCCACTTCACCGGCAAAAAAAAGGCCGTGGACTGATTCCACGGCTATTTAGCTATGCCTCTGCCGAGGCTCAATGGTTTTTATTAAAGGTGCGAAATAAGGATAACAATGCGGTTTGGAACGACCTCAGTGAGGGCGGCATTGAATTGCTCGCGGGCGTCGGCGTCGAGCCATGCAAGCGGCTCGTCCATGATGAGGATAGGAGCGTCGGACGACAAGGCGCGGGCGATGGCGATGCGCTGCCACTGTCCCATGCTCAATTCCTCGCCACCGTCGAAAACACGTCCCAACATAGTCTTTTCGCCATGCGGCAAGCGTGCAACGATATCACGTATTAGTGCGGAATGTGGAGTGCGCCCAGACGACTCGGTGTTCCCGAAGGCCAGGTTCTCATCCAGCGTGCAGGCATAACGTACAAAGTCCTGAAACACAACTGCCACATGTGAACGCCACTCGTCGGGGTCGAAGGTGCGTATGTCGACTCCGTCGGCCAATATTGCACCCTCGCGGGGGTCATACAGGCGCAGCAGAAGCTTGACGAGGGTGGACTTGCCATAGCCGTTGCGGCCATCGATGCGGCATATCTCCCCCACCCTGGCGGTCAGGTTGTAATGCTCCAGCACGTCATGATCCATGCCCGGATAGCGGAAAGTGATGTCGCGGAACTCGATAGACCTCACCCCCGGCCCCTCTCCAAAAGAGAGGGGGGTAGATACCTTTGAGGCGGACATTTCACTCCCCTCTCCAAATGGAGAGGGGATGGGGGTGAGGCCTGGTTTTAGATTCAAAAACTCAAACAGGTTGCTGACAAACAGGCGGTTGTCGTAGAGCTTGGCGGTGGCGTTGACAAGGGCGGTCATGTAGCCCTGACCGCGGCGGAAGGCCTCGAAGAGCATGACGAACGCGCCTATGGTGAGAAGACCCGTGAACGCCTCGCGTACAAGCAGACCCACGACAGCAAACATTGCCACGGTCTCGAATACAGAGCAGGCCACATCCATTGCCCCCAGTCGACGCGAGATGGCCAGCAGTCGCGACGACAGCACCGAACGGACATCGACAAAGAGTCGCCGAAAATACGACACCAGCCGGAAGGCACGCATCTCGGCGGCACTGGCACGGCCTGTGAGCAACTGGCCGTAGTAGGCGGTGCGGCGGTAGAGCTGTGTGTTATCGCGACGGAAAGCATAAAGGCAGCGTGCCTTGTACATTCGCACGGCGAAGCTGGGCAGCACGGCGACAATCATCACCACGACAATCCACCATGCAGCGGTGAGCAGCATGGCGGTGACACCCGCGATGGACAGCACGGCTCCAAAGAGGGCCATGAAGCTGTCCAGTATCTGCAATGGACGGCTGACGGTCTCCTGCTGGGCGCGGTGGAAGAGGTCGTGATATGCTGGCTGGTCGTAGCAGGCGAGGTCAATGCTGGCGGCCTGACGCTGGACGATATCGGACATATAGTCGGTGACGCGCTGGGTCAGGATGTCGTTGTTGATGCCTGACAATGCCGATATAACTCTGTTGAGCAGGAAGACGGCGCACATGGCCAGCAGGCAGTAAAATGAAGGTTGCCAGCAGTTGTCCAAGCCTGCCTGTATGCACTGTGTTACGCTGTCTATCAACAGTTTCAGAATATACAGATTGAGTAATGGCAACAGGCTCTGCAGCATGACGTATAGAATACGCAACCGGAATGCAGCGCGGTCGGCGCGGCGAACCATCATCAGGGCCTGGAAGAGTTGCTTCATTGGATAGTGATTTTTTTGACCTCCTCGGAGCCGAGCTGGTCGTTGATGGCATGACGAAGGCTCTCGCGGCGGAAGGTGAGTTCCTGCCTCAAGGCAGCCGAGGCCAGATGCAGACGCAGGGTGCCTTTCTTGTAGGAGAGCTTGATAGTGAGGCGGCTGATGGTGTCACCGACGAGGGCGCGGTAGATGCGCTCGACACGCATTTCGGATGCGGTCTCGGTCAGCTCGTAGCGTTTGAAGAAACGCTCCATGTAATAGTCCACAGTCCTGTCTTCTTGCATCGATTGAGGGGATTAAGAGATTAAAGGATTAAGGGATTAAGAGATTAAAGGATTAAGGGATTAAGAGATTAAAGGATTAAGGGATTAAGAGATTATGGGGTTTAGGAATTTAAGGATTGATGGATTAAATCTTTTTATCTTTTCATCTCTTCATCCAAAAACACCTTCCCGTTCTCCACTTCGAAGATGCGGTGCTCGAGGTTGGGCAGCTGGTCGAAGATGGCCTGTACGCGACCAGGCTGGGTGTCGGTGAGCAGCACCTGTCCGAAACGGTCGCTGCCGACGAGGGCGATGAGTTGCTGCACACGCAGCATGTCGAGCTTGTCGAAGATGTCGTCGAGCAGCAGTATCGGCTTCTGTCCGGTACGCTCGAGCAGGTATTGGAACTGCGCCAGCTTGAGTGCCAACGCGAAGCTTTTCTGCTGTCCCTGCGAGCCGAACTTTTTGAGAGGGAACTCACCGAGGTTTAGAATGAGGTCGTCCTTATGCGGGCCACATGTGGTGTACTGCGCATAGCGGTCGGCCTGACGGCTTTCGGCCAGCTGCACGAGCAGTGGACGGCCGTCACGCTGGTATACGATGCTGCCGGGTTCATCCTTGCCGGCAATCCAATGGTAATATTCTTCGAAATGGGGAGTAAACTCGTCGATGAAACGTGCTCGGGTGGTGTAGATTATATCGCCGTGACGGCAGAGCTGGTCGTCCCACAGGGCAACCATCCCTTCGTCCCACTGGCGGTCTTCCCACATCTGTTTCAACAGACGGTTGCGCTGTTCGAGGGCTTTGTTGTACTGTATGAGGTGGTCGAGGTATACATTGTCGGTCTGCGCAATGACACCGTCGACAAACTTGCGACGCAGGTCGCTGCCACCGGTTATCAGTTGGCTGTCGGAGGGCGACACCATGACCAGAGGCACCTTGCCAATATGTTCAGAAAGAGCCTTGTATGCTTTCTTGTTCCAACGCATCTGCTTGCCCTGGCCGGCACGGAGAATGCAGGAAACCAGTGCGGAGTTCAGAGTTCGGAGTTCGGAGTTGTCCGGGTGCGGCGGCATTAACTCCGAACTCCGAACTCCGAACTCCGAACTAACAGAATAGTGTCCGTGGATGGCGAAGAAGTCGGCACCGAGGCGGATGTTCTGGCTGTCGATAGGATTGAAATAACTCTTGCAGAATGAGAGGTAGTAGACAGCGTCGAGTAGGTTTGTCTTACCCGCGCCATTGTTGCCGACAAAGCAGTTGACATTGCCGCACAACTCTATGTCGGCTTCGGCATAGTTCTTAAAGTTTGTGAGTGTCAATCTGTCGAGTGTCATTGCTTTGGAAGGTAAAAGGTAAAAACTAAAAGCTAGAATGCTGACGCACCTTTTAGTTTTTAGTTTTTAGTTTTTAGTTCTTAATTTCTCCGCAACTTCCTCCATAAGCCAGCGGGGGGTGGAGGTGGCGCCACTGATGCCCACACGGGCTGCATTGGCGGTCCACTCGGGCTGCAACTCGTCGGCACTGCCGATAAGATAGGTATGCGGTTGCACCTTGCGGCAATATTCGTACAGGTAATGGCCGTTGCTGCTGTTGGCACCGGCGACGAAAAGCAGCACATCGACGCTGGCGGCAAACTGTTCCAACTCGCGGGCGCGGTTGGCCACGCGGTTGCAGACGGTGTCGTAGGCCACAAAATCGACGGGATTGCACGCCTCGATGTTGGCAATAAGCCGACGGTATTCATCACGGCTCTTGGTGGTCTGGGAATAGAGTCGCATTGGACGGGAATAGTCGAGCGAGGCTGTATCGTCGGGACTGCTGACCACGATGGCGGTGCCGCAGGTCTGGCCGGTGAGACCGACAACCTCGGCGTGACCGGGCTTGCCAAATATGACAACCTGGCCACCGACAGCCTGCATCTCGGCATAGCCGCGACTGATGCGCTGCTGCAACGCAAGGACAATAGGACAGGTGGCGTCGATAAGCTCAATGTCGCGCTCCTTGGCTATACGGTAGGTTTCGGGAGGCTCGCCGTGGGCACGTATCAGCACCTTGACATCGCGCAGGCTGCGCAAACGCTCGTAGTCGATAACCTCGAGGCCTTTCTGCTTGAGACGCTCCACCTCGGCGCTATTGTGAACAATGTCGCCCAGGCAGTAGAGTCCGCCCTCCCGATTCAGTGCCTCTTCTGCCGCTCCGATGGCTTTTACAACACCGAAACAATAACCCGCGTTTTCGTCAATTCTGATTTCCATTTAACTCATCGGGGTGTTTTCCTGGCGCGCCAGCTCAATTATCTCCTCATACTCGTCGGGCGTCAGGTCGTTGAAGAAGTAATATATCGGATTGACCTTGTTTCCGTTGAGTATAACCTCATAGTGCAGATGGTTGCCGGTGGACAGACCGCTGCTGCCAACCTCGCCAATCTTCTCACCACGCTTCACATGCTGGCCGACACGCACATTGCTCGATTTCAAGTGGGCATACAGCGTGCGGAAACCGAAGCCGTGGTCGATGGCGACGACGACACCATAGCCGGAGAGGCCGTCGGAATTGCGGCCGGAGATGCGCACAACACCGTCACCGGTGGCGTAGACGGGCGTACCCTGACGTGCGGTGAAATCGATGCCTGTGTGCATACGGCGGTATTTAAGTATGGGATGGAAACGTGGTCCGAAGCCGCTGACCAACTTGCACTGTGTCTTGGCCACGGGCATGATGGCCGGCATGGCAGCGATGCGCTCGTTCTTGGTGCGCGCCATCTCGTAGATTTCGTCGAGCGACTTTGACTCGACATAAAGGCGTTTCGTCAGGTCGTCGACACGCATCGTGGTGGCCTTGAGCAGACCACCGTCGCCTATGTTGTCGAACTCGGCATAACGCTCCACGCCGCCGATGCCACTGCGGCGCTCGGCCTCGCTGACAGGCGCACTTTCAAATATGGTACGGTACAGGACATCGTCGCGTTCCTCAAGGTCTTCAAGCACACGCTCGGCACGCTCGACACGGTCGACAAGGCGGCGCGTCTGCTGACGGTAGGCGGCCAGCTCGCGCTGCATCATGCGCTCCTTCGGCGAATCCATGAAATTCAGACCCAGCAACGCCAACACCAAACCCAGCACAACGCCGAACAGCACGTTGAAGCTGATGCGCTGCACACGCTCGCGCAACGATACAAACACCTTCTCGTACTTCAGCGTATGAGGGTTGAGCCGGTAGGTATGGCGTTGATGCCTCTTCACAGAACCCTTTTCAGTTCGTCGATCTGATGCACGAATGCCAGAATGGCGCGCACATGGTTGAAATAGAAAGTCAAATCAAGGTCGGGAATACGTATCATGCTGGCCGCGTCGCCCAACTGGCTGGAAACAACCTCGACGGTTTCCTCGATGGCCAGCTCCTGACTGACTATCGTCAGACCCTTGAGCGGAACGATGTCGAAGTCGAGCGAGTTGCGGGCAACGATAAAGCAGTCGGGCAGCAGGTAGTAGTGCACCCCATTGCTATCGCGCATAATGGGCATGAAGCCTCCGGACTGGATAAAGTCGAACACGCCGAAGTCGAAGAACACCTGCTTGAAATGCTCACGGGCATTCTCGTCATAATGCCAGATACGACGGCACTTGCAGACACCGGCAAATGACTCGACAGCCTTCTCGTAGGCCTCCATCACCTCGGGCGAATAGTGATCCTTCAGGTGGTACTCCACGGCAGACATATCGCGCCCAATCTGAGACACACGGCTCTTGTAGTGGCTGGCCAGACTGACGTAATACTTGTTATGGTGGTGGCGGTGCATCTTCTCCTTCACAGCGCGTACCACACGCTCCATCCTCTGTGCGTTGCGACCGACGCCGAGGGCGTTGACGTAGCAGTCCAGAATCTCGCGCTTGCGTGCATCGGTTTCATTGGCGAGAGCCTTGCGCGCCAGCTTCAGCTCACGGTCATAGTCCGGTTCCTTACCCAACAGCATTCGCCAGTAGCTAGGCTTTTCTTGGGCAACAAGGGCACGCACATACACATGATAGCTGTGGCTCTCGGTGTCGTGCTCGAGGAAGCCCGTGCCGGGTGTCAGCGGACTGACATAGCGGCGACCGTAGTACTTCATTTCACCCGTCTGGCGCACACCAAAATCGGTGTACACATAGTGGTTCGTCACAAACATATAGTTGCCCTGACTGACCTTGATTCTCTTCTTGGGGAATATCTTCATCTCTTTTATGTTTTAGTCTTCAAGTCTTCGAGACTTCGAGACTTCGAGACCTTGAGTCTAGACGTCTCGATGTCTTGATGTCTTGACGTCTCGAAGTCTCTGTTTATCATCCGTGGATTGCCTCGCCATGGGCGGCCTCAAGGGCTTCCATGACGGCCTCGCTCATTGTGGGGTGCGGATGGATGGCCTGAGCCACCTGACGGGCGGTCAATCCCTGCTCGCGTGCAGCCACCATCTCGGCAATCATCTCCGTAACATTGTCGCCACACATGTGGCATCCAAGTATCAGGTCGGTCTTGGCATCGACAACCACCTTGACAAAACCGTCGGTGTTGCCTGCGGCTGTGGCCTTGCCACTGGCTTTGAAGAAGAACTTGCCAATCTTCACTTCGTAGCCAGCATCGACAGCCTTCTTCTCGGTGAGACCAACACTTGCCACCTCGGGCGTGGTGTAGGTGCAGCCGGGAACATTGTTGTAGTTGACTTTCACGGCCTCGCCCTTGACGATAGCCTCGACGCAGCAGATGGCCTCCTTCGAAGCCACGTGCGCCAGCGCCGGTCCGTGCACCACGTCGCCGATGGCGTAGTAGCCCGGCACATTGGTGCGATAATAGTCATCAACCTCAATCTTGCCGCGCTCGAACTTGATGCAGGTCTCCTCGAGGCCGAGGTTTTCGAGGTTGGTCACCACGCCGACGGCGCTCAGCACCACGTCGACATCGATGACGGTCTCTGTGTTCTTCTTCAAGTCCTTGACGGTGACATGGCAAACGTCGCCCTCAATGTCGACCTTCTCCACCGAGCAGCTGGGCATCACCTTCATGCCCATCTTGCGGAAGCTGCGGCTCATCTGGGCGGCCACCTCCTCGTCCTCGTTGGGCAGAATCTGCGGCATGAACTCGACCAGCGTCACCTGCGTGCCGATGCTCTGGTAGAAATAGGCAAACTCCGAGCCGATGGCGCCGCTGCCGCACACCAACAGGCGCTGGGGCTGCTCGCGGAGCGTCATGGCCTCGCGGTAGCCGATGATGCGCTTGCCGTCCTGCGGCATCGAAGGCATCACACGGCTGCGGGCTCCGGTGGCGATAATGATGTGGTCGGCCTCGTACTCCGTGCCGTCCACATTGACAATATGGTTCGGGCACACCTTGGCGGTACCCATAATGACATCGACGTTGTTCTTCTTCAGCAGGAACTCGACACCCTTGTTCATTGTCGAGGCCACACCGCGGCTGCGGTCGACCATCGCGTTGAGGTCGGCCTCGACTGCATCGACCTTCACACCGTAGTTGGCGGCATGCTTGGCATAGTTGTACGCCTGCGCGCTCTTCATCAACGCCTTGGTGGGTATGCAGCCCCAGTTGAGACAGATGCCACCGAGATTTTCGCGCTCGACAACCGCGGTTTTCAAGCCCAGCTGGGCTCCCTTGACAGCAGCCACATAGCCTCCGGGGCCGCTGCCTATCACAATCAAGTCGTATTTCATATCATTGTAGATTTTAATTATTATACTTAATAAAAACAAAATGCAAAAATACGAAAAATATGTCACACTGCCAAAAAAAATATCCACAACCGCCATTTTGGCTGTCGAAAACAAACCGTGAAAGGCACGCCGACCCCAAAGGCAGGTGTCAGGGTGATGTTCAGTCGTTGTTCAGTCGTTGTTCAGTGTTTGACTGAACAACGACTGAACAACGAGCGAACAACGA
>JAEEGL010145744.1_pt1 | contig 11212 bp, 10 predicted proteins | sample 9134231 | NCBI WGS metagenome assembly JAEEGL01 (sample SAMN16246548, study PRJNA631951) | gut metagenome | biome: gut microbiome; feature: rumen; material: fiber-attached | host: Bos | place: Iran: Karaj | collected 2018-10
AGTAACACGACTGTAAGTTATTTGTCTTTTATTTTGGCTGCGGTCGAATTTATTTTGTTTCTGCAATCCCTTATATATCAACGTTTTACACACCTTTTTACTACATTTTAGGTTCGTATTAAAGACGACGTAGGATTAGAAATCTCTATACAGAATTTGATACCGAGCCATATGGCATAAGGCTTTACAGCTTATACAGGCTCATCGGGCTTACTTGTACACTTTGGGCTTTTGAGGTGTAAATTACTTCGATAAATAAAAAAAGTCCGACTACCATCATCACAGTAATCAGACCTTTAATCTTTAAGTTATACCGCTTTTATCCCTCAAACTCCGAACCGTTCTTGAACCGGAAAACCAGTCTGCCATCAGCATATGCCGTGACGAAGTCCAGCAGAGCACACCAGAGGTTCTCGCTGAATTCTGATATTTGACCGTTCTGCTCTTTCAGCTTTTTAATGAAATTCTCGATGATGCCACGACGCTCAAGAAGATTGCTGAGTTTCTGTTCGACTCGTTTCTTCTGTTCTTCGGCCTTGCTAAACTTTTGAGTAATCTCATCATACCTTTTCCGGTATTCGGTCTGATCCTGTGCCGTGGTGGCATTCAGCTGAATCAGATGGCGCAGTGCAGAATCGAGAGTTTGCATCTCAGTCAGGAGAGCTTGCTGCTTTTGCTCCAACTCTGAGGTATCAAGGGTGGCGGCGAGTGCTTCTTCACAGGCTCTGATTGCTTTTGAAGAACCTGTTAACAACTTATTGACGGCAATTGTGAATCGTTCTTTAATCTGATTTTCATCGAACACAGGTGTGGTGCAGCGTTTATCCTTGTTCTTGTATTTGTTATTGCACTGCCAGATGATTCTTCGGAACTTATCGTTGGAGTGCCAGACTTTGGAACCGTACCAACCACCACAGTCCCCGCATTTGATTTTACCGGAGAGAAGATGAACTCCGCTGTGCCGGTTGTTTCCCGCTGTGCGACGTGCAAGTTCAGCCTGAACCATGTCAAAGGTCTGCGGATCGATAATGGCTTCATGGTTATTTTCCACATAATACTGCGGAACTTCACCTTGATTGAGCTTCATCTTCTTAGTCAGAAAATCCTCGCAGAAAGTTTTCTGTAGTAGGGCATCACCTTTGTATTTTTCATTGGTTAGAATGCTTCTCACTGAACTGCTGCTCCAGATATCACGACCTGCCGGAGTCTTGATTTTCTCCTCTGTCAGTTTTTGTGCAATGGTATACGGAGTCATGCCTTTCAGGAACATGGCGTAGATCTGCTTAACGACTTCAGACTGTTTCTTGTTAAGCACCAGATTTCCATTTTCGCCACGGTCGTAACCGAGAAAGTGGCTGAATGGGACAGTTACCTTGCCGTCAGCAAATCTCTTGCGCTGTCCCCATGTGCAGTTTTCTGAAATTGAACGGCTTTCTTCCTGTGCGAGGGATGACATGATGGTCAGCAGCACTTCACCTTTGGCATCGAAAGTCCAAATATTTTCCTTCTCAAAATACACCTCCGTGCCGTTTTCCTTGAGCTGTCTGATGGTCGTGAGGCTGTCTACGGTATTACGGGCAAAACGGCTTACTGACTTTGTGACGATAAGATCGATCTTGCCATCAAGAGCATCAGCAATCATTCGCTTAAAGCCTTCACGGCGTTTGGTGCTGGTTCCGGTGATGCCTTCATCGGTATACACATTCACGAACTCCCAGTCATCACGGCCTTTGATGTAGTTGGTGTAATAATCAACCTGTGCCGTGTAGCTTGAGAACTGATCGTCATGATCTGTTGAGACACGGGCGTAGCCTGCAACTTTCCTTTTCTGATTTGATGCAATGGGAGCAGACGTGAATCTTGTAAGTGTTGCCGGGATGGTCTGAACCTTTCTATTTGCAGCCATTTTTCTTTGCCTCCTTTAATTGTTTAAGTCTTTCGCTCATTGCCTTTCGGCGTTCATCTGTCCATTTAGGCTGTCTGACCTTGATGCAGTATTCAGCCTGTTCGGTATGACCATTTTTGAAGGTAAACTCCATAAGTCCGCTTCTGACCATTGTGATGTGGTCAATTCGATTCATGAAAGCCTCACTGTCAAATTCCTCAAGTCCTAAAATACCTGCCGATATTTCTTTGAGTTCTTCTTCTCGAATGCCTCGGATACCACATGAGTTTCTGCATCGCCAGAATACAAGTTGTTTTCTTGATTTATGTTCTGCCTGTCTTTTGACGGTATCTCCGCAACAGCCACAGATGATTCTGGTAGTAAAAGCAGAGTGGGGACCAACACCTTTGGCTCTATAATCTTTAAGCCACTTTTTCTGTTGTGCCTTCAGTTCGTCAGTCCAGCAGTCTGTTCTGGCTGTAGAATGCCATTCTTTGCTGATAACTCCTCCTTCTATAAAATTGAAAAGCAGAAGACCTTGGTAGGGAACATCGATTCGTTCAATTCGTTTGCTAAAAATCTGCTCATCAAATTCATCAAGTCCTAAAACCTCAGAGCAACACTTCTTAAGGATTATTTCGGGGATTTCATTGTTTTCGCAGAGTGACGTGTTCTTGTGATGCCGACCGCAGTTCCAAGCGCGGTAATACCCATTGATAGGGTGTAATGCTGAGTGGTATTTAGCATTGGTTGATCTCGTGCATCTTATGAATGAACTGCCGCATTTGCCACATCGTAGCTTTCTTGTAAAGCATGTAGTATTGAGGCTTTTATTTGCGAAAGGTCCTAATTCTCTTCGTCTAGTCATTTCATTCTGAACCAAGCGGAATGTTTTCATGTCGATTATCGGCTCATGGGTGTTCTCGACGAAATACTGTGGTAACTGACCGGTATTTTTAATATGCTTTTTGGTAATCGGATCATCAGTAAATTCTTTTTGCAGGAGCAGATTACCGGTGTACGTGATGTTGGTGAGCACGGTCTTAATACTGTGATCTCGCCATCTGTACCCATTCCTTGTTGTGATACCTTCAGATGCAAATTCCCTCTCGGTTTCAAAACGTGATTTCCCATCAAGGTAGTTCTGATAGATACGTTTAACAATTTCAGCTTCATGCGGAATGACGACCAGATGATCACCTTCCCATTGGTAACCGAAAACTCTTACCCGACCATGGGGAATGCCTTTCTGAAATCTTTTCCTCGCTCCCCATTTGACATTTTCCGAAATGCTCCGGCTTTCTTCCTGGGCGAAAGAGGCAAGGAGCGTCAGCATCAGTTCACCATCGCCCGACAGTGAACGAATACGTTCTTTCTCGAACTGTACCTCGATGCCTAACTCCTTTAACCGCCTTACTGTGTTGAGCAGATCTACCGTGTTACGGGCAAATCTGCTTATGGACTTGGTAAGAATGATGTCAATCTTACCGTCCTCACAATCCTGAAGCATTCGTTTGAATTCAGCTCTGCGCTCAACACTTGTACCGGAGATGAAGCTGTCGGCATATACTCCAGCAAATTCCCATTCAGGATTATTCTGAATGAGATCGTTGTAGTAGCTGATCTGAGTTGACAGAGAATGAGCCAGTCTGTCAGATTCCATAGAAACACGTGCATATGCCGCCACCCGTTTTCGGGCAGGCAGGGCTATGCTTTTAACATCAATTTTCTTTATCGTTTTCATAGTTATACCCTCGTTTTGATACCACTATTACTCACTCTTATCGCCTGACTTATCAAGCGATAGTGTTAAGAGTTTTCCGATAAGCGGGGTGAATGCCCCGACAAGAAAATCATCAATTTTCCTGAACTCTGTTTTGGTCAGGAATCCCTGTTTCAGAAAGCATTCAGCCATGTGCCGTGCCACCAGATAGTTCATCTCAGATTCAAACTGCTTCGGTGTCATGCGTCACTCCTTCATATCTGTGTTTGATGTAGCACTCGTGGCAGCAGAACTTATGAGGTTTGGGACCGTACCAGGTGAAATCCTTTCCGCAGCATAGGCATTTGCCTGTGTGAGGATTACGGCGATTAACCTGTTCGGGATGAGAGTTCCACCATGTTACCCGACACTCATCAGAGCAGAATTTACGGTGTTTAACCTTTTCCTTCTGGATGAGTTGCTTACCACAGCATCTGCAGAAAGTTGGTAGTGTCTGAGGTGTATTTGGCTGAGACTGAAAAGCCTCCTTGCGGTTACCGGCAAGACCTGCTCGCTGGCAATAGCTCTTCACCGTGCTGACGGTAAGTCCCATGGTGTTGGCAATGGCGTTATAACTGAAGTTCTGCTCGCGCAGAGTTTTGATTATGGATTTCTGTTGTTCTGTCATGAATCTTTAACCTCCTGTTATCCAATGGACGTGGAAGAGGTGTTTTGACGAAAGCTACAGAAAAATATTTTTTGAGTGGTTAAAGATGCAACAACTGTAAACGCTAAAGATGATATAGGAATAAATATAAAAAGATGACCATGTGCAAAGTTTTGCTAATTTTTCTTGAAAAGAATCTTTAGGTAAAAAATGAGATGCTTATCACTATTTTTATTAAATAAAGAATATAAGTACATATGTGCAGCGTTGCATAGGTAGTTAATTTTACATAGGAGATTGTTTATGAATTTTTTAAGAAAATACTGGTGGCAGATAAAAACTTTTCAAAGAAAGAATAAAATTATATTTTGGTGTTTTATTGTTTCTATAATTATTTGTATCTCGTATATTCTGACATTACATGAAAAAGAATTATTTCCCGGGGCTGGTGCTTGGTTTGATTTACTGTTTCAACTTGCCGTTGGTTTTATGATTAATTTTATGTTTTTCATAACGCAGGTTTATATTCCTCGGTATAAACAGAATATTGAAGTAAATAGATGTATATTAGCTAGAATCAGCACCATTGTTCGTCATATGAACTCTTTATTTGAAGAGTTAGGTAAAATTTATATGAATGGGTATAATGAAAATAGTGTAACTGATGAATATTTGTACGGTTTGCTAGAGAAGATTAATGTGCAAGATAGAGTTATGGTATTGAATTCAAATAGGACAATTCTAGGATGCACTAATGCTGAATCTCATTTTACAGTAAAAGAGTGGATTATATCTCGCGTAGATTTTGTAGAAAAAGAAATAGATAAAATTTTTCAATATTATGCCCAATATATAACCCCTGAGTTAATGAAAACGTTAGAGAGTATACAAAGATCTCCAATACATCAAAATATGGTTCGATTATCTTTTCAAATGCCCATATGTCCTACATTTAAAGGAATAAATCAAGATATATTTATGAAACCATATTATGAACAGATGAAAAAATTGGAGGCTATTAAAGCTAATTATGCATAATGTGTAGAATTTTGTAATCAAAGATATGTTTATTTGCCGGCAGAACTGAGAATGATGTTCTGTCGGCTTTTTTTACAACTTCTGATTCACCGCTAGAGCCAAACCGCCTAATCGTTCCATTAGCCAGTTTCCCGGACAGGATTTCCTGGCAAATCACCTATGAGCAGACAAAAGCGTTTTGTCATTACTTTCCTTTGCACCTGCAGTTCTCCGTCAGCATGGTAACACTCTCCATTATCAATAAGTACCTCAATCCTTCTCTGCAAAATATTCCCTTGAGGGCATCTACTCCACCACGTGGTTCATGAAAGTGAACCTACAATACGGGAAGGAGGTGACAAAGAATGGATTATTACGAACCTTTGCCGGAATTTGATGGGGACGGAATCTACCTGGACTTTGAAGACAGGCGGAATGGAATAGAGGAGTGGATCGAAGATGAGTTTACTGAATGGATGTGCAACAGATGTCTGTCCGTCATAACAGACCTGGAATATGAAGTTGTGAGTCTGCTCTTTGGCTTATCGGATGACGAGCCGAAGTCCTATGAGGAGATTGCTGTGATTATGAATTTGAGCAGGAAGGCTGTATCCCGGATCTACCATCAGGCACTCAGGAAAATGAGACATCCAAGAGTGATAAATTTTCCCGATTAAAAAATGTGACTGCTTAACAAACTAATTATTGATGAACTGTTAAACTTAGATTGTTTGAGAATCAGAAAAGGATAAGAAATGTACTGTAGCAAATGCGGAAAGGAAATAGCTGACGGCTCTGTTTACTGTAATCACTGCGGTGCAAGCCAGATCAAAACCAAATCATCAAAAACAGGAATTATTGCCGGGTTGACGGCAGGAATCACGGTGCTTGCCGGATTAGGTGCGTTTAAGGGATATGAGTATTATTGGCAAGAATATCGTCCGCTTAATCCAGTACTAAATTCCTACGCAGATATTACTGACGAACTCATAAATAAAATTCTGGCGAACAATCTTGAGTCTCTGACCATCAATTACACGTTTACCATGTGTCCAGGAAAAAACGAAGAATATAACGATTGGAAAAATGAGCGAAATCGAATCAATCCGTTTTGGAGAGCGAATAATATCCAGCCAATCAAACGCATCGAATTCGAAATAAAACTGACAGATAAGAGCAGTTCTCTCGCCTGTGCTTTTAGCAGCTTTGAAAAACTTGAATTCGTCAATTTGCAGGACACCTCCAGGGTTACGAATATGATGGGCATGTTCTGGAAAGCCAAATCCTTCAATCAGCCCATCGGCAACTGGGATACCTCCAGGGTTACGAATATGATGGGCATGTTCTGGAAAGCCAAATCCTTCAATCAGCCTATCGGCAACTGGAATACCTCCAATGTCACCGATATGATGAGCATGTTCTCAGAAGCAAAATCCTTCAATCAGCCTATCGGCAACTGGAATACCTCCAATGTCACCGATATGAACGGGATGTTCGCAGATGCAGAATCCTTCAATCAGGCAATAGGTAACTGGAATACTTCTAACGTTACAAATATGGGAAGAATGTTTGAAGGAGCGACGGTCTTCAATCAGCCAATCGGCAATTGGAATACTTCCAGGGTTACTAATATGAGTGGTATGTTCATTCATGCAGAATCCTTCAATCAGCCAATCGGAGATTGGGATACCTCCAGGGTTACGAATATGGGCGATATGTTCGATGTAGCACATTCCTTCAATCAGCCAATCAGCAACTGGGATACCTCCAATGTCACCAATATGCGCAGTATGTTCTGGAATGCAATATCCTTCAATCAGCCAATCGGCAACTGGGATACTTCCAAGGTCACTAATATGCGAGGTATGTTCTGGAATGCCGAATCCTTCAATCAGCCTATCGGCGACTGGGATACCTCCAAAGTAACCAATATGAAAGAGATGTTTTCAAAAGCAAAATCCTTCAATCAGCCTATCGGCAACTGGGATACCTCCAATGTCACCGATATGAGTGAGATGTTCAGAGAAGCAGAATCCTTCAATCAGCCTATCGGCAGCTGGGATACCTCCAAAGTAACCAATATGAAATGGATGTTCGCAGATGCAGAATCCTTCAATCAGCCTATCGGCAACTGGGATACCTCCAATGTCACCGATATGTGGGATATGTTCAAAGGTGCAACATCCTATCGGTATCCGAAACCCCGCGGCGCCGAATAGATGGTTCCCAATCTCCCTGTCAGTCCGATAAAGAAATTTTATGATTAACCTCGTCCGCCAAACTGCCTAATCGTTCCATTAGCCAGTTTCCCGGACAGGTTTTTCGAGCAAACCAGCGGTGAACGGTCAGCAGCATTTCGTCAGGTCTAACCTCATAACCTAAGGCTTTCTCCCGATCTGCAATCCACACCAGCTTTCGCTTGCCGTTCCTTCGGCAGATATCAGCGCACAGGTTTACCAGTGCCGAATACACCTCCGGCTTCATAGCATATGGTTCAGTCAGAGCAGAGGCACATTCAATGGTGACTGCCCTCTGGTCATTGTCCCTTGATGATGAACACCAGGATCGGTTCTGCTCATCAACACAGAGGCCAATTCTGCCGTCAGCCCCGATGGCATAGTTGCAGCTTGCCTGTCTGCTGCCGTCCTTAAAGCAGTCACAGATACGTTCCACACTGAGCTGACCGACAACAGCGTGAGGTGTGATTCTGCTGATGGAACAGGTTCTTTTTCCGGAAAGGTTCGGGCTTAATTTTGTGTATGTTACAAGCGGACTATTTGTCATTTTCGTTCTCCTTATTTTCTGATTTATCGTGTAACTGGTTTAAAGCCTTTCTGACCACAGCCGGTATCGGCAGACCGAGGTGTGTAGCATTCTCAAGAAGACTGATGCCTTCGTTTGAGAGGTAAAAGAAAATCACCGCAGTTCTGAGAACACTTCCGGTCTGGAAGATTCTCGTGTCCAGAATGCTGGCAATGCCCACGAGCATAAAGACGATCACCTTACGGCAGATACCTTTAAACCCGATGGAACTTGACAGTTTGCCGTCAACAATCCCGCACATCACACCGCTGATGTAGTCGATAACCGTAAAGGCAATCAGGGCATAGAGCAGTCCGTCACAGCCTCCAAGGAAGTACCCGAGCCATCCGACGATTCCCGTAAACATTGACTGGAGCATATTCCAAAGCTCTCTCATGTTTTTTCTCCAATAAAAAAGGCGACCTTTAAGCCGCCTGTCATTTAACTTTTCTTACGTTACTTCGCACCCGCTCCAGAAACTCCCGGTCAAGATAGCTTTCCACCCGTTCACAGGCAGAGAGGTATTTCTGCCAGTAGGCATAAGCCCGGAAATCAAGATAGATGAATTTATTCCAAGGCTTTTCCATTGAAAGGTAATGCACCATCAGCGGAGCCATGTCTTTGTATCCTGGGTTGAACCATATGGCATTGAACTCACCTGAAAGCTGATGTTTTTTCCTAAAGTGAAGATTCACAAAGTCCTGCTCCGGGCAGTACATGAACTCACCATGCTTTTCGAGTTCTGTGATGAACTGCTGATACAGTCCTTTACAGTCAGCCTTGTAGCACATAAGTCCGGTATTGAAATACAGCGGAGTGTTCACGATTTCCTTAAGCTTCATCTGCTTCATCCACTTATCCCGGTTTTCACGTTCGCTGACACCGAAAATACCTGTCTGGTGCTCTGCCGTAATCTCCTCAAGAAGAGGAACCACAGAGCCTAAAAACAGAGTGTCCAAATCGAAGTTCAGTACACAGTCGGTTTCGGCAGAAACTTCCTCAAGAGCTTTAATCCTTTGTGCAATAGCAGGAACAGCACTGCGATGAACCATCAGTCTGTTACCGCCCACAGTGGCAAAAAGCTCATGCTGCGGAAAGGTAACGTAGCGTACCTCCACTAAGTTTTCAGGAACTACGGCAAGAACCCGTTCAAGGTCTGTGCCTTTCTGAGCGTATATCACAAGGTCAATGCGGTTATATCTGAAAAAAGAACTGAGGGATACCACCGCCTGATTGATGTATCCCTCATCAAGAACTACAAATGCTTTCATTGGTTTTTCTCCTTAATGTCATCTTTGAAAATATCCTCCGAGTAATTGATGAGACTTAATGAACACCGGTTATTGCTTTCCGGTTTAACTGCCGTAACCCAGCAGAGCTGCAGTTCACCGATGGCAAAAAGCGGATATTCAAGAGAGGAGCCGAAGTCACTGTCCCAGTCAATATCCGGATAACTGTCGAGATAAAGAGAATGGCTGTCATTACGGTAAAAGGTATATTCACTATAGGAGCCGTCTTTCCTTGAGATGTATATGATTCCATCCCAGCAGTCTTCCGGTATTTCAATATCGGTGGTGATGTTCTGCCCGTTTATTCCGGTTATCCTTCCGGTGATGTTCGAGAGATTCTCATCCAGCACCAGTCCCACCAAATCATTAAACTGACAGTTGAGACCGTTGAGTTCAGTCTTGATGTCGTATGTCACTCTGGTGTTCTGAAGATAGCGTAATCTCCTCATACCGAGAGCAATAGCGTGCTCTCTGTCAGTAACTCCCCAGGCATCAAGCCTTTCCTGCCTGTCTGATTCCGGATAATCGGTGATGCGTTTATTGCCGTCAGCATCAACATGGCAATAGACCGTTTCGGTCTTGTAGGTTTTCGGAGAGGTGAAATTAACCACCACCTCGTTCACGTCATCGTCTTTTGGCAGAGAGTAAGTGATTACCGGACTTGAGGTCATATTGCTCTTCGTAAAAATCTGCACAGGCTGTGCTCCGACATGAAGTCTCTTAACTGATAAGGTGTTGTCACGAACCACCGGAACCGCGAAGCCGCAGTTGAGCACATCACGCAAGGACTCAAGTAAAGTGCTGTCACTGTCGATAGAGCCGTTGCATTCAAGTCCCTGTGACCGCCACAGCTCATCAAAATCCATCAGCGTATCGACATCAAGGATATTGCGGTATTTGGATTTCCGTACAATGTACTGAACCACCGGAGCAATATCCCGAGTCGGCGTCAGCGGCAGATTATCTGAATACCCCAGAGCAGGAAGTTTTCTTGTCCAGTAAGTGGCGAGCTGATTTTCGGAAAGCTCGGATAAGGTTTCATTGCCTTTAAACCTGCAGATGAGCACGGTCATATTGTCATACCGGTCAATGGTGCTGATGACGCTTTTAAGTCCGGTCCATTTGATTTCCTCGAGAGCACGGGTTGAGCCGTCCTCCTTTGATGTTCTGAGAACTCGAAACTCATAGTTGTCTGCTGCATCAAGTTCAAGTCTGACGGTTTCGGCAAGCTGGTCGTTGGTACTGTTGGTCCATGATTTCTCAATCACCGTGTACTCATCATCCGAACCTGCTCTGCGGTACTCAATCTGAATGGTGATGGTGAGTTTCTCAAAATCACCGTCATCGTTGAGTTTTCCAAGTCCTGACGGCAGAGAAAAATCAAGTTCAAAGATGTTTGATATCGCACCGTACGGACATGCCCGGTAAGGTCCCGCGTAACCGCCGTCACTTGCCTGACCGCTCACGAGAGTGAAGATTGTATGCTCCTGATTTATTCCACTAGAAAAGAATCCCGGCCAGTCTGCAATTTCACCGTAGCTGTCATTGAGTCTTTTAACCGTATAGACGCCATCTCGGAAACTCACGATTTCATAAAAGCCGTTATCGTCATACGGATAATCCGCAGGCATCGGCTGAAACACAGAGCCCGCCAGATAATTTGCCGTATCGGTAATCTTTGTGTAGGGCTGAGACGGTTCAACTGTATCTGGAAAGGCAGGAACTGTTAAATCCGAACTGTCGAACTTCAGCGTAACATTGTCACCGTCAGCGGTTATCTCCAGGATTTCACAGAGCGCAGACACATCATTGCTTTCCTCTTCGGTGACTGATTTACCGCCGCTTGAGCC
>JAEEGL012169863.1_pt1 | contig 11212 bp, 8 predicted proteins | sample 9134231 | NCBI WGS metagenome assembly JAEEGL01 (sample SAMN16246548, study PRJNA631951) | gut metagenome | biome: gut microbiome; feature: rumen; material: fiber-attached | host: Bos | place: Iran: Karaj | collected 2018-10
AGAAGATCTGCCACGACTCCGCATATCCCGGCAGACTTGTCCTTCTTCCTGTCCATCACAAAGCGTACGGCATTACCGTATCCTTCATACCTCTCCGCTATGTTCTTCAGGCTCTCAAGCTTTGTCTTCTCTTCGGTATATGCAGTCTCGAGTCTTCGCTCCTCTTCGACTGCCTCGTCTATCTTCCGGTTTATCTCACCAAGCTCGTTCTCTTTTTCTTCCCTGTGCTCATTGTGCTCCCTGATCCTGGCTGCTATATCCTCCATGTCTTTTTTCATGGCCTCTATGGCATCCTCGGCCTCTGCCTCGGAGCTCTTGGCTCTGAGAAGCTGTGAAGAAAGCTCTGCCTTCCTGATCTCGGACTGCTCGAGCAGAGTGTTCAGTCTTTCCTTCTCTCCCTTTATGGCGCCTCTGCCGTCTATGGTATCAAGCACAGCCTGCTTCTTTGCGGCTGCCTCGTTCTGAGCATCCTCAATCCTGCTGTCGTAGTCTGCAAGGCTCTCCGTCTTGCCGCTTCCTGCTCCTTCAAGCTCAGCTACCTTGGCGTCTATCTCAGCCTTGCTCTCTTTAAGCTTCACGAGCTCCTTGTCATGGTGCTCCATGCTTTCCTGTATCTGCTCTTTTCTTTCGCTGAAGTGTCCGCTCGTAGCCTTCAGTGAGTTTATCTGCTCCTCCAGCACCTTGATATCGGAATCGATACGGCTCCTCTTCGTATTGGAGTCGGATATCTCCTCACGCATGTCTTCTATGGTGTGCTCGAGCTCTTCTATCCTGCGGCTCTCTTCCTCGTACTTGTTGTGGCTCTCCTGCAGTTCTCTGTCCACGCCTTCAATGTCGCTTATCACCGCATCTGTCTTTGCCGTAAGCTCCTGTATCAGCCCCTCATATCTTTCGGACTCTGCAAGGAAGATGTTCACATCGAGCTTTTTGAGTTCTTCCTTCTTTTCCAGATATACCTTTGCATCCTCGGACTGCTTGCGAAGAGGCTCCACCCTGTTCTCCACCTCTGACAGTATGTCAGTCAGACGCAGCAGATTGGCCTTCTCGCTGTCGAGCTTCTTTACCGCAGTATCCTTGCGCTTGCGGTACTTCACTATACCGCAGGCTTCATCAAAGAGCTCCCTTCTCTCATCAGGCTTGCCCGAGAGTCTCTGCTCTATCTTTCCCTGTCCTATGATGGAGTATCCGTCCTGTCCAATACCCGTATCATAGAAAAGCTCGTTGATGTCCTTGAGTCGTACGGGATTGCCGTTTATCAGATAATCAGACTCACCCGATCTGTATACCCTTCTCGTGACAGACACTTCGTCGTAGTCAGTCGAGAGCACATGGTCGGAGTTGTCCATGGTGATGGTGACATAAGCATAACCCATGGCCTTCCTGATCTCGGTACCTGCGAAGATGACATCCTGCATCGAGGATCCTCTCAGCTGTCTCGCGCTCTGCTCTCCGAGCACCCATTTGACTGCATCGGAGACATTACTCTTGCCGGAGCCGTTGGGGCCCACTATGCCGGTGATACCGTACTTGAAGTCAAGTTTTATCTTATCCGCAAATGATTTGAATCCGTGTATCTCTATGCTCTTTAAATACATATCATATTTCCCTCAGCTTCTTCAGCGCCTCATACGCCGCATTCTGCTCGGCGTGCTTTTTTGAATTCCCTTCGGCTACCGCTTCTTTTTTTCCGTCTATGATCACGGCCACGGTAAATATCTTTGCATGCTCGGGGCCTCTCTCGGCCACGGTCTCATACTCCAGCTTACCGTTCCTTGCCTGTATCAGATTCTGCAGATGTGTCTTGGAGTCATGAAAGAGTATCTTGTGCTCTATATCCTTAAGAACGAAATCGGCTATGAATGTTCTTGCCTTATCCATGCCTCCGTCCAGATAGATCCCTCCTATCAGGGCTTCGAATACATCAGATACTATGCTGTCTTTATTCCTGCTGTTGTTCCTGTCCTCACCCTTGCCGAGCCTTATGTGATCGGGCAATCCGATCTCTTTTGCGCATCTGGCGAGCGTCGGCTCACAGACTATGGATGCCCTGAGACTTGTCATCTGTCCCTCTCTCATCTCCGGATGTGTCCTGAAGACATGATCCGAGATTGTAAGCTCCAGCACAGCGTCCCCGAGGTATTCCTGCCTCTCGTAGTCGTCTGTCCCTTCTCCTCCCGTCTCGTTGCGAAATGAGGAGTGCGTGAGGGCTGTCATGAGCAGCTCCTTATCCTTGAAGCTATAGCCTATTCTGTTTTCCAGTTCCTCTACAGGATATCTGCCGTTCATTTTACTACATCACTAAAGAGCCGGTCTGTACCACACCGGCTCGGAATCTTCCAACTTTACAATGGTTCAGTTCTTTTCCCTTGTAGCCTTGATAAGCTCTACCGCATCGCCTACGGTCTTGATGTTCTCCACCTCGTCCGTATCCACGGTAAGCTCGAATTCCTGCTCTATGCCCATAATGATCTGGAACACGTCGAGCGAGTCAGCGCCGAGATCATCAGTAAACGTGGTCTCGAGAGTCACCTCGTTCTGATCCACGCTGAGAACTTCCGCAATGATCTCCTTCAGCTTTTCAAATTCCATATCTTCCTCCCTGTCAGTTGATATCCGAATCAAGATCCAGATACTGCTTTATCTTTCCGTTCACATCCTGCTCTTTGAAGGTGATGCACTGTATGATGGAGTTTCTTACTTCTCCCGCCGTTGCAGACCCGTGAGTCTTGACCACAAGTCCCTTAAGACCGAGAAGCGGTGCCCCTCCGTACTGTGTGGCATCAAAAGCCTTCAGCGTCTCCTTCAGTGAGCTCTTTATGAGCAGCGCGCCTATCTTCGTCTTGAGATTTTTCATCAGCGCACCCTTTATCTTTGAAAGGAATACCTTGCCCACGCCCTCATACATCTTAAGAGCGACATTTCCGGCAAAAGCCTCGCAGACTATGACGTCGGCTCCGCCCATCGGTATCTCCCTTGCTTCTATCGAACCGATGAAATTGATATCGGTGCAGTTCTTAAGAAGCGGGTATGTCTCCTTTACCAGGGCATTTCCCTTTTCCTCTTCGACTCCTATATTCAGAAGAGCCACTCTGGGATTGTTTATCCCCATGGCGTACTTCATGTAAGCAGATCCCATCTTGGCAAACTGCACCAGATGTGAGGGCCTTGCATCCACATTTGCTCCGCAGTCCACAAGCAGCGACACCCCGTTTGCATGAGGTATGAGCGGTGCCAGAGGCGGCCTCTCAACGCCCCTTATCCTGCCAACGAGCAGCTGTCCTCCGGCAAGCACTGCTCCGGTGCTTCCTGCCGATACGAAAGCGTCACACTTACCCTCTTTCACAAGGTTCAGTGCCTTTACCAAAGAAGAATCCCTCTTCTTTCGGATAGCCATGACAGGAGCTTCGTCCATACCTATGACCTCCGTCGAATCCACTGTCTCGATCCTGTCTTTAGGATAGGTATATTTCTTAAGCTCGGCTTCAACGGCATCGTGATCTCCTACGAGATACACCTTCACATTCCCGTTGTCATTTACCGCATTTACGGCACCCTTTACTATTTCCGCAGGGGCATTGTCTCCGCCCATTGCGTCCAATGCCACATTTACATATTCAGACATATCTTGCTCCCAACTGACCTTACCAAACTATGATACAAGAGCCATCTTCAAACGTCAAACTGTATCAGGGCCATTGCCCCCCTTATCATCAGCACCGCTGTTCGCGTCTCCTTCTGACAGTTCTCCGGGCATATAGACGTGTCTTGTGGAGCCGAAATTCGATCTGTAGACCTTTTTCCATATCTTCCACATGTAAGGCAGCGTGATATACTCCCTGTCTATCTTCTTCGTATCCGCCAGAGCTGACACTTCCGTATAGAGTTCTTTTGTGAGTTCGGAATCAAATCTGATCTTTTTCATGTTTTCCGCCTTATAGCAAGAAACTCCGGTGTGTACCGGAGTCCCTGAGATCTCATTTAGTCTTCAGCGAGAACCTTTTTCTTGTTGTATGTCCCGCAGTTCTTGCATACTCTGTGCGGCAGCATCAGCTCTCCGCAATTAGGACATTTCACAAGGTTCATCGTATCCATTTTCCAATTGGCACGTCTCTGATCTCTGTGTCCCTTGGACGATTTATTTTTAGGGCAAATCGACATTTCTTCACCTCCTTATATACTTGGTCGCACTCGCATTATTATAAAGACACTGTTATCCTTTGTCAACAACGATTTTTCGAAGTTTTCCCGTGTCCGGACTCATCCGGCATTGACTGCCTCATTTACTGCTCCTATTGTTTGACTTCACGAATGATATCAATGATCCCGTCATAGTCTATCTGCATAAGACAGGCCTGCAGTCTCTCAAACCTCTCCCTGTCTTCATCCGGCAGCCTGTATTCCTTGACTGAGTCCATCACCATCGCAGCCAGCTCATAGTCCATGGCCTCGGCAAATTCGTAAAGTCCCGCATAGGCATCCGCCAGGATATCAGCCGGTATATCCGGCAGATCATCGGGCACTCCGAACTCCGTATCCAGCGCATCCTTTAAGGATCTGTATCCCTCCATGAGGGCACCGTGGTGTTCTTCTATGAAGCCTGTATCACCGGCCTTACCTGCCATCTCAAGCGCTTCCGCATCACTTCCAAGCTGCAGTGCGCCCACCAGGCGCGAGCTGCTCTTCAGCGCATGTACCTTTATAGTATAATTCTCCCAGTCCTTCGAATCAAAGAATTTCTGTATCTCTCCGGCTTTGGTGTTATATGAATCATAGTATATCTTGAGTACAGAGAGGAAAGCATCCTCTGATCCGCTGTTCTTTACGGCTGCCGCCACATCTATGCCGGGTATGCTCTCATACCATTTCTTCTCTTCCTCGGGAACGACAGCTGTCCCGACCGCTTCTGTGCTCTCTTCACTGAGCTCATCCGCATTCTCCGACTCTGCTTCCTCATATTCATCATAATCGTCATACTCTTCGTTTACCTTGGCAATGATCTGCCCGAAGTTGTAGTTTCTGTTGCCTTTCACCAGATACAGCAGGCCGAAAGTGCCCTCTCCGCAGTTGGATGAAATGCCGGCCGAAGCCTTCTGGAATACTATGTTTTCGAATCCTATCCTTTCCTTCACCTTCTCTTCTATCCAAAGCAGCTCCTCTTCTGACATGCCTGCATAGGTGATGAAGACAAATGAATGGTCCGGGGACACGGAAGATGGCAGCGCATAATCTATATACTTTTCGTAGCATCTCTTTTCACTTCCGAACAGCAGCCTGCCTACGCCCAGTTTATCCTTTTTCATCCTGAGCACAGGTCTAAGCCAGAGCGTGTTCAGCACATTGTTCATGAAAGGACTGATCCTGCCGCGTCTCAGCATTATCTCCGTATTCTTTGCCACGAAGCTGCACCTGATCATTTTCTTGGCTTCTTCAAGCTCGGATACTATCTTCTCCACCGGTGTATTCTGCTGCGCGAGTCTGGCCGCTATCATCACCAGGATACCTGTGGCACTCGACAGGCATTCCGAGTTTATTATCGTGACGTTCTCAAAGGTCTTGGCGACTCGTATAGCACGGCCGTATTCTCGGCTGCTGCCCTGTGTCAGCGTTATATATATCAGATGATGGGCCTTGTTCAGCTCTCTGGAGAAGAAGGCTGTCAGAGCCTCCTCTGTGGGCGGCTCCGAGTCAACCATCTTGTCCAGATCCGCCATATACCGCACCAGTTCCTCGGAATCTATGTCTATATTGTCATAAAAGACTCCTTCGTTCGTGATGACCGTATATGGGATGATGCTTATCTGCATCTCCTTAATGATGCTCTGAGGCAGGTCGCTCATGGTACTGGTCGCTATGATCACCGGCTTCTTCTTCGCATAGCGGCTCGCGGTGTTCATCCTGGAACCTGTCATCTCACTGCCTGATATGTGTATCACCTTCTCGGCCGGAAGATGTGCCATCAGCATCTCCTCCAGCTGCTGTCCCGATACCGGCTTCACCAGATATCCGTCGAATCCGGTGTTGTTGTACAGTTCGATATTCTCACCGCCTGCATTGGCAGTGAGGACTATGACGGGGATGTTCAGGTTCAGGCCGCCCTTCTGTGATCTGATCTGCTCGAAACACTCTATACCGTCCATCTCAGGCATCAGATGATCCATAAAGATCACATCATAGCGGTGCTGCAGGGTCTTGGCCAGGGCTTCGGCTCCTGAGAGCACGAGATCCACCGTCATCTGCGTTCCGGCGAGAAGCTTTGCCTCCACCTGCAGGTTCATCTCGTTATCATCCACTATCAGTATTCTGGCATCCGGAGCATGGAAGCTGTGCTGGAACCTGTCTGTACCTGCCATTCCTCCCAGACCGGTTATACTGATATCACCTATGCTCTTCTCTGAAGATACTCCCTGCTTCAGGGTCACTGCAAAGGTCGAGCCCTGCCCGTATACACTGTTGACGGTTATCTCACCGCCCATAAGCTCCACGAGCTGCTTCACTATGGAGAGTCCCAGGCCTGTACCCTCTATATAACGGTTCTTCTCTTCATCCACTCTCTGGAAGGTGTCAAAGAGATGCGGCAGTGCATCCGGCTTTATCCCCATACCGGTATCCGATACGGTTATCTTCAGCAGAGCCTCCTCACTGCCCTCTGTCTCGCATTCCATATGCATGCTGACTGAGCCTTCCTTTGTATACTTCACGGCATTGTTGAGGAGGTTTATGAGGATCTGCTTGATCCTTACTTCATCACCATACATTATCTCCGGGACGTCGGGGTCTATATTCACCTCAAACCTCAGTCCCTTCTCCTCTGCCTTGAGCCAGATCATGTTCACTATCTCCGAAAGGAGCGATGCCACATTGTAGTCCACCGGAACGATATCCATCTTGCCTGCTTCGATCTTTGACACATCCAGTATGTCGTTTATCAGGGCCAGCAGCATCTTACCAGCGCCCTGGATATTTCTCGCATCCTTACGGATCTCTTCCGAAGCATCCTCCTGGCGCAGTATGATCTCATTGAGTCCCAGCACGGTATTTATCGGGGTGCGTATCTCATGGCTCATACTGGAGAAGAAACGGTTCTGGGATCTGTTCAGCTCCTCCAGTTCTCTTGATTTTTCCTCGGCAACCCTGGCCTCCTTCTGCAGGATCTTAGTCCAGAAGGTGATCAGAACCGCAAGTATTATAAATGCTATGACATACTGTGAAAAAGAAAAAATAAAATCTTTTTCCCTTGAGTATTCCGGCAAAAGCTCCGGATGACGATAAGAAATGAACCCGCATACGAAAAGGATGGCGGTATCAAGAAAACACATGATTATCCTGAATTTACCGTCAAGTATCAGGACCAGATAGTATCCTCCCATAAGGAACATGATAAGTGTTCCGTTATCGATACCTCCTTTTGAAAAGAAAGTCAACGGCCGCAATATTAATACAAGGATCAGGGTCAAGACTATTTTAGCTGTCTTCATCCTATTTGTCTTTGCGAAGAATAACAGAAGACCGACTCCGATGATCACTCCTGCCAGGGGGATCATCAGGGTCAGGATCTTTTCACCCAAAATAACGCCAACCATCGCATATGAAAACAGCGCTGCCAGTTCACATACCGTAAACAGCACGAAGGTCCTGTCCTTGATATGGATCGATGAATCAAACAGATAGTAGTATATACGTTTTCTTATGTCATTATGCTCTCTCATGCATCTGCCCTCCCTTCACGCCGGGACGCCTCTTCAGGCAGGACGTTATTCATGACACGTTCGAATTCTCCCGTATCGACGGGCTTTGCAATGAACCCGTCAAATCCTTCCTTCATGAACATCTCCCTTGCTCCGCTCAGAGCATTCGCAGTCAGGGCTATGATCACAGGCTTCCTGTAGCTTGCATCCGCCACAGCTCTTATGCGCTTCATAGCCTCTACTCCATCCATCTCAGGCATCATATGATCCATGAAGATGACATCGTAATCTCCGTCCTCATATTTCTTTATGGCTTCCATACCGCTCTCGGCAGTATCGATATCCATCCCGTAATCCCTGAAGAGACCTGAAGCCACCACCAGATTCATGGGCTCATCGTCCACTACCAGTGCTCTGACACCGGTAAACATCACTCTGTCCTCAGGGTTTTCCCTGCCCAGCTCTGCTTCCAGCTCTCCGTTCAGCACACGTACGATGGGAAATGCATACATAGGCTTGGACAGTACTGTCACTCCGCTACCGGCAGCTGCCTTGAATCCGGGATCTGCAGCCACCACTATCCTGTATCCCTGCGAGGCCATATAGTCCAGCATCGCAGTCTCAGCCACATACTCCTCCTGTCCGGTGAAGATGCAGGAGATCTTCAGATCCCCTGTCAGATGCTCCAGCTCCCTCTTATCTTCAGCCGAGTACAGTCTCATCCCCAGTCCTTTCGCAAGATTTACAGCCATATCCCTGCTGAACTCTCTCATCTCCGGAACCTTGTATTTTTCAGGCTTGATATAGAATACTATCCCTTCTCCCGCCTCTTTGCCTACCGAAAGACACGGAGTGGGATCCACCACCTGCTGAGGCAGCGATATACGTACCGTGGTCCCCCTGCCTTTCTTGCTGTTTATGTTCACGAAGCCTCCCATCTTATGTACTGTCCCGTACACGATAGGCAGACCTATACCTATGCCTCCCGTACTCCGGTCACGTTTTTTATTCGCCTGATACATCCCCTTTGATACACGCGACATATCTGCTCTTGTCATACCTATGCCTGTATCCGTCACCTCTATGGTCAGATTCACTCCGTAATCCTGCGGCACGGAAAAGACCTTGATGTATATTCCGCCCCGTCTCGTAAACTTGATCGCGTTTTCCAGGAGATGCCTGAAGAGCTTATGCAGCTTTTTGATGTCGCCCTTCAGCATACTCGGCGTCCCGGGTGTTATATCCACTATCAGCTCCAGATCTTTATTCTTATCGAGTGACTTATAGTTCGCCACGACATCATTTATCAGAGACACACACATATAGTTCTCTTCTTCAAGACAGAGCTCACCCCGCTTGATCTCGGTATAGTCCTGTATATCCTCTATCTGGTGTGCTAGCCTTATCCCCGCATCCTGTATGGCTGACAGCTCGCCGCTGTCGTTATTCTTCTTCATGACACTTGTCATGCCGCTTATCACGTTCACGGGTGTGCGCAGCTCATGTGATATATTCGACAGGAAATCTTCCATATCATGATTGTTTTGGGTGATCGCATTAAGCCATTCCTGTGTCTGCGCATTCTCTGCGTTGCGTCTGTTTACCGTGATCCTGCTGAAGACATACATGGTGAGTACCGTACCCACATGATAGACTATCCTCATATTGGTGAACGCCCCCATATGAGTCTCGCCTTTTGCGTACAGGAAATAGAACTGGATCCCCATCACCAGGACGTATTCGGCCAGGATAAGGTTCAGCAGCACGATACGGTCTGCCATGGTGAAGGTGACCATGAAGAGTGTGGCGGATACAGAGATGTCGAAGAGACTGGTGTCATGTATGCCGTGATAGAAAAGCAGGAAAGCAGAAAAGACAAAATAGATGTTCTGCCTTGAAGTCAGATCCATCTTCCCGGCGATATGAAGCCACCACAGTGAGAGCATGCCTATAAACACCACTGCCGGAACCCAGAATTCCCATCCTCCGAAAAAGTTCTGAAGGATACAGGATATCCCTGCCAGTGTGCAGATAGATATCATCAAGCGTTCTTTTCTGATCTCATCCATATTCTCCTCCTCACATCAGAAGCTATGCATGCCGGTCTTCCCCTCATGCATTACCCCTGCTCTTTCCATGATCTCTCCCGTATCACCGGCAGACAGCATGGCCCGCCCTGTCTTTTCCTTGGATGCCGCTATCTTGTCCGCGAGCGTCAGTATCCACCCTTCTCTGTGTCTCGGCGCTCCCGGCTTTAGCGGGAACATATGATGCTTTATGGCATCGATCACTCTCTCATCCTGCTCCCCGGTGATCCTTATATATATCTCTATGGAGTCCAGCGGATGCCTCACAAGACACTGGGCGTTGTTTCTGTATTTTTCATTCCTGCCCATGATGCCCAGATCATGACATAGCGACGATACCACCACATTCTTCAGTGTCCTCTCATCGGTCATGGCCCGCTTCATGCACAGCTTAACGGCCTCGGCTGCAACCCCCAGCGTATGATCTCCCACCGTCCTGTTAAGATGATGTGTCTGATGGAAGGTTGCATCAAATTCTTCCGACTGCAGTATCTTCCATCCGTACTTTACTATTGTGTCCTTTATCCTCTCATCCACTGTATCATCTTACCATGTGATCTGCTCTGTCGCAAAAAAAGCTGCCGCATCTTACGATGCGACAGCCCTTTTATTCTTATGCCTTTTATTATACGGTATACTGTGACAGATCCGAATTGATCTCGTCTGAGTAATTGTTCAGGTTCTCCGAGATACTGGTTATGTTCTCGGTCTCCTCTCTCAGTTTGTTGCTTTCTGTCACGATCATATCGCTGAGGCTCAATACCTCGTTGATGCTCGATGCCTGCTCCTGAGTCGTTGCAGCGTTGTTGGATGCGACATCATTGATACGCTCGATACCGCTCGCTATCTCCGTGATGCCTTCCGTAGCCTTGGCCACATCCTCATATATCGTGTTGAAGGATGCATTTGCTCCCTCGACGCCGCTGATGCAGGCTTCCATATCGTTGACGCATATATCTGCCTTCTTGTTTATATCATCGATATTCTTCGTGATATCGTCTATCAGTCTGCGGATCGTATCTGTAGCCTCTGATGACTGATTTGCAAGTATGCCGACCTCAGAAGCGACCACTGCGAATCCCTTGCCCATCTCGCCGGCTCTTGCTGCCTCGATCGAAGCATTAAGTGACAGCAGATTGGTCTGTCCGGATATGGCGTTGATCGTATCCGTGATACCTGTGATCTCCTCGACTGATTTTGCGGTAGCCTTGATCAGGGTGGTAAGCTCGCTTATCGTATCATTAAGCGTATTCACGTTCCTTGTCATGGCCTCCATCTCTTCCCTGCCCTTTCCGGATGCTTCAAGTGTCTCGTCACAGAGACTCCTTACATCCTCGGCATTACGTGCCAGCTGGCTCGATGTATCCGCCAGCTCCGTAGCTGCATGAGCTATATCCTCGATGGATACCGTCATGTCGTTCAGAGTACCGTTCAGCTTCG
>JAEEGL012299153.1_pt1 | contig 11212 bp, 8 predicted proteins | sample 9134231 | NCBI WGS metagenome assembly JAEEGL01 (sample SAMN16246548, study PRJNA631951) | gut metagenome | biome: gut microbiome; feature: rumen; material: fiber-attached | host: Bos | place: Iran: Karaj | collected 2018-10
CGGAAAACTAAATGCTTCCCGAATGACTTGACCACTTTTTTTACAAGATTATCAGACGCTTCGGAGTCGCACCTCTGAACAATATAAACAGCGTTATTTAAGCACTTATCATCATAACAATTGTCAAGGATTATGGCAAGGAGCTCATTCGAAGCATAGAACCGCTTAGAGTTGACAAGTTGATCACAGAACTGAAGAGCAGATTTCTTCGCTCTCTGCTTATCCTTACATACATGCCACTCTTGTTTGAATGCTTCAATCAGTGGTTTAAACGAATTGCTCGATACGTTTGTTTGTTCAATATCGTGGAACAATAGCCTAATTTTGGCCTCAGAGCAGAGAACATTAACTTCTTTTGAACCAGTCTTGGTTTCTTTTAAAGCGGACGCCAAATCATAGCAGTCTCCATAAGCTCCACTTTCAAAACATGAAGATGCCCGGGATTTAATGTGCTTAACATAGTCTGATAGTACGGGATCGTAAGTAGATGTGTCATAAATACCAGCTCCCTTTTTTTTGAGATCGACTGTCTTCTTAAAAAGGATAATATCCTTTTTCACATCTGCCTTAGACGACTGGGCAAAATAAAACTCTGCAAGCTTACACGCTGCTTGAGGATGCTTGTCAACAAGAGACAAGTAAATATTTTCTGCCTCTTGGTGATTTCCCTCACTAAGCAATCTGCCGGCTTTATTTAGCTTATTGTCGTAATGCAGATTCTTGAAGTATGAAATAATGCCCATATTGCTCTCCTTTTACTTTATGTTATAGAGCTTTAACACATCGCCTGGATGTATCGGTTTCCAAGCCCCGGCGGATTCATCCCAAATCCCGTTATCCTCGGCAATTCTCCGGGCGGTTTCCTGCCAGTTTACACGGTTGCCATAGAACTTATGGACTATTCCCCATGGGGAATCATTAGGCAGGATAACGTACTCATAATAAGTCGGAGAGGTTATCTCCTTAACTGGTTTTTCTGTCGATAATGTATTAAGAGAATCACGAAGCATCAGCACCATATCATTACTTGCCTGAAGCTGACGGTTCAAGTCTTTTGTTTTACTCTTATTAATAACAAATGCCGAGCACCCAACAATAAGTGCGACCAAGATTGGAAGCGCTAAAGCGAGAATCTTATAAGTTCGATTCTTTTGGCCGTAGACTGTTTCCCCTTTTGCTATCGTATTGAGTGTTTTATAAACGCTCAAATCGCTATCGCAATTCGGGCACTTTATGTCTTCACTCAGATAATCTGAAATGCTGTGCCCGCAAACCGGGCATTTGAATGTGTTCATACTATTGCCCGATTGAAGTTGAGAAACCAGGTAATCCTGCACCACCTGACTTCTTCAGGAGATCACTATTCTCATTCTGGATCCGACGTACGGAAGCAACATCACCACTCTTCAAAGCCTGCATCATCTCATCAAAGGCGCAATTGGCACGTGCGGCGTCTTGTGGCGTTTTGGCGTTGTTTGCAATAATCTTGAACAAGAAGACATTGAGAAGGATACTGTACTGATTTGCCAAATCCTCAAGGTCTTGGTTAAGCGATTCCTTCTGAAACTTATCTGAGGTCGAGTGCAGTTGATTGAGTTTATCCTTCATCTCAGAATAATCGCCCGGCTCTAGGAACGGCTTGAAGTTATTAACGAGAATAGATGCCAATATCTCCCCAAGGCGATTCTCATGTTCCTCGGGTTCAGTGGCAAACTGTTTGGCTGTTTTTACCTGCTGCTCAAGTTCAAGCCATTTGTCATCATCCGGTTTCAGTTTGCTCTTCTCGATGACATCAATGATATTTTGGATCTTTGAGATAAATGAAGACTTCTTGTTTTCAGAAATATCCCCATCGGACATAATGTCCTCAATCGAGCTAGAAATCTCACTGAGACAACTAGAATCCTTATTTCCTCTACCAAGTACGACTTGAGAGGTTTTGCCGGTATTGACAACCTTAACTTTAACACGGAGTGTTTCATCTTCGTCAAGATTGAATGTGAAGTTCAGTTTGCTACCTGCCGGGAAATTTTCGCTGATTGTAAAGAAGCCGGACGCGAGTTTATCATATGTACCATCTTCAGCGTCGCTGAACAGTCTTACTTCTACTATCTTTTGGTCATTGACCGTCGTGCTGAACTGACGACTAATTGAGTATGGCAGTGGAGTTTGGTCCTCGATAAACTTCTCGAGTTCCTTTTTGCCATTTTTCTGGACTTGAATAAGATAATTGTGCTTGGCTGTATACACGATTGGACCATCAGAAGGTGCTTCGTTCTCATCAAAATCCCCATCTTCATCGTCTTTCCATTTGGACACATCCATAGAAGCAGCAAGTATAGCCGCACCTTGGGCAATGGCAAGCATGGGTTTCTCGGATGACAGGACCTTCTTTTCCCCATATTTCTCAACAAGCATCCTTTTGACCAAAGGGATACACGAAGAACCACCGACGAGAAGGATATTGGACAAATCGTCAGCAGATATGCTTGTCTTGACCAGCAGCTCTTCGATAAGATCTATAGTTCTCTGAATTAGGGGTCGAATCAGTGATTCAAAAGTGTCCCGGGTAATAACAATATCATCAATTGGGTCGCCATCTTCATTCTCCAGGTAATTGGAAACGAAAACCGTGGCGGAGGTACTTTGGCTCAATGTCTTTTTTGCATTCTCGACATCAGATTTCAGTCCAGCCGAAAACTCTTTAACCTCCCTATCAGTCTTTTCTGCAAGAAGATCCTGAAGGTTCAGATTATTGTTGTTTTCAATCTGTTCCTTAACGTAGTCTGACAAAATCACGTCGATATCGTCCCCACCGAGCCATCTATCACCACCGGCGCCGGTTTCAACGAACTGACCTCCAGCTGCAGTTAAAATGGAAAGATCAAACGTACCTCCGCCGAAATCATAGATCAACAGAGTCTTATCCTCATCTGCCTTCAAGTTGTCGAATCCATACGATAAAGCAGCTGCAGTGGGCTCTGCCAAGAGTTGGAGAACTTTAAGTCCTGCTAATTTTGCAGCCTTCTTGGTGGCAGTCTTCTGTTTTTCATTAAAATAGGCTGGCACAGTAATGACAGCGAATTCAACCTCACCGAGTTTGTTGCTTGCGTCATTCTTGAGAGAACGAAGTATCTCGGCACTTATTTGTTCGGGCGTATACTCCTTACCGTGCAGCAAAATAGCCACGGAGTCTTCTGTTCCGCCGGACAATTTTTGAATACCAAAAGGATAAGAATGCTTGTCAGCCTTCATCCTTTGAACGTTTGCATCATTGATAGATGCACCCATGAGCCTCTTTGCTGAGACAACTATGTTGGGTGCATGCCGTTTCCATGAATTGTAAACGGAGTTACCAACAATAAAGTTGCCATTGCGATCCAATGCCACGCAGGAACGGCATAAATCTTCATTATTCGCTCCTGTCTGGATTGTCCTAACTGTTACATCTTTAAAGGCCACTACCGAATTGGTGGTGCCAAGATCAATACCAATTGCTTTACCCATATCTTTAATTATTTAATTACCAATCTGTATAGTCCGTATTAGTATCTTGATTGGCGTCTGACGAAACTTGACTTTGAGTCGTCTCCAACTCGGCCATTTCGTTTTTGACTGTAAACTTCCAATCTTCAAACTCGTTTTTTTTGCGTTTCAAGTCTGCCCTTAGTTCCTCTATCTCTTTTCTTAAAGCATTCACTGATTTGTCAAGGTCCAGGACCTCTATCTCACGGCTTTTGATTATCTGCCGCATATCGTCAAGCTCTGTCTGCTTGACAAATCGGTTATCTTTGGCCCGCTCATACTTCAACTTCAACGATTCTATTCGAGTATCAATAGCTTCAATTTCCGCTTTTTTAGAACGATAATCGCTTTGAATACTACGAGCGCGCTTCTTCAGCTCCATTTTATGACGAATAACAGCCTGATCGACACAGGATAAATCAACTATCCCGGCCAAAGAAATATCGTCTTTATTCCCAGTTTCGCTTAATGACGGAAGATAACCCTCAAGTTCTGAATTAACATCGTCTCCATCTAAGCACAATCCAATTATTTGTTCATAGAAATCCTGAACATTCTCTTTAGTGCGTAAAGAACCGTCGAGGCCATCAGAACACAGAACAACGGCAATAGGCGGATCATCCTTTCCGTTAAAGGCATAACGAAATTCAATCAACGGATTGGAGTCGCATAATGAAGTCGTATAATTCAAAAAACAGGTACAATCTTCCGGAACTGGATTTTTCCAATTCAAAGAACTATCGCAACAGTAAACCTTTCCGTCTCCAATCTGGAACGCAAGCCAATACTCTTTAGTGCGTAAAAAGGCTAAAAGCGTACAACCATAGGCTTTTTCAATGCCCATGTTGCCCAAAACACTTGATTCTTTGCGTGAGAAGGGGTGTTGTCTTGCGTCTTGCGTTATCTTGTCAACCCACAATCTGTAAATTTGAGTGATAAGGTCTTTGACAATATCCTGCTGATCTGGGTATTTACCCTCGGCTTCGATAAAAGACTGTGCCTGCTTTGCAAGCTTCTTCTGGTCATCGCTGAGGTCTTCAAATCTTACTTTGTTGCCATCGGAATCAATGAAAGGATTCTTCTTTGGCTGCGCCGTTATGGCAAAAGACGTTCCAATAAAAGTTGATGAGGGAATACACTTCGGAAAACTGGATAAAAGATCAACAGTTATTTCACATGCGAATCTTGCTCCTACATCACTGCGAAAATACGTATTTCCACCATGCCCGTCACATACAACGACGATTTGAACATCCTCGTCCTTATAGGAATCTGAACAATCCTGACAGGGTTTTCCTGACAGGATATGGCTTGCGCCTTTAATAGACTTATGAAATACTTTGACCGCAGACATGGATTCTACCAGTTAGTCCAGTCATCAGATCCTTTATTGTCGTCAACATCTGCGCCAACATCGACCTTCTTCAAGGATGAATCCTTCTTTATTGCCTGCTTGATATCTTGCATTACTTCATCCTGTCTAGTTTCAGGGGCATCTGCTCCAACCGAAACGCCCTTTGACGCGACCTGTGACGCAGTAACAGAGACCAGGTAAATCATTTTTTTCAGATCGGTGACATTGTGGACAGTCAAAACAGCTTCTGAATTATTGTTGACGAACTCCTTAAGAATGTCTTTGTTAGCATCATCTCCAATTGCCACTGCAATCTTAATGGCAGCCTTATACCAATTATTCTCTTTCAGATGCTCAAGGCCGTGCTTGGCATCATCTGTCGGAACACCATCTGAGAATAGGATCATAACAGGAGCACATGATGCGTTAGCCTCTTGCATAAACCCGCTGGTTTGTGAAAGCTTTTTATGTAGTTCTTGATATGCCGCACCCAGACTTGTCAGTCCAGTTGCATCTAAATCATTCCACTCAAAATCTTCAACTGGAAGTGGACGCGGGTACATCCAATCGCAACCGCTCGCGAATTGAAGGGCCGCAATTTTAATCTCTGTGTCAACGTTCTCAGAGGAAATTTGAGCTAGCATAGGAAGCGTGTCTCTGATTGCAACATTCAAGCTTGAAATTTTTCCTCCAGCCATGCTGCCCGATGTGTCAATCAAGAAGAAAACCGTAAGGGTTTTTCTTGGAAGCTGATCAATAGGAGCGTTGAGTTTTCCCATAATTATCTAATTATTAATCCATTAATACCCATTTTAAACTTGATTTTCATCTCATTCTTTATTGGCATTCCCGATTCAGGAGAAACATTATGAATACTGCCGACGGGGTCGATAGCCTGCCATGTAAATGATGAATAATTCTTGATTCCAAGCTTGCCGGTAACGGGATTCCGAACAACTTCACCCACTACTGAGTTAACCTCACCGTCAATAGGGAGTTGAATGTTATATATTTTTTGTCCTTCAAATAGTGGAATACGGTACTTGTCCACTTTCAAAACCATCGGCTTTTGGATAGGGTGCTCGCAATCAATACACGACTGCCCCGACAAGTCAGGTTCTATAAATGTTTCCTCCCCACAGGATGGGCACCTGCCAAGCATAGAGCGCATTTGAATCATGCAAGTCATCCACTCTCTATCAATGACTCGTTTTTCCGGAAACAAGATCGCTTGTTTGCAAAAAGCCTGTACAAACAACTTTTCCATAGCCTGGGGAAAAAGTCCCCAACGGCGGAGAACATTCGTGTGAAGCCCGGGGACAGGCCTGTTAGAACTGTCCATAGGGTCCATAATAAAGACTGCCTTGTGCCCAAATAGCTCTTTCTCTAGATCTTCTGTCATACAACCGCATTCGGTGAACTTCTTACCTTCAAACGGCCGATTAAAGTAGAACATAATGAAGAGGATAACTGCCATAGAAAAGTAATCGGAATACCTATTGGGCATTGTCCTCCTATCCACGATCTCGGGGGCAAGATAACCAGCCTTTCCAATTATTCCGAGATTCGTTCTATCTGGAGCCACATTGTCGTTATCGCAAATAAGAACATCACCGTTCCGAGGATTGATAAAGAAATTTCCATCGTTCATATCCTGATAACTCAATCCCCGAATATGAAGCTTTTGAAAAGCGTCACAGATGTTTATGGCCGCATTGATATTAGCGGACATCGATGAAAAACGGGTTTTGGCCAGCATAAATTCACCAAATTCTCTATACCCACGAGGTCTCAATCGCATCACATAGCCAAAGCTTCCGTACTGCTTCTCGGTAACAGCTAATGGCCACAAAAAAGCATTGCTCGGTGGACCTGCAGTGGCATTAGCTTTCAAATTATCGTAGAAATCGGAGGAATAGTCTTTTGTGTACCATTTTAGTGCATAGTCCCCACCGCAATAATCAACCAGATACACAATACCCTGGCCCCCTCTGCCCAATTCTTTGTCAATCGTGCAGGTTCTCCCGTTTAGCAATCGGACCTCTAATCCTTCTGTCAATTCCATGGTGAGGCTGATAATACTTTAAAAACCAATCTTTTTTCGGGGAGCTTCTGAATCTGGTTTTCCAAGAGAAGAAGGCTTCTTTTTGATGGAATCCTCCAGCATTGATTGGTCAATCGGAGAGTCTTTGAAGGCAGCCACCAATGCGGCATCATTTACGATAAAAGCGATATCACTTGAGGAGTAGTTTTCCGTCATATCCGCAAGTGCTTCTGTGTTAACACCAAAACAAGGCCTGTCTTTCAGATATAAATCAAACAGCTTTTTTCTTGTATCCTTATCGGGAGCACCAATTTCGACATGAATATCCATCCTGCCAGTTCGAAGAACGGCAGGATCAATCAAATCTTTATGGTTGGTTGTTCCGATGACAAAGATACCTCTCTGAGAACAATTATTCATCTGGCTTAGGAACTCATTAACCTCAGGATTCATTAAAGCGCTTGCTTCGTTAGATGAACGTTTAGGGACCATTGCATCAAACTCGTCGAAACAAATCACTGAAGGCGCCTTTGCTTCGGCTTCATCGAACAACTTGGCAATCTTCTCTTGGGAACCGTGTATGTAAGTACTGCCAATATCAGATCCTTTGATAGAGATATAATTCAATGATGCTTCCTCTGCGAATTTCTCCGCAAAGAAAGTTTTTCCGCAGCCCGGAGGCCCATATAAAAGCATACCATTCGGGGGTGTAAGCTTATATTTTTGGGCTCGTTCAGGATTCTTAATAACAAACAGAACCTTCTGCTGGAGCATGGCTTTAATGTCATCCATCCCAGCTACGTCAGCAAAACCATTGCCTTCCTTTTGCGCAAGGCCATATGACCCGCTTTTTGCCCGGGCTGTGGGTGCTGCGTGTTCTGTCTTTGCAGGAGCAGTTTCGATAATGGGGCATTCCTCCTTCTCTAATGCATTCAAGAAATCTTCAGCAGATTGAATACGGCGATCCGGATCAAATGACAAGCAAGTTTTCAAAACAGAAGAAAGCCAGGACGGACATTTGTCAAGTCCTCCTGCAAAAGAAAGACGTTCAGTCATTAGACTCTCCAAATGCGAGGAATCTAAAGGGGCACCATTCTTTATATCAAAGGACCACGGAGCTTTTCCATACAACATAGCATACAAGACGGCAGCTGCAGAAAAGACATCAGAACGATTATCAAAAGTCAAATCGTAGGTTTCAGGGGCACGGAAAAATGGCGTCAGATCAGAAGTCTCGAAGAGAGGAGCCCCATTACAAGGCTCCGATACATGCCCAAGATCAATCAGAGCCGTTTTGGCCAGATCCTTTGGATTGTAGATGATATTCCTGGGAGTAATATCGTTATGGACAAGCCCCAAAGAATGGATATGGGACAAACCTTTTAAGGCGTTTTTGATAATAGCCAACGCCATCTCAAGCGAGAAAATACGTCCCTTTGAAAGAGGGTCAGCCACAAGGCTTCCATTGATATACTTTGTCACAAGATATGGATAATCCTTCCCGTCCTGTGATAGAACTCCTTTCTCAACATAACTGATTACATTAGGATGATTAATCCTTTCGCAGTATCCGATTTCGGTGATAATGGAATCCGAACTAAGAATCTCATTGGGGACTCGCCGCGGATCATATATCTTCATAAAGTACGATACTCCAGCAGCATCATTAACGCAATATGACTCGTTGTACTGACCATCTTTTATAAAAGAATGAACAGTATACTTACTAACTTGCTGGCTATCCTTCAAAATGGACATATTGTGATACAAATTTGTGGTTAACCAAATATAACGCCTTAAACAAAGGTTTTAAAACGATGCGTGTCCTTGTCAAAAAAAAGTTGTACGTGAACGTTTGGCAGGAAACAAGCAAATTTAACAATTTTTCTGTGCATTTCAACAATATGCATTCCTGCGAAGTGATTTGAACAGAAGCTATTCGATGGACCAAAGAATGTAATTCTCATACTTATACCCCCCACGTCGCTTCTCACTGATTTGCGTGAAGTGATCGTACTTATCTCTATAATAACCGTAAGAGTCGGATCCAACAAGGTATACGGCATTATCCACTTGCAAATCCGCAAGCGCCTGAGAGAAGTCATGGAAAGATTCCGGAGTAATGCTCATAACGACGAATATCTCTCCTGTTCTGTCGCAAATCGCTTTCCTAATGGCTTTACCTTTAGGTTCATTCTCCACGAGGACACCATTGTCGACCAAAGGGTACTGCCTAAAGAAATAGCCGCCCTTCTCGGTCGCCTCCTCAAACAGTGGAGAATTATCCGCCACGCCAACTGTGATTTTGTCGTCGATAATGCCTACGTACCCTTTTTTTGACAAGCCCCAGGCCATCGGCTGTCCGGCGAGGACGAAAGCGCCGTTAATCTTTCCATTGTCAGCACGAATGTCTGCTGCTTGAGTTACGAAAACTATATTCTTGTCAAACATATCTGGCGTACCGATAGAGAGTGAAGGCTTGGCATTATGAGGGATGTAGATGTCCAGCGGAATGTCATTGATTGTTAGATTTAAGTGCTCAGTATAGGCTTTGCTTATCGTATCAGTATAATTACCCAGCGGTGCAACTTTATCCTTCAATGTTTTCGTCGGTTCTACCTCAGAAGAGGGATCAAAGAGTCCTGGATCGTTCTCTGGGCCAGGCTTACGAGACCAAATAATAGCTGCTGTCACAACGGCGACGACTATTACCACAGCCATAACAATCCAGGGCCATTTGCGCGGCTTCTTAGTATCTTTGGTACCGGAAGGACGCCCGATGACTCTAAGCTCATCATCCTGTATTTCGTCAATCCTGTTAATCATTGTCTGTATTAATTATAGTCTCCATATATGCCTTCAGTTTGATAAGCACCTCTCTAGATGCTGTAAGAATGTGCTTGCTACCGCAGCAATTCGATAGAATGAGTTCTTGTTTAGCAATGTCAATAAGGTATATATAGTCGACATTTATTATCAAACTTCTTCCAAGACGAAGGAAGTTTCCTCCTCGTTCTCCGAGTTGGTCTCCAATCAAATCCTCTATTTGACCTAATTGAAGAGAGACCAATCTCTTTTCTCCGTCAATCGTGACCACATTTGAATAATTCCCGTCTGCCGAAACGAACATCAGACAGTCAGATGGAATCCTAAGAAATTCCGTTCCTTTTGATATGACGATAAACAGGCTCATTATTTTGGATCACATACAAATTTAACGATTTCTTTTATCAGTGTATGATTCAAGTATGGCTTTCTGTACGAAACGGAATAATAGAGTACGAAATGGCACCACCATTATTACTTCATACTCCCCTTTTCTATTCCATACAATGCACCCTTAAGAGCATTGTAAAAGCATTTTCTTATCCGGAAATTTGTGCAGAAATACACTTGTATCAATGACAACATCAGCCTTACCAAAAGCACTCACAGCATTCCTGATGATTCTTTCATTTTGGGGTTGCAAAGAAGAGCCGAAATTACAAGAACCTCCTGTCGAAAAGCGGGCCTCTATCCCAAGAGTCCGGGGCAACGCCATCTATCATTGGAAAACCATATTTGATCTCAAGGAAGATGAGATTACTTTCCTTACTTCTCATTCCGTCCAAAAGATTTATGTGCGTTTTTTTGATGTAGACGTGGAGAACTCCCCTATGAACGCAACCTATTCCGCAATCCCTATTGGGACTACTGCTTTCAAGAGCTCCAAACCGTCAAATATTGAGATAGTGCCAACCGTGTTCATCACGGTAAAATCCCTCGTCTCGACTAGAAAAGAAGGAATCGATGAACTTGCGACGAGGATCTATACGAGGGTCTGCAATATGGCCGACTATAATGATTTGGGGCCTATCCGGGAAATCCAACTCGATTGCGACTGGACTAATTCCACACAGAATCTCTTTTATTCTCTATGCGAGAAAATGGTGAATTTGGCTCACGCTGATTCCATATTCGTCAGTTCTACGATTCGACTCCATCAATTGAAAAAGGATCCTCCTCCGGTGGATCAGGGAGTCTTGATGGTCTACAACACTGGTGCTCTCCGGGAGGCAGGAACCAAGAACTCTATTCTCGATTATGACGATGTCAAAACATATCTGTCCGGTAATCCTATTCAGTACGGACTGCCGTTGGATTTTTCATTCCCGACTTATGGCTGGGGCGTGATGTTCAGGGACGGAGCCTACAACGGCATTCTGCACAAGACAGACTATTCGGACGAAACCCGCTATAAAAAAGGGAAAGAGGGAACGTTCATCGTTAAGAAGGATCACGTTCTTGAG
>JAEEGL012996676.1_pt1 | contig 11212 bp, 12 predicted proteins | sample 9134231 | NCBI WGS metagenome assembly JAEEGL01 (sample SAMN16246548, study PRJNA631951) | gut metagenome | biome: gut microbiome; feature: rumen; material: fiber-attached | host: Bos | place: Iran: Karaj | collected 2018-10
CTTGATTATGCAAACTTCATTAAGGAGTTAATAAATGGCTAAAGATTTTTCTAAGTTCACAGACGATAATCCTGTAATGGCAATCCTTGAAAAAGCAAAACAGGAACAGGTTGCACTCGAAAAAGAAAAAAAACCGGAACCAGCTCCTGTAGTAATTACTCCTGTTGAACCAGTACAACCAGTTCAAACAATACAGGCAACAACAGTAGTTCAAGACGTCCCGGAACCTCAAATCCCGGAAAATAAACCTGAAGAAATTGAAATTAAAAAAATCCTTATGAATATAAGCATAAGAGAATCTACAAAAAAGGAATGGAAAATGTTCTTTCTGGAGCACGACCTTTCTATGACACAAGGAATTGAAACCGCTGTAGAATATCTTATGAGTGAGGTAAGAAAAAACAATATCAAGCTTTCTAAAGGTGGAATTACTAAATAAAAGGGTATGAACGACGTATGTACAAGGTTAAAGCTTATTCGCCGGGATGATTTTTTTCCAGGCGATTAAGTGCCTCGTAGTCAGAGAAGAAGAACTTTCCAGGATTTTCTTTTTTCTCTTTTTCAACTTCCTGCAGTAAAGAAAGATATTCATCAGGGTAGAGCTCCTTTAATCTTTCTCTGTGCTCTTCTTCCAGTCTGATTTCTTCCTCGTAAATATCTTTGCCATTATTTGCATTGTTTATAAGCACATGTTTTCTTGGAGCCGGTTCGCTTTCCGTACACACAAATCTAAAACCCAAAAGCTTTTTTCCCTTATTTATAGGATTTGCTTTAATCGTAAAACCGACCTGCGCCTTATTCAACAAATCAATTGGATCATAAACAACACGGCGTGTAAAATCACACGTCCTTTTATATTGATTTTTTTCAATTGAAAAAAGCTGCTTCAACTGATCAACAGAATACTCAAAATACCAGGTCCCTTTTTTATTTCCGTTAATGCCCTTGTTTCCCGAATACGAAAGTCCAATTTCAAAATATCTGATTGAATACTTGCTTGACAATCTTCCCAGCGAAGCAAGATCAATTTTTGAATAAGCTTTTTTGTATTGAACAAGAGCATCACCGAGAGTTTTGTTAAATGTCAATGTAAAAGTTTTTGTAGACGGCTGCCAGGACGCTTTATCGAACCAGGTATACTTAAACCAGTCTCCGTTATCCAAAGCAATTTTAATCTGACTTCCACTAATTTTATCAACTGCGTTCTCAAGAATAAGTCGCTGGTTTTGTCCGTCAGTTAAGTCCAGTGCACGAATTGCTTCCGATATTGAAAAGCTGACTGTATAATCTTCGTCGTTTTCAATTTTGTATGGAATGTATGACATGGCCAAAGCCATAAGTTTTTTTTCTGTTGCTTCTACGTCGTTTATAGAACGGCTGATAATGTTTGGCTGTAATAAGAATGTTCTGTCTTTTTTCAGATTAAGTTGAGGATTTAGTGCATCTAATTCTTCTTTGGAAAACAAGCTGTTTTCTTCAGTATTTTTGTCGTTCATAAGCCGTTATTTTTTCTTATAACACAATTATATAACGACAAAAGTGTATTTATCAAGTCGTTTATTCTATTTTTCTTTATATTAATAATATTCTTATTATTGAGAGGCTGTATTTTTATATAATATATAAAGTTACAAGGATATTGAACGACGTAAGTACTGTTTAAAACGACTTTAATACAGAGTTGACCGACACAGGTACAAAAAAGACGTCGCAATTACAGTTTTAAAACGACATAAGTACAAAATCCGCCAGATACTTCATAGAAATGTATGAACGACGTATATACAAATACTAAATTATCTTAAGCTACAATAAAAACTGCGCTTTTTCTTGGAAAAGTCTACAGAACTGGGCTCTAAAAATCAATACTTTCAGGAATCTTCTGTCTATCAACGACGTATGTACAAGGAAAAAAGGGGATATGAACGACGGATATACAAGCCTGACCATTATCAACGACGTATGTACAATCCTTATGAACGACATATATACAAATCCGCCGTTTTTTATGAACGACGGATATACAGAATTAAAGAACAATGTTTTTATCCAGCTTTTCAAGATTCTTTTTATGAATCAGCATTAAAAGAGGACAGCCTGCCTTGAGTGGAGCATCCGGATCAACAAAATCCTTTATAATCCCATCTTTTATGGCAATTACATTAACACCATACTGCTTCCTGAGATTCAGCTCCTTCAACGTTTTGCCAATCCATTTTTCTTTCGGTTCCATTTCTACAAGACACAGTTCCTCGTTTATTTCAAAGTATTCCAGAAAGTTACTGGCAATCAAACCTTTTGCTGTCCGTATTCCACTGTCTTCTTCAGAATAGACAATCTGATCAGCACCAACTTTTTTAAGAACAGTTCCCATTCTTTCGCTGGAGGCTTTTGCAACAACCCACTTCACACCATTCTCTTTAGAAATCATAGTGCACATAATGCTTGCTTCAAGATTTGTGGACATTGAAACAATGGCGCATTCCACGTGAGATATTCCAATTGCTTTTACAGCCGAAGGATCGGTCAAATCTCCAACAATTGCAGTAGTTGCTTTTGAAGAATAAGCTTCAATAATATCATCATTGTTATCTACAACCATTACCTCAGCACCGCTTTCAATAAGCTTATTTGCTACCGCCTGTCCAAACTTGCCAAGACCAAAAACAACAAAAGAATTATATTTCATTATCTACTCCTTATTCCCAATTTTAAAAGTTTATCCAACAATAAAATGTCCGCTGGAAAACTTAATTTCATTTTTCTCCGATCGACTTGTACTAAAGAACAGCGCCATAGAAATAGGGCCAATTCTTCCTGCATACATACCTATCATTACGATTATCATTCCAGGTACAGTCAAACTTGAAGTTAATGCGCGAGAAAGGCCAACAGTTCCGGTTGCACTGAAGATTTCGTAGGCAGCATCAATAAGCGGAACACTGCAAGTCTGCATGAGGGCAACAATTAAAGTTATTGTAAGCAAAAGATTAGATATTACAATTGCGTTTGCCTTGTTTATCAGCTTTTCCGAAATTGATCTGCTGAAAACAACCGGCTCTGTTCTGTTTCTAATAAAAGACATAACATTCAACAGAACAACAAAAACAGTTACAGTCTTTACACCACCGGCAGTACCAACCGGAGATCCACCAATAAACATATAAATACAACCAACCAGGCAGGTAGATGGAGTAAGAGACTCCTGAGGAATTGTTGCAAAACCGGCAGTTCTAAAGGTTACCGACTGGAAGAAGCTTGCCAGAAGCTTGTTTCCAAAAGAAAGATTTCCAATTGTTTCCGGATTATTCCATTCAAACAGCAGTACCAAAAGAGTTCCTGAAACAAGGAAAAACAATGTCAGATTTATAACCAGCTTAGAATGTTCTCCAAGTCGTCTCCAAAAGATTTTTAATCCATATTTTTGTTTGAATGCTTTTTTTATATTTTCAATACAATCAAACCATACAACATATCCTAAGCCGCCGGAAACAATCAGAAATATAGTGATAAGGTTCATCGGTAGATTTGTCTGATACTCAATCAAAGAACAGTTTCCAATAACGTCCATTCCGGCATTACAAAAAGCAGAAACTGCATTAAAAAAAGAAACCCAAAGTCCTTTGAGAAAACCAAAGCGGGGTATAAACATAAAGGAATAGAGAATAACTCCAAGTCCTTCTACAAAAAATGAGCCCTTAATAACCTTTATAAGAAATCTTATCAATCCCTGAATAGAATCCAGATTATAATAATCCTGAATTAAAAGCCTGGTCCTCAGTGTAAAGCTTTTTTTCAGCAGCATCATAATGCCGGAATATAAGGTGATTACACCAAAGCCGCCAATCTGAATCAGAAGCAGTATTATAAGCTGACCCAGAAAAGACCAGTGGGAAAAAGTATCTACAACAACCAGTCCGGTAACGCAAATAGAAGTGGTCGCTGTGAATAGGGCTGTCAGGAAGCTTGTGTGTTCTCCTGCTGCTGTTGCTGCGGGAATCATCAAAAACAAGGTACCCGCAAAGATTGCTCCAAGGAATCCAAGCACAATTATTTGAGTAGATGACAAGCGTCTTTTTCTGATTCTCGTTTCATTTACTAATCTCAAGTTCACCTCTATATTATAGAAACAAATCTATTATATATCAGTGAGATTATAAAGTCATTTAAAAAGAAAAAGAGGATGTACGTTTGAGTCTGTTATTTTTTGAAACACTAGTATAGCACTTTACATTTATAACTATACATACTATAATATGTGTATAGTATATTTAATTAAAGATGATTACAGGATTTCCAAGTCCCGCACAGGGCTATGAAGACAAAAAAGTAGATTTGAACTCTTATTTTATTAAGCATCCGGCGGCCACCGTGTTTATGCGCATTGATTCATCACGGTATGTTTCTATGGGCATTTACGATGGAGATTTGCTTGTAATAGACAGAGCCCGGCAGATAAGCCAGAACAGCTTTGTTGTTTACGAGGAGGATGGTGCTTTTAAAATTGGACGTGTGTTTAACATTAAGGGGGAAGCGGTTATTACAGGAGCAATAACTCATGTAATTCACACGGTAAAGGATGTATGATTTTGCATGCTGACGGAAACAGCTTTTATGCTTCCTGTGAGCAGATTTATCGTCCTGATTTGCGGGGGAAACCTGTAGTTGTTCTTTCAAACAATGATGGAATAATTATTGCACTGAATAAGGAAGCTAAGGAACTTGGTTTTAAAAGAGGCGAGGTTTTCTTTAAGGTAAAGGATGCGTGTTTGCAAAAGGGTGTAACAATTTTTTCGAGCAACTACACCCTGTACGCAGACATAAACAGACGCATAACTTCTATCTATCTGGAGTATGCACCGGAAATAGAAGAGTACTCCATAGACGAAGCTTTTTTGTTCTTTAATAACTGCAAATGGTCAGACAAGGATTTTGAAGAAATTTGTTTTGAATTGAAGCACCGGATTGCAAAGGAGGTTGGAATCCCGGTGTGTGTTGGTGCGGCTCCTACAAAAACACTTGCAAAGCTTTGTAATAAAAATGCAAAAAAGTGTGGGGGAGTTTTTATCTATAACGAAGAAAAAATCGATAGACTTCTTGTAAATACAAGCTGCCGTGATATCTGGGGAATTGGTCCTGCCAGAGCACGCATCCTTGAACGCCATGGAATTATAAATGCCCTTTCGCTAAAAAACATGCCGTTAAACAATGCCAAAAAGCTGCTTACAATTCAGGGGTTTGCAACAGTGCGGGAACTTAATGGTATTCCCATGATAGACAGAGTTGTAAGAGAAAAAAAGGATGTAATAACTTCAAGCAGGCAATTTTCTACCAGAATCTACGATTTGGAAACTTTGGAATGCGCGGTGGTAAAATACTCGGAGCTGGCGGTTGAAAAGCTGCGGAAACAAAAAAGCGAATGTGGTGCGGTTCATGTTTACATTTCAACATGCAATTATTATTCCGAGGATTCTGAAAAACAATTTTGCGATGGTGTCTGTATGACGCTTCCAAGAATGACTTCGTACACTCCGGATATTGTGCTGGCAGCAAAGATGGGACTGGCTCATATTTTTCGGAAGGGCTACGGTTATAAAACAGTTATGATTACTCTGTACGAATTACGGCCGGCTGCGTACCAGGGTTATTTGTGGATTGATCCAATGGAAGATATAAAAAAGCGTGATTTTATGGAAGCAATAGACAAGCTTTCTGAAAAGTATGGCAGGCAGGTTGTTACACTTGGAAAAGGTCTTGGCCACGAGGACTGGGAGATGAAGCGGGAATATCTTAGTCCTTGCTGGACAACTAATATAGAAGATTTCCCAAAAATTAAATAAAATCTGGAACAAGTTAAACGTTTTACTAGCTTATAGTTATAAAGTTTTGTATAATAAGGCTGTTAATTTACAGGAGTAACAAATGAAAAAACAATTAAAAATATTTTTACTATTGGCAGGTATGATAATGGCAGGAAGTTGTGCTACAAATGCGAACAAGGCAGAAACAAACGCTGGAACAAACAACACAGAGGCTGAAAAAGAAAAGCCTGTTGTTGTGGAAGAACCTTCTACAAACGGTCTTGGAATTACAGACGTTAAATACGATGCAAGCTTAAAAATAAGCCTTCTTAATAAGGGTAATAACTATCTGGTGAAGAAGGTGCTGGATAAGCTTAGAGCCGGCGAAGAAAACGTTTACATTGCTGCACTAGGTGGTTCGGTAACAGAGGGAGCTGGCCCTTCAAGTTTTAAACAGGGTTATGCTTATCAGTTTAAGGATTTCCTTACAGAAAAATATGCGGCAGATTCCAGCAAGGTCTTTTTTGATGGTGCCGGAATTGGTGGAACTCCTTCACCAATGGGTTTGGTTCGCTACCAGAAAGATGTTGTAGATTATTGGGGCCGAACACCGGATCTTCTTTTGATTGAGTTTGCAGTAAACGACTGGCAGGAATGTTCTAACACACGAGCCTTTGAATATTTAATCCGTGATGCTCTTAAAAACGGAACGGCTGTGGTTGTTGTATATGCGGCCGCAACTTATGGAAATCAGCAGCAGGTAATGTCGCCTGTTGCTCAGTTTTATAAGGTGCCTGAAGTTAGCATAAGCAATGCCTTGGATTATTCCGGCATAAACAAAAATAAAGATACAAACATCTATTACACTGATATGGTTCATCCTACAGCAAAAGGACATAAGTTTATGGCTGACTGTATTATGAATCTTTTCGAAGTGATTGATGCAGCCGAAGCAGATGAGCCTTTTGCGGTTCCGGAGGGTTATAAAAATACAAATGCCTTTAAAGAGTTTAAGACAGTTTACAGCAACACCGAAGACCCTAATGTAAAAATCACAGCAGGTGGATTTAGTAAAAAAGACACTTTTGTGCAGAATTATATGAAGGGTGGAAAATCCTTCCCGGAAAACTGGTACTATGACGGATCCGAAGCAGCAATCAGCGGAGGAAGCTTTAAAATGACCTTGAACTGTAAAAGCTTGATTTTCATCTATAAAGACAGTAATTCAAAAGCCTTTGGAAATGCCGAAATTTACGTAGATGGAAAGCTTTTCAAAAAATACAATGGTTGCGACGGTTCTGGCTGGAATAACTGCATGGTTACAATGATTATTGATGAAAAGGAAAGCGCAAAACACACTGTAGAAGTTAGGATGGCAGAAGGGGAGGAAAACAAAGCCTTTACAATTCTTGCAATGGGGTATGCAAAGTAAACATTATAAGTGGTCAGTTTTGTTTTTACAAAACTGACAGCAAAGGCGGTATAAATTGATAGCCACCATATAGCAATAGCCTTTGATATTGACAAATGCATTTGTTGGTGTTATATTGTGTATATTGAATATACACAATATAACACCAATTTTTTGTGTATACACAAAATGCTGATATGGAGGCAACTTATGAATGTAATTGAAGTAAAAGATTTGTGTAAATCGTTTCCTTCTTTTCAGTTAAAAAATGTTAATCTTACTTTGGAAGAAGGCTACATAATGGGTTTTATTGGACGGAATGGAGCCGGAAAAACCACAACACTCAAGTCCATATTAAATCTTCTTAATCCTAATTCTGGCGAAATAAAGCTTTGTGGCCTCAATATAAAAGAGGCAGAAACCGAAATCAAAAACCGTATTGGTTATGTTGCCGGCGGCGTAGATTTTTATCCTGAGCAGAAAATCAAGAAAATAACCAATATCACCAAAATCTTCTATAAAGAATGGGATGATGAACGCTACAAGGAGCTTTGTAAACGTTTTGAAATTGATGAAAACAAAAAGTTCAAACAGCTTTCTGCCGGAATGAAGGTTAAGTATTCAATTGCAGTTGCACTCAGTCACAATGCGCAGCTTTTAATTCTTGACGAACCGACAAGCGGTCTTGATCCTGCAGCCCGCGATGATTTAATCCTTCTTTTCCAGGAGCTTGTGGAAGACGGTAAACGTTCCATCCTCTTTTCAACACATATCACCACTGACCTGGAAAAATGTGCAGACTTTATCACTTACATCAAAAACGGCGAAATCCTTGCTTCTAAGGATGTAGAGGCTTTTGAACGAAGCTATCTGCTGGTAAACGGAAAAAAAGATGATTTGACACCGGAACTTGAAGGAAAGCTGATTGGTTTGCATAAGCACAACCTTGGTTTTGAAGGAATGATTAAAGCCGAAGATAAGGCGCTTGTAGAAGGAGTTGACGGAATGGAAACAGCAATCCCTTCTCTTGAAGATATTATGATTCATCTTGAAAGACGTTCATAAAAGGAGATTTGACATGAATATGATATTTAAGCTTATAAAAAAAGAGGCAATTCTAAACTATAATATATCTACAGTAATCTGGTGTATTTGTGCAATCGGAATGTACTTTATTCCAAACTATCCTTCATATATAGGTATGTTTTATATCCTGCTTGCAATGATGATGATTTTCCAGCTTGGACAGGGCGCAAACGATATTGTTTATTCTGTGCTTCTGCCGGTTCGTAAGGTAGACACTGTTTCTGCACGCTTCCTATATTGTGCACTTCTGGAAGTTGGAATCCTGGTTGTAAGTCTTATAGCTTGCTTTATTCGAAAGTCTAGCGGCTATCCGGTTAATATGGCAGGAATAGGATTAAACGTTGCTTATTATGGTTTGCAGATGATAATCCTTTCTATTGTAAATATTGTATTTCTGGGAAATGTTTATAAGAATCCGGTGAAGGTTGGAAAGCCGTTTTTAGTTTCTTCTATTCTGTACTTTGTTTTGTATGCAATCTGCGAGCTTCCAATCTGGGTTTACAATGCAATGGTTTCTAATCTTGAAAAAGAAGGCTTTGAACCGGAAATAGCTGCAACAGAGGTTCTTATAGACAAACCTGCAATTGCATTGGAAAGAATTGGTGCTTATATTAAAGCAATGGATAGTGCAGGTCAGCTTAAACAGCTTCCAATATTGATTGCCGGTATTGTAATTTATGCAATAACTTGGGTAATTGTTTATAAACGAGCATGCAAACAGTTCCAGGCATACGACATTTAATCAGACTGTTTATGGATATAACTTTATCACAAAAAAGCGAAAATCCAATTTATACACAAATCTACGAGCAGGTCTCGAATCAGATTCTGAAGGGGGAGCTTAAGCCGGGAACAAGGCTGCCCCCAATCAGATCTGTTGCGGTTGATCTTAGGGTAAGCATTATCCCAATAAAACAGGCCTGGGATATGCTTGAACGCGAAGGCTTTATTACAACAGCCGCAGGGCGTGGAACCTTTGTAAGCGATTTGCAGACTCACGAAATCGAAGAAAAAAGAAGCACCGCCGCCGAGGAACTTCTTGCAAAAGACATAAAAGTTTGCAAGGAGATGGGGCTTACGTTAGATGAAATAATGGACATAGTAAAAAAGAGTTTTGAATGATAAGGCCACTTTGTCATATTCGGGCTTGACCCGAATATCTGGTTTAAAGAATCTTTTCCATTCCAATTTTCTGAGGAACCAGGCCGCACTTTTCGTAAAACTTTCTGGCTCCTTCGTTTAAAGTCCAAACGTTCAGAGTGACATTGTAGCAACCACTCTTTTTAGCAAAATCAATTACATAATCATAAACTTGTTTGCCTACATGCTGGCCGCGGCAATTTTCATCAACGCATAGGTCGTCAATGTAAAGAGTTTTTATATCGGTAAGAATGTTGTCGTTCAAATGCTGAATAAACTTGCAGAAAGCATAGCCGAGAACTTTTTCATTTTCATCAACAGCAACAAAAATAGGTTTGCCATCATCCTTGAGCATTTCTATAAGCTGCTTGTCTGTGTACTTGCGTGTGTTGCCTTTAAAAAGGTCCGGACGCCCGTTGTGATGAACTGTAAGAACCTGTAACAATAAGCTATTTAATCCCGAAAGGTGGCGAATGTCTGCGCGTTTAATCTCCATAAAAATCTCCTGTGTTTAAAGAAACGCAAGCAGAGACGCAGCATTTCATTGAACAATGGCTTAGCTTAACAGAAAAATAAGAGTATGAATAGCGCCTGTAATATGTGTTGTTTCTTATCAAAAAGAAAAAGTTTTTTATTATTGAATTATCATTATTCCTATGTTAAAGTTTTTTTATGAAAAGAAGAATTATTCCTTTTGTTTTTTTTATCCTCTTGGTTTTTAGTACTGTTTTTATTGGATGTAAACAAGATGCTAATTTACTTCTAGAACCATCGATTACATCAATTTACGTAAGCAAGCAACCAATAAAATTGAGTTATGATTTGGGAGAATCCCTAACCCTTGAAGGACTTGAAGTAAAGGCAAAGTACAGCGACAATTCTGAAAAAGTTTTAAAAGGTTGGACATCATCACCACAAGATGGGACACCCCTTACAACCTCAGGAATTGCAACAGTTACAATTTCTTATGAAGAAAAGAAAACAGATTTCACGGTAACTGTAAAAGAAAAAGAACTTGTATCAATTTATATAAGTAAGAAACCAAATAAATTGGATTATGAATACGATTCTAAACTTGATCTTACAGGTATTGAGGACAAGGGAAAATACAATGATAATTCAGAAAAAGTATTAGAAAATTGGATTAGCTCACCGAAAGATGGAACAAAACTTAAAGATTCGGGAACAATCACAGTAACCATTTCTTATGCCCAAGAAACAACACAATTTACAATCAACGTAAAAGGAAAGATTCTGCCTCTAGTTACAGCGAACGAATATTTTTGGGGAACTTGGGTACGAATGGATAACGGAACAGAATATGAAGTGCTGGAAACTAATGTAAGGCAGGGAAGTCAAAACTATGGAATAACAAATTCTAGTGATACAACACTTACCGTTAGTCATCTCGGAACTTTCACTAAGGAATCTGATAGTGTTATGGTATGTAACAATATTCCATATTTTAGGAAAGGTGGTGCTAACCTTGAATATTCCCTCAAGCTTATTGGTTTCAGCTCATCATCACGGGCTGCAGGAATTGCGATGAGTGGAATAAAGGGAAAAGGTAAATCATCAAAATACAAAAATTTTGTAAGCAATTCGGAAAGTGATAATTACGGAAATATAAGGTTTACTGCGCCTACAGCAAATGATTTACAGACAGTAGAAATAACAAATGGTGATGAAATTGTTGTAATTCCAGGACTTACCATAAACAATACCGGTGATTATATGGGAACAATTGCCCTTGTAGGAAAAGATGATTACAACC